>ENA-OBIT01001076-OBIT01001076.1-metagenomes-genome-assembly--contig:-NODE-1076-length-10656-cov-5.07056_pt1 | contig 10656 bp, 8 predicted proteins | sample MGYA00153386_OBIT01 | MGnify analysis MGYA00153386 | reverse complement strand
GCATTAATCAGCGTAACTTGGCTCAGTGAAGCGATTCTGAACGTATTTATGTCGCTATCGAAAAAATAGTAAACATGGATGCCGCCACTCCACGAACTCTGAATGATTACAGGTGTAGTCAATCCGATCTTGTTTAATGTGGCTAAAAACCGCTCAAAGGCTCTAGGGTCATTTGATGGATGATTTGGGCTGCCGCGATCGATGTCAAACATAATGTATGCAGTAACCAGCCCAAACCCAACACCCAACAAGCACAAAGGGTCTGCATATTTTGTAATAAATCCATCCGCTAACGATTCGTGCATCGTTGACCAATTAGCGGGTGTAGTATTATGCGATAGAAGGTAGCGGGGGCCAGTATAAAATAGCTGTGAGAGCCGCTTGACGTTGCAGAGGTAGGCTAATTTACTGTCAGATGTAGCAGTAATTCTAGATGTAGCGGGAACCGTAACGTTAGGTAATACTTTCTTCATTTTTGGGAGACTCAATGGTGGTTGAATCTTCCCGCAGTCATCATTCTGGTAGGTTTATGTATCTATGCTGCTCGGCGTATTACGTTGTGTAATTAACCTCTTTGAGGGCATACTAGATACATATAGGCATTGTTCTTATTTTATTTTTGAACAACTGTCTGCCTACCCAGATGGTGGTCTGGGGAAGCGAAAGGAACTAAAATCCAGGGTTTGCCTGGTCTGGAAGCCTAAGTTGAACGCTCAACGTGGGCTTTTAGTCCTTTCTGGAGCCATCTAGGGCTTGTGAATCCTTTATTAAAGGAGCGTTATTATGATATTCCCCACTTTTGTTGTTAAATCCAACATTGTTAATCGGGTTTCTTTAGAAATTTTACCAGATCTTTTTGATTAATCAAAAAATAGGTATTTGCACCACATACTTTTAGAGCTGTAGCATATCCGAAGGTGACTAGATGTTGCGGCTCGTTGTTTGGATCGATGGTCGTTTTGCCCACCAACACAATTGCCTTAATTAATCCTTTTTTGCGCTGCTTTTTACTATCACCGACTAAATGATTTTCGTCCTCCTTTAAAGATAATACCATATCGTTTAAACGATCGCCTAATAAATTCAATCCAGACCATTTTGGTCTTCCGCTCTTTCTAACAACAAAAAATTCTTGACGATCTTCTCGCCATCGTACTTTTGATTCTCCATTACTGCGAAGCATAAAAGCAAAATATCGCCCGTCAGCAGTTTTCACAATAAGATCGATTAATCCTTCTTTAGTCTGGATTCGAGGAGTGATTGTAATTCCTTCTTCTTTAAATTCATTTAACAGCGTTTCCATTACTTTAATTACCTGATCGATCGGGATTGACAACTCGATCGATGCAGCAGTGCCCAGCCACCCAAACAGGGCAACCAAGGGCATTCCAGCCATGCCAAGCGTACTGGCTCCAATGACACCCACCAAAATTTTATTCCAATCAGACTGCTTTTTTTTGAGGTATTGTAAAGCTCGATCGTTTTGCAAATAGCCATTTTCAAATTGAATTGTACTGGATTGAAACAAACGATCGTCGAAGCTATTATCATTAGCAAAATCAGCAAAATCAGTAGAAAAGTTAGTATCTGTCATGGTCATTAATTGGCAACTCCTTATAATTATATTTTAACTTATATTTTTTCCATCCATTCAATTGCCAATCTAAAATTTGATACAACAGCCAGATCGTATCTTTTATTTTTATTGTTTAAAAACAGCCGATCCTTTAAATTCTTCGTTAACCAATTATTTGATACAGTGCTTTAAGCCCACTACCCCTTTTGTTGATTGTCTGACCAGCCACCTCAAACTCAATCGTATCATTACCGAGATCCCGACCGCGCTTGCTGCCAGCTCCCGATACTGACTTGGGCAGGACTTCTAATTTGGCGGCAACCGTACATAGATTCATCCACTCCTGGCCACTACCAGCAATTGAGGTAATAGAGCTATTAACAGCTTTACCTGTATTTACATTTGACTTTACAACAGTATCTACAGTTTTTGTATTTACAATTGTATCTACAGTCGCAGATACAAGATTAAGCCGATTTGATAGCCCGATAACTTCAGACTTGATTGTATTTACAGATTCAGCGATTGTCTTTACAAGTGTCTCTACATCAGTGAGATTGACTTTGACTCGATCGATATCTGTCTTTACAGTATTTACGACTGTATTTACAACTGCCTCTACACTAATTCGATCGCTGGGAGCTGCGGACGCGGAGACTTCTAACTCTGCCTTGAGACTTCTTTCTACCAAGGCAATGAGAGTTATTCCTTCTCGTTCCGATCGAGCTTTAGCCAGAGCCAACAGCTCGCTGTCAATCCTGAAGTTTACGGGTACTTTGGTCATTTGTCTTTACGACTGTATTTACTGATACCCTACAGTAGTAAAGACATTATGTAAAGGCATAGCTGTATTTACATAATTGTGTAAAGACATTATGTAAATACAATCAAAACGTATAGCAAAAAGTCATCATTTTTCTAGAGTGGTGATAAATTTGGCAAGACAAAAACCCCTAACCGTTGCTGGTCGGGAGTTTTTGGTGTCAAGGGTGTGATATTGGCCATTTTGGGAGGCTAATTCTTGTCCATTAGCAAGTTTGTATAGTCCAACATTGTGTAGTTCTGGCATCAAAGAAGCGGAATAGTCGTCATATAGTACATTTAAGCGGTTTCAAAGTGTACCTCTACCGTGTGGTTGAACGATCGCACGATCGCCACGATCGAATCTGCATCATCATCGCCAAACACTCCATCGAGTCCATTTCGATGAAAATCCGTAAACGGAGGCTCATAGAGTAAGCGTGGGTTCATCACTCCTTGCTGGGTGAGAAGATCGATGATTTGTTCGACAAAACGGATTTGGTTGGCGTTAAATTGTCGATTTTCCAGATATTTACTAAAAGCTTCTTTAGCTGCGGCTCGATCGAGTCCGACTAATGTCCGTATAAAACTTTTGAGGTTGTGGGCGGTATTGGTGTAGACATTTAAGAACTTCTCGCGACTTTCTAAACCCTCAGTGGTGAATAGCATTTCCTCTAAGGCAGTGAGATCTGTTTCAGTCAAGGATAGATTGCGGCGGAGTTTGGCGATCGCCAGATGGTTTTGATTGGCGCGAATATAGGCTTCGACTTTCTTGCGGTATTGGTAAGGACTGAAGCCCGTTTGTTCGCTCGGTACTGTAACTTCGGTGAGTTCTCCCAGCTCGTCTTGAAAATCGGTGTAGATAATGCTCTCGGCTTGACGATCGACGAACTGGATTAAATCTCTAATTTTCACTCTTAAAGACTCGATCTCGACAGGCGTAACATCGATCCACCAGTCCTCTGCTTGGGCGGCTTCAATCAGGGAAAGTTGCGCCTTCACCGTGGGAATTGTCCGTTTCTGTTCCAAGTTGCCGAGTAAGTCTCGCACTTTATCCCGTAAGGTTTCCAAGCCCGTTCGCGCAGCGTCTCCTTCGGAGAATCGATCTTGGAGGATGGCGAGTTGAATTTTGAGACAAATTAAATCAAAGCGTTTGACTAAAGGATTTTCATGGGGTAATCCATTGGGAAGCTGAGAGAGGGTGCCACCGATCGTTTTGAGATCCTGTGGATTGAGTTTGTCCCAGCGTTCTCGCACTGAGAATTCTTCGACATCGGCAAGGTGACGGCGTACCATAAAGTTCTGAGGTTCCATGCTGGCAACCTGTTGGTGCAGCCTGTCGCCTAAATCTTGCTGCAATTGGCGATTGTTGGCATTATTGCTAGTTGCCACGCTCTGATAGAGTTCTAGCCGTGCCTTAAAGAGTTTTTCGCCTAGACTGTCGGCGGGCTTGGGATCTTTCTCCTTAATTTGCTGCTGGAAATAGCCAAAATTTGCACAGAGATCGAAGATCAGAAACTCTTGCTTATCTAAACCTACGCCAAATAGATCGGAACACAGACGGGTACCTCTACCGATCATTTGGCTGAACTTGACGCGGGAATAAATGGGTTTGAAGAACATCAAATTGACGACTTCAGGGACATCTACCCCCGTATCGAGCATATCTACCGAAATAGCGATCGTCGGCTGTTTATCCGGCTCCGAGAAGTCATCGAGAGTGCTTTGAGCGTATTTATCGTAATTGTCGATAATTCTGGCAAATGCACCTTTGTAGTGGGGATAGTTTTGATTGAACCGTTTTTCGATTTCGACGGCGTGTTCGTGACGACGGGCGAAAATAATTGTTTTGCCCAAGCGATCGCCTCCATCTACTCTGATACCGCGTTCCATCAGGACTTCGAGAGCTTTATCGATCGTATCGCTGTTAAATAGCCAGCTATTGATCGCAGCGGCATTGATTTCGTCGGGGATTTCACCTGTTTCTGCGTCAGCAAATTTTTCTTCGTATTCTGCTCGTTCGTCAGGAAGCAGCTCGCTGTATTTAATTCCAGATCGCAGGAACTTAAACGGTACGTCGATACCTATGGGCGGCACCAGATGACCGTCTTCAATTGCAGTTTTGAGTTCGTAGGCAAAGGTGGGGTTGCCTGGTTCGATGTCGAAAATTTGATAGGTATCGCGGTTTACTTCGTCTCTGGGGGTGGCGGTTAACCCTAGCAAAAGGGCATCGAAATGGTCGAAGAGATAGCGGTATTTTTTATAAACGCTGCGGTGAGCTTCATCGATAATAATTAAATCGAAATAGCCAGAACCAAATTTCCTACTCTGCCCATCGATCTTATCGATCGCATTCATGATGGTGGGGTAGGTAGAAAAGACGATATTCGCCCCGTCGATGTCTTTCTCTTTGGTCAGATCTACCGTCGTTGCGTTGGGTAAATGGCGGGTAAATGCGCGTTTGGCTTGGGTGACTAGGCTAGTGCGATCTGCTAGAAATAACACCCGCTTGATCCAGTTGGCGTTGATGAGCAGCTCGGTAAGGGCGATCGCCGTTCTGGTTTTTCCAGTGCCAGTTGCCATCACTAACAGGGCTTTGCGGCTTTTCTTAGCAAAATTATCGCTAATCCGGCGGATAGCTTCGGTTTGGTAACTGCGTCCGGCAATATTGGCATTGGGGATGGCTAGATGGAGCGGCTTGGTGTTGGTACGTCGCCAGATCGCTCGTTGGAGTTCGTCTTTTTTGAGAAAGCCTTGAATCTCGCGTTCTGGGTAGTTGCGATCGTCCCAAATAAAGGTACGATCGCCATTACTGTAAAAAATCACCGGACGCTGATTGAATTTCTGCTCCAAACAGTCGGCATAGAGTTTGGCTTGCTGCTTGCCCTCTTCAGGACTTCTACAGGTACGTTTGGCTTCTACCACCGCCAGGGGTAAACCGTTGTCATCCCAGAGGACATAATCGACAGCACCTTTACCGGATAGATTGACAGATTTAGGCATTCCTTCAACTGGGTACTCGATCGAATCGGGATGCGTCAGATCCCAACCCATTTCGCGCAGCAGGACATCGATCAGGTATTTGCGAGTATTGGTCTCGTTGTAGTTGTGAGGGTCGGAGACTTTGGTATTGGTTTGTTTGAGGGCGGTAAGTTCGGCTTTGAGTCGATCTAGTTCGGCGGCGGTTTGTCGTTCTCGCGCCAGGGCGATCGTTTTCATCTCCTCAGCTTGGGCGAGTTGGGTTTCGAGACTTTGGAGTTGGAGGAGGGTAAGTTCTGTTTTGCCCTGTGCTAATGGCTGCTGGATGAGCTGGGGATTGAAATCGATCTTGCCTAGTGTTTTACCATTGGGACTATAAGACCGACACAGCCAATAAAGGAAGTGAAACAGTTCTTCGATTAGGTGGAGGGAATCGCTGGTACCGATCGGCGCAGATCGATGGACGGCAATATTACCCATCTTTTGGATAGTGCGAAGTTTGGGGAATAGATTGGGGCTAAGGTTATCTTGAAAGGTCTGTTCGTGAATTAATGCGCTGAGTTTATCGTCGTAGGGGAGTTGGAGGTAGGGATCGTTGGCATAGAGCCAGTGAACCGCTTGTTCTAGGGTGTAACGAATGTAGAAGCAACTGGCACGGGGCGCACTATGTACTAAGTTTTCAGCATGTGTGGCATGGTCGCAAAGTTGAGGGAAATCGGGTTTGAGAAAGTCGAAGTTGCTGGGCATGTCCGTGTGGGAGTTGTAAAATGAAGAGACTTGGTGCCGATGCGCTTATCTTAACTTTCCCTGTTTGCACACCTTAAACCTTATGAACTGGCAATCTCGGATTACGATCGATCCCAATATCTTGGTTGGTAAGCCGACGATTAAAGGCACTAGATTAGCCGTCGAATTTATCATCGATTTACTGGCTCAAGGCTGGAGTACAGAGGAAATTTTGCGGAATTATCCAGGGATTGAGATCGAAGATATTCAAGCCTGTCTGAGCTACGCCAGTGCATCGCTTCAGTCGGAAAAAGTTTATGCTATTCCGGCTTAGTTTATGCGATTTCTGGCTGATGAAAATTTCCCCTTGGATGCTGTTGAGGCACTCCGGCAAAGTGGGCATGATGTAGCGTGGATTAGATCTGATTCTCCAGGTATTGCCGATCCGCAAGTATTAGAACGCGCTCAAGCTGAAAATCGGATTGTCTTGACGTTTGATAAGGATTTCGGTGAGTTGGCTTTTCGGAATAAGTTACTTGCTACTGCTGGCATTATCTTGTTTCGGATTAAGGCACCTTCTAGTTTGGTAATTGCTGAAAAAGTAGCCAAGGCGATCGTGCTTAGAGATGATTGGCATGGTCATTTTAGTGTGGTTGAGGATGATAAAGTACGAATGAGGATACTTGCTACACCTGACATTGATTAATTTGCCGATCGATCGCAATTTTAAGATCGCCACTAAGATCGCGTTTAGAGTTCTCCTCGAAAGGCTCTTTGCAGCAGAGAGTTAAACAGATTTTCTGAATCAGATTTTTGCAGAATTTGATTACTCCAAGATTGCTCACATCGATATAATATTTGCTGAAATTGTTTTTGCTCATTCAGTGGAGCAACTGGTATATTCAAACCCTTGACATCTACAACGCGCAGATGTTTAACAGTAGAACCAATAGCTACTTTTAATGCTTGTCGATACACAAATGACGAATTAAGTGCAAATAAAAGGAACTCAGTTGAAACCTTTGACTGATTAGGTCGTGAAACCATAATTCTTTGCCCTAAACATGGATAAAATTCTGAAGGGACAGTTGCCGCCATACCATATGGTGCTTCTCTACAATAAACAATATCTCCTGGAGCTGTTTGATGTCTTGAAGACCAGATTTGATTAGTTTGTTGCGTAATATACTTTAATTCCGATAAATCCAAACGATAATTTTTAAAATTAGTTGTTCTAATTAAAGGAATACCTTCATCTGCATATGGGGCTGTTTTATTTCGACAATCAATAAGTACTTCAGAGACATCCTCAAAAGTTTGGAGATATTTAGTCTCAAAATATTTGGAGAACATATGGAGGAAGAGCGATCGACCTAATTCTTCAGTTAATCGTATAGCCTCTTGCCGTTTGCGTCGCACTCGATCAACTTTCTTGAAAATTTCCACTATTCTACTTTGTTCATCAAATGGTGGTATAGGAATTTCTATCTCGACAAGATGATAGTCGTAGATTGCACAAACGCTTGTGGTCTTATTCTTAGCCGCATTAAGCTGTCTTTTGACTAAATTTGATTGAAAAGCTATATTTACAAACCAAGGATTAATATCTTCATTGAAACGAATCCTCATTATATTGTTGTTGTACAGCCACTGCTTTTCTTTACTCTCAAAAACTGCGGTTTTACCAACCAATTCATAACTATTCCTAGTGTTAAATAAGAAATCTCCATTTTGAAGACTATATCTATCTATTTCTTCTGGCGTAGCATTAACTTTAGTTGCTAAGTTAAGGTTTAAATTGCCATTGGTTCTAATTGAATCCATCTTTAAATAAGAACACAAATGTGAATCATTTTGTTCTTTGCTATTTCTGACCAATCCAATCAACCTTTCAGTAGTGATATCACCTAATTTTCTCCATTTCCAATTTTTTAAAAATGGTCGATTTTGAGACATAAATTTATCCCTTTAAAGTTCTAATTAAGAATTTTTCCCAACTCATCTAAATCAATCCGAATCTCATTCTCCAAAGCCTTCAATTTCCCTAAGATCGTCTTTGGCGACTCATACACCACCTCGGCATATTCCACCTCCTTATATCGATTGATCGAGAGATCGTAACCATTTTCGACGATCGATTCCTTCGACACAAAAAAAGCCTGTTGACCCCGATCCACATCTTTCAATAGATCGCGATTCTGCCATCGCCGCACCAGATCGGGAAGATCGTTTCGCTCCACAGGTTGCCGCTTATCATCTAACGACAAACCATCCGCTTGCATATCATAGAACCACACTGCATCCGTACCACCCGCCCCCGTCTTGGTAAACATCAAGATCGCCGTTGAAACCCCCGCGTATGGCTTAAACACTCCCGACGGCATCGAAATCACCCCATCGAGCTTATGCTCCTCTACCAGGATTTCCCGCAATTTCCGGTGAGCATTCGACGAGCCAAACATCATCCCATCCGGCACGATAATCGCCGCGCGTCCGCCCTTTTTGAGCAACCGCAGAAACAACGCCCCAAATAGTAACTCTGTCTTGGCGGTATCGATGATCTTGGTGAGATTCGTGGCAATCCCCTCTTTATCCACCGAACCCTTAAACGGTGGATTCGCCAAAATCAACGTAAATTCCTCATTAACTCCCGCATGGTCTTCCGAGAGCGAATCCCGCGCTTCGATCTTGGGATTTTCAATCCCGTGCAGCATCATATTCATGCTACCGATCCGCAACATGGTCGGGTCAAAATCAAACCCGTGAAACATCTCACTATTAAAATGCTCCCGATTACCTTGCCCATTTAAGACCGAATTTCCATCGCTATCCTGTTGCTGCTGAAGGTATTCCGCCACCGCCACCAAAAACCCCCCAGTCCCACAAGCCGGATCGCACACCACTTCCCGCGCCGTCGGAGCCATCAACTCCACCATCATCTTGATAATGTGCCGAGGCGTGCGAAACTGCCCATTCGTCCCCGCTGTCGTCAGCTTCGAGAGCATATATTCATACAGATCTCCCTTGGTATCCCGATCTTCCATCGGCATCCCATCGATCTGCTCTACCACATTCGCCAACAGCGAAGCATTGGCAATCAGGAACGTCGCATCCTTCATGTGAACCGCATAGGTACCCCCTGCCGTCCCCATCTCCTTAATGAACGGGAACGCCTTATCTCTAACGATCTTCAGCATCCCCTCGGCATTCTGATTCTTAAACTGCGACCACCGATAATCCTGCTGCTCTGGCGTAAAAGTCGGGTCTTTAACCTCTCCCCCCAACCGTTTTACCTGCTTTTCCTTCGCCAGCTCCAAATCGTCCAGCCGCTTGATAAACAATAAATACGAAATCTGCTCGATTACCGAGAGCGGATTACTAACGCCGTTACTCCAGAACGTCGTCCACAGCTTATCCACCTTCGATTTCAATTCACCCGTAATCATGTCTAGCGATGCCCAATTATGTCCCTTGTCCATTATGGGAGATCGCCCCACCTTTGCAAAATCTTTCTTTAGGCAATCGACACTAGAGGGTAAATTCAAGTTCCGGTAGTTACTCTTATGGGGAATTCAAATCGAAACCCGATCGGGGAGCGAGCGAATGCGAATTGCAGATTGGAAGTAGCTATGGGGTACTACCTTCAACGTCCCCGATCTCGATTGGATTTTTTTACTTTGGTTCTAATTTTAGGGGTAATTTTTACAGGCCGCTCAACTATTTCCTCAATTATTTCTGGTATTGGCTGAGATTCGATCATCTCTGGCTCATGCTTAATTATTTCTGGTGTTGGCTGGGATTCGATCATCTCTGGCTCATGCTTAATTATTTCTGGTGTTGGCTGAGATTCGATCATCTCTGGCTTAGGCTTAATTATTTCTGGTGTTAGCTCCTTTAATATTGACTCACTCTGATCAAAAGCTCTTTGTAAAATGCGATTTATTTGGCTAAAAGTATCATCAGATCGAATTATTACTTCTGGCTCCATTATTTCTGGTTCTGATACTGGCTTAATTATTTCTGTCTCCACATCGACTATTACTTCTTCTGATTCTTCTTCTCTTTTGAATATTAATGTACCGATTTGAAGACATTTTTCGATCATTTCATATATATCATTAATTGACTGAGTGTTATAAGTATCTTCCCCTATAGTCCAATTATTGTCGTTGCCTAAGTACAGAGTATACCAATTTTTAGTTGTATCAATTTTGATGCAACTCTTACTATGTCGTCCAATTCCTAATATACTACCTTCTACATCAAATTCAACATATATTGCATTCTGGATTAAATGACAGATATTTTCCGCTGCTTTATTAATTTCATTTGTTACCCTTTCGCGTTCTGCCTTACGTTTTTCACTAGCTAGTTTAGCTTCTTCCTTCCTTATTTCATCTCTCTCAATTCCCCGCTGTCTAGCCTCTATTCTCTGGGCTGTTAGTCTAGTTTGGCGTTCGGCGTTGGCGATGATCCGAGAGGCAGCAAGAGCTTCAGCTTTTTTGAGATTTCGCTGTTTAGTTTCTATTTTCTGTGCTTCCATTCTAACTCTGCGTTCTTCAGCCTTTTGAGGT
>ENA-OBIT01001075-OBIT01001075.1-metagenomes-genome-assembly--contig:-NODE-1075-length-10682-cov-3.28381_pt1 | contig 10682 bp, 9 predicted proteins | sample MGYA00153386_OBIT01 | MGnify analysis MGYA00153386 | reverse complement strand
ATCTAACTCCATTGCCTGGACCGCCCACCAACTTTCTCGGCTGCATGATGAGCAAGGTGAGAAGCAGTTCCACTCGGTAATCGTGGTGACGGACCGTACCGTGCTGGACGATCAGCTCCAGGACACTATCTACCAGTTTGAGCATCAAGATGGCGTGGTCGGGCGTATCAACAATAAAGAAGGTGACGGCTCAAAGTCAGAGAAGCTGGCTAGCGCGCTGGAAAACTCGCAGCCAATTATTATCGTTACCATCCAAACCTTCCCGCATGTGCTGAAGGCGATTGAAAACAGCGTCAGCCTTAAGCAGCGTAAATATGCGGTGATTGCTGACGAAGCGCACTCTTCTCAGAGCGGTTCTACGGCGCGTCAGTTGAAAGAAGTACTGATGACGGAGGAGACGGATGACGATGCGGTGATGACCTCGGAAGATATTCTCGATGCCACCGTCGCCGCACGTAAAGGCAGCAACAATCTTAACTACTATGCTTTTACCGCCACGCCAAAAGCCAAAACGTTAGAGCTGTTTGGCCGTCGTCCTAACCCGTTTGAACCTGCATCAAAAACCAATAAGCCGGAAGCATTTCACGTCTACTCCATGCGTCAGGCGATTGAAGAGGGGTTCATTCTCGATGTCCTGAAGAATTACACCAATTATAAGGTGGCCTATAAGCTTCTGCAGAAGCTGGACGATCCCGATCGGGAAGTCGACAGCAATAAAGCAAAGGTCAAACTGAATCAGTGGGTTGCGTTGCATGAGCATAATGTTTCGCAGAAGGTAAAGGTGATTGTTGAGCACTATCGTAAGCATGTGATGCATCTGTTGGGGGGGCAGGCTAAGGCGATGGTAGTCACCAGCTCCCGTAAAGCCGCGGTGCGTTACAAGCTGGCCTTTGATAAATATATCGCTGAGAACAACTATCAGAAGATCAATGCCATGGTGGCGTTTTCCGGTGAAGTGGAATTCTATGAAAGCGACCACAATAGCCTTGCGTTACTGAACCAGAAGTTTACTGAAATCAATATGAACCCTGGGTTGAAAGGCCGGGACATGCGCAAAGCGTTTGATACTGATGATTACCAGGTGATGTTGGTAGCGAATAAGTTCCAGACCGGTTTTGACCAACCCAAGCTATGCGCCATGTATGTGGATAAAGCGCTGGGGGGCGTGGAATGTGTCCAGACACTTTCACGGCTCAACCGCACTTATCTAGGGAAAAAGGAATCGGGAACCTTTGTACTCGATTTCTATAATGAGCCGGACGATATTCTGGCGGCATTTCAGCCTTACTACCAAACGGCTGAATTGACCGATGTCAGCGATCCGCAGTTAGTCTTTGAGCTGTTCGAGAAACTTCGCACCAGCGGCATTTTCCTGTGGAATGAAGTAGAGCAGTTCTGCGAAGCGTTCTTCACCAAGAACAAATCCAATGCTGCAATAAGTAATATCTGCAAGCCGGCGGTTGAACGCTGGAAGCACCGTTATACCTCAGCGATTGATGCCTATGTGTTGGCTAAAGAGATGTTTGAACGCACCAAGAAGACCGGCGATGTGGTGCTGATAACTAATGCAGAAAACAGCTTTAAGACGTGCAAACAGGAAAAAGACAAGCTGGATATCTTCAAAAAAGATCTCGGTAGCTTCGTTCGTTTTTATGAGTTTATGTCGCAGATCGTAGATTACGATGACAAGAGCCTTGAGAAGTTGAGCCTGTTCGCACGGCATCTTCGCCCGTTGCTGCATGAACAGCGTATTGAAGACGATGAGATTGATTTAAGTAATGTGGATATGAGCCATTACCGCTTGTCGAAGCTTCATGAACAACATCTGAAGCTGCAGGAAGATGCGGAAGAATACAAAATCACACCGGGTAACGATATGGGTACCGCGAAGCCAAAAGACAAGAAAGAAGAGTTTCTGTCCAATATTCTGGCGCGCCTGAATGATCTGTTTGTTACGGATAATCTTAGCGATAAAGACATGATCAACTACGCCTTTACCGTGCGTGACAAACTGTCGGAAAATCAGGCGGTGATGACGCAGATCGCTAACAATACGCGTGAACAGGCGATGCTGGGTGACTTCCCAAAAGCGATCGATGATGCCGTGATGGACAGTAATGAAGCCCAGCATGAGATGATGGTGCAGTATCTGTCCAACCCTGAACTCGCCAGGGGGTTCGCCCGTGTGGTGTTTGATATGCTCAAAGGTGCTTAAAACGGGAGCCGCTTTGGCTTTGTTGTTATAGGGGGCTTCCCCCTAAAATGTCACAGTATAGGAATTTCGTGATGGATATCGTTGCCGATATTGAAGCAGGCAAGCTGACTCTCGATGAAGTGATCGGTTCTCTGGCCGAATATAAAGACTATTCGCATTCAGAGTGGGATCGTCGTTACCGTGAATTCACGGCGTCACTTCAGCAAACGCCGACATTTTCTGAGCCCGAAACGGATGATCTGGTTAAACGGCTTTGGTACGAGCGTGATAACGGTATTGCCAGTATTCGGCAGGGTGTTCCATCGTTGGCTGAATTCCAACAAAGCCTGCCGTTGTTCAGAGAGCTGACCGAGCGCATTCGTCGCCAGCCTGATGAACAAACTTACCAATATGTAGAAGCCGCTTTGCAGCAAGCCAAGGAGAGCGGGCAGCTCAAGCGAATGTATTGGAGTTTGCGGAATCGTGTCTTTGCGGCGTTTACACCGGCAACCTGCACCAGTACGGTGGACGAGAATGCATTCACCAAAACGGCGACGTTTCTGAATGATCGATTTTCCCTGGCGCTCACGCTTACCGGAAATTGGCTGCAAAAAAACCATGAACTGAAGAATGCGATTAACGCACGGTTACCAGATGCGGACCCTTACTATGTCAACATGGCAATCTGGCATCTTTACGAATTGCTACGTGAGCGCGATGGCGAACAAAAGCAACAGGAAGTGGCTAACCATCCTGCCGTAGAAAGCCATAAAGTTGTGAGCCCGCAGATACCGCAGCATTCACCCGTTAACGCTATCTACTTTGGTCCACCGGGCACCGGGAAGACTTTCGTCTTGCAGCAAAAGATGAAGGAGTACACCACCCAAGCGGCCTCCGCTGACTATGATGCTTGGTTAGATTCTCGTCTCGAAACGCTGAACTGGATGCAGGTGACTGCGTTAGTTTTGTTAGATCTTAATAGAAAGGCCAAAGTTCGTTTGCTGATTGAGCACCCTTGGTTCCAGCGTAAAGCTCTACTGAATGGCCGCAGCAGTAATCTATCGCAAACTGCGTGGGCAACGCTGCAATCCTTTACCGTGCCAGAGTCTACTACGGTCGAATATAAAGGCCGCCGTGAGCCCGCGATTTTCAATAAAACGGCAGAGAGTGAGTGGTTCCTGGTTAAGCCGCAGCTAGAACAAGTGGAAGACCTTATCTCGCTTTATGATGAGTTAAAGCGAGGCCCACAAACCGCAGAGGCTATTCAGCGATTTGCCGCAGTCACCTTCCACCAATCCTATGGTTATGAAGAGTTTATTGAAGGGATGCGAGCCCGTGCAGATGACAATGGGAATATTTCTTACCCCATAGAGCCGGGTATTTTCATGCGGCTATGCCAGCGGGCCAAGGCCGATCCGGCGCATCGCTATGCCATTTTTATTGATGAGATCAATCGTGGCAATATCTCCAAAATTTTCGGCGAGCTGATTTCTCTTATAGAAATCGACAAGCGCGCTGGGATGAGCAATGCAATGAGTTTGCAGCTGTCTTATAGCGGACAAGTATTCAGCGTTCCTGGCAACGTAGACATTATTGGTGCAATGAACACTGCGGACCGTTCGTTAGCGCTGATGGATACTGCATTGCGTCGCCGATTCGACTTTGTTGAGATGATGCCGGATCTTTCATTGCTCAGCGGGGCGAGAGTAAAGGGCATTGAGCTTGAGTCTTTGTTAGAGAAGATTAATAGCCGAATTGAGGCGCTCTACGATCGTGAGCATACCTTAGGGCATGCCTTCTTTATGCCAGTTAAAAAAGCCTGTGATGCGAAGGATGAAGACTTGGCATTTAAACAGCTGAAAGCGGCCTTCCAGAAGAAGATCATCCCCTTATTGCAGGAATACTTCTTTGACGACTGGAACAAAATCCGTTTGGTATTGGCGGATAATCAGAAACAAAACGACAGCCTCCAATTCGTGATGGAGCAAAGCGACGATCTGGAGATTCTTTTTGGTGCCGATCATGGTTTACGGCGCCACGATCAGCAATCAACCGCCTACGAACTGAAAGCGTTTGAGCATGAAGTCTGGGATTTGCCACAGGCTTACCGTGCGATCTATCAACCTGAAGAAGCCACCCAGGCTGTACAAAATGGGTAAGGTGATCTCTGTTTTTGAGTATGACCTGTTAGGCGTTGAAAAAGAGTCGCCGGTTGGCGCTGTTCCTCTTCCTCCTGAGGTTTTTGACTATTTAGAATCGCTTAGCTTGACCAGTGAGAAAGGAAGCCAGCTGCTTAAGCTCACCTCACGTTCTGGGCGCCGATTGCTACAGGTACAGAATTACGCAGGGGTACTCTATACCCCCTATGGCCTGCAACTGGAGATCCTGCCCAAGATAGGCAAAAACCTTACGTTAGAGCAAGCGCGCGAAACGCTACTGATTATGCTAAGTCATCTGTCTGGATTTAGGCATATTCAAACCCAGCAGGCTTCAGTTCATGCGCAACGAATGCCTTTACTGGAGATCTTTATCAACCAGTTTTTGCATAGCGTTAGCCAGCTACTTAAGCAGGGACTGCGGTCAGATTACGTGAAAGAACAGGCTAACTTGCCCTTTATGAAGGGCAAGTTGATGCTGTCAGCGCAGTTACGCCATAACGTAGTGAACCGTCATAAATTCTATCTTGATTACGATGATTATTTACCTGATTGTGCGGCCAATAGGCTATTACGTTCTGCACTTTATCAGTTGGGTAACCTGAGCCTGTCCTCAGATAATCAACGTTGGTTACAGGAATTACGCTTTGCTTTTGGTGGTATCCCGTCGAGTAGAGATATAAAAGGTGACATATCGAGTTTGCGTTTGGAACGCGGTATGGCTCATTACCACGAGCCTTTGGCGTGGGCGCAGTTGATATTGCAGGGTATGAGCCCCAGCGCTCTACAGGGCGATGCTAAAGCGTTGTCACTCTTGTTCCCGATGGAGTCTGTATTTGAGTCCTTTGTCGCGTCAACGCTTGCTGACGAATTGCCGGATGGCTTCAAGGTGAAGCCTCAGGCAGCGAGCTATTCGTTGGTTAAACATGGTGAGAGGGACTGTTTTAAGCTGCGCCCAGATTTGTTGATTCAATCACGTCATCCGGTCAGTACCAAAATGGTGCTAGATACCAAATGGAAGCTGATTAATAACAACTCGCAGGAAAAACCTCTCTATGGCATTGCTCAATCCGATCTCTACCAAATGTTTGCCTATGGCCAAAAGTATCTTGGTGGCTCAGGAGATATGTATTTAATTTATCCTGCGCACGATGACTTCAATCACCCAGTACGCCAGCATTTCGCATTTTCAGACACACTCAGGTTATGGGTTGTTCCGTATCAGATCTCTGCAAAGTGTGGGCAGAAAATGATGTGGGGAAAAGATAATCCCTTTATCTAGGATTATCTTTTCAAAATGCTACACGGAGTGTTTCGGCCCTAGAGGCACTGTAATAAAACTGGCTATTTATATGCAGCCTCTTTCAACTCCAACTTCACCATCAGCTTCTTATTCACCTCTTTCCCATCCATTCCGCTATGAATCCGCCGATGGCAAGTTGGGCAGATGGCGCCCACCCACTGCGGGTGATCGGGGCCTTCGTCGGCTAAGCGTTTAGTGTGATGGGGTTCGAGGTAGGGCTCGCCGTTCCTTTTCTTGAACGGTGCTGGCTGATCGCAGGCTTCGCAGATGCCATTGGCGCGCTTGAGCACGTATTTTTTTACGTCTTCGCTGCGTTTGAACCAGGATTTTTTGCTGTCGCTCTGTTGGCGCTGGCCTGATTGCTGTGAGGACTGCAGTGCCTTCTTGCGTAACTGCTCGAGCGTCTCTGTCTGCGTATCAGCTTCATCGGTGTCTGCATCTTCTTCAACCGCGTGCAGTGACGAGACTTTGAACAGGTTAAAGGTAATGCCTTGGCGCATGTTATTTTCTAAGTCTAAGCACTGAATATGATCCCAAGAATCGCACTCGAACATGCCAATATAGCGAACGCCTTTTTCTTTCTTGTTGTCTTCGAACAGGAAGATGTCTTTGCCGTCTTTTTTATGGTCGCGGATGGATTTATTACCCCGAATAAATTCCATAGGGCCTTTTTGGCCTTCTCCCGTATAAGAGAAGCTGCCTTCGGCTGTCCATCCATCTTTATAGCCGTAGGTTTCGCCGCTTTCTCCGGTAAAGATAAAGATTACCGGGAATTCCCGCGGGGTCCAGATACCGCCTTGCAACTGCCCGCCGTAAAGCTCGATAAGCGCTTTGCGTGTGTACAGTTTGCCTTCGGTTAAATAGTCAAAAGGATGCGGCGTTTCGACGATCTCAAAGCCGAGGTCTTTGAGAAATTGGATGGCTTTTTCCGTTCCACTATCGGCGTTGATTCCCTTAAACGGATAACCATGCTGCTCACTGTATGCTCTAGCGACAATGCCGCGGATATCGTACTTCTCGCCATTATAAAGAAGGGTGTATTTTTTTAATCGTTTTATTTCATGTTGTTTTAAGAATTCATCTCGGCCAAGTTTTTTATATTCTTCGATGGCTTTTAAAACGTATTCTTTTGAAGATAACGCCTCTATTGCAGTTGCCAAAACCACGTCCTCACATTACCGAGCAGACTCTGAGCAATGCGCTTGCTGACGTGAGCAGCATGCATCAATACCCAGCAGTTAACTCATCGATTTACCGAATGCGTTAACTATGCCAGGTAGGGGAGGAAATGCCTACCTTGATGAATGCTTTTGTTGTGATATGTCAGTCAGATCTATTGGAAAAGCATGGGTGGGAAGAGCGACGAGTGCAGGCATCGCCCTGATTGCTATTTATGTTAGCCGCAGGCTTCCATCTCCCGCAGTGCCCGCCCATAAAGATTACACAACGCAGGAACCAGATGCGCCGTGGCGTTGAGATAGTGATTCAGCTGTTCCCAGCCTTCAGTGTCCAGCTGTGGGTGCTTTTGCAGCAAGTGGCCGAACAACATCAGGCCGTGGCACAGCCCTTCAGCCTGCTCGGCAGAGAGTGCGGCCAGGTCTAAGAGTTCTGAGGGATTGTAAGCGCTGAGATCGAGGTGGTTAAACAGCTGGCGATAGAGGGTGAGGGTGTTTGCAACGGATTCTGTAGTGGAAACCTTTGTCATGGGTGCATCTCCGTATGTCATTGATTAATGACTATCACCAGAGACGCTAAACTCGGGTGGTAGCCCAGACGGGGTTAGCGTCACCGGGACATACGAACCGGCGCTTCTTACGAAGCCCCCGCCTGAGCCACCATTATTTGGAGTGAACTAAAGCTGCTGCATTATTACATAATACAGCGGTAGTATGTCAGATTCGGAACGCTAACTCCGGCTGCGGATTTTGCCGCAGCGGAAAAACTATAACGTTATCAGTAAAAGGAGAAAATAACCTGTATGGAATTACAGATCGTTTACTCATGAGACTGGAATGCAGATCGCAGTTATTAATTTGTAATTCGGACCAATCAATTAGGATGATTCATTTTATAAGTGAATTATTAATTGTGTGAATTTAGTTATCAAGGAACACGTTGGAGTGAATGAATGCAAAAGAATGGTTGAATATTTATCCTGCATGCCTTGAGTGCTATTATTAACCTCTTTGTTAATGCTCGCGGCAGTGAGTTTCTTAAAATAATGACAGGGATGCACAACGATGGAAAAGAAAGAGGGCGCTTTAAGGCTATTAACCTCCGGGGAGATCGGCCTTGCTAAGTCGGTATTTGGTGGTTCAATTATTTATGGGAAAGTCTGGGTTCATCACGATAGCTATTTCCCTTTTGGCTTGCAAAATCGAAACACTGCGATGTCACCCAATGGTGAGCTGTATTTTAGAGACTGGTACGTGCCCGATTTCTCAAAGGAAGGTTATAGTCATAGACATCTTTTCATCCATGAGATGGTTCACGTTTGGCAATACCAGCGTGGTATGTGGGTTAAGACTCGGGGCCTCTACAGTTGGTTGGCAAATTACAGTTATGAACTGGATGGGTCCAAGCCTCTAAAGAACTACGCTATGGAGCAACAGGCTCAGATTGTTGCTGATTATCATTTGTTGACCTCTTCAGGTTATGCTGTTTGGAGAAACCGCTTCGGCAAGGAAGTGACTTACAGCGGCAATGACTATGCCGATGTGAGAAAAGTAAAAGAAAAATATGAGAAAGTATTAGTCGGTTTTCCTTACAAGTAAGAGGATTGGTTATGAAGGCGAGAGTGTTCTGTGCCGTTGTTGGCGTGTCCTTGCTAAGCGCTTGTATAGGCGATCGTCTCGATCAGCGCTATGCGCCGGATATCCCTATCACCGCCCATGCTAAAGCGAATGGCGACATCTGCATCTATCCGTCACCAAAGGAAAACGAAAGGCAAGATACGCTCTATCTCACTGGTGATACGGATGAGAAATTGATTGAGGTGGCGAATCAGGATCTGAAGAATGGCATTTGTGTTAGCCAAGAAGATTACCCGTTTCAGGAAAATCATACCTACAGCATGAGGCTAAATTTTGTGCCGATTGAGAAGCGCAGAAACCTGCAGGATATTTCCGGCAGGGCCTTTATTGCTCACTTCAAAGTGACAAAGCTCAATGGTATTTACGAAATTGAAAATATCACGCAGGGCAGTAGATAACGCAGAGACAAAATGAAACGGATCTTCCCCCTCTCATTCCCCTTCCTGCTCGCCGGTTGTCCGTCGATAGGTGATCGTATCCCCGTAGACTACCCCGCAACCGCCAGCCTGCGTGAGGGCAAAGTATGCATCACCGTTCAGCCGCAGGGAGACGAAAAGCTCGCGGGTATTTCGATATACCGATTGGATGAGGCGCAGAACCGCACATTCAAATTCTTCGATCCGCTGCGGGATGTTGCCCCCAATCAGTGCGTCCCTGATGAAGGCTACGTATTTACGCCGGGGCAGCAGTACCATTTCTCCGTGAAGCTGGTCTCCCAGAAGAAACAACAGGCAGGTGAGTTTCCCTCTGCACGTGAGTTCGTCGCTGAATTTGCCCTACAGCAAGCAGCAACAGAGCTGCGTCTAGTGTCCCTCCCTCCATCCCATTAGCACCATATGCCCATAAAGGAGCCCACCCACAGGCTCCCATATCCTAACCTCGCTTACCCCAACCCCCCAATCCTTCCTCGAATCTCCTCCTCCGGCAGATCCACGCCGATAAACACCAGCGTGCTCTTGCGCTCTTCCTCAGGCAGCCATTCCCGATCCCAGTCGGCGTTGTACAGCCGCTGCACGCCCTGGAACAGCAGGCGGCGCGGTTCGTCTTCGATAGACAGAATGCCTTTATAGCGCAGCAGGTTGTCGGCGTATTCCAGCAGCAGGCCTTCCATCACGTCGGAGATTTGCATCAGCGGCAGCGGGCGCTCCAGTGTCACAACAATTGAGCGGATGTCGCTCTGCGGTTGCGGGATGCGGCGGAACAGCGGGGCGGGCGGCGTCAGGTTGAGCTTGTCGTTCAGCGTAAAGCCTTCGATGTCGAACAGCACGCTCAGATCGATATCGCCGTGCGTCACCTTGTAGACCGGCGCTCGGGCGTTCATCCGCTGCAGCCGCTGGATCAGCGCTTCGCAGTCCGGCGCCACGTCGGTTTTGGTCAGCAGGAGGCGGTCGGCGTAGCCCACCTGCGTCTGGGCGATGCTGAACTGGCTCAGCTGCTGCTCGGCGTGCGCCGCGTCCACCAGGGTGATGATGCCGTCCAGCAGGAAGCGCTCGCACAGGATTTCGTGCGAGAAAAAGGTCTGGGTAATCGGGCCGGGATCGGCCATGCCGGTGCATTCGATGATCAGCCGGTCGAACGCCAGCTGGCCGCTGTCGACGCCGTCCAGCAGATCCAGCAGTGCGTCCGCCAGTTCGTTGGACTTGCTGCAGCAGATGCAGCCGTTGCTCAGGGTGGTGATGCGGCTGGCGCGATCGCCGATCAGCGCATCGTCGATCGGTACTTCGCCGAACTCGTTCTCGATGACCGCGATTTTATAGCCGTGTTCGGCGTTCAGGATGTGACGCAGCAGGGTGGTTTTGCCGGCGCCCAAAAAGCCGGTCAGGATGGTGACTGCAATGGGTTTCATACGGATCCTTGTGACTGCGGGTTAACAGCAGCGCATGCCGCCTTTGCCGTCGCCGCCGTAGCGCGCTTGCTGGCGCTCGCGGAAAAATTCTTTATAGGTCATCACCGGCTTGTCCGGGTGGTTGTCTTTCATGTGCTGGACGTAGGTATCGTAGTCAGGCACGCCCACCAACATGCGCGCCGCCTGCCCGAGATATTTCCCCGCCTGGCCGAGATTTCCGAACATAAGCCTTCTCCAACTTTACCCTGCATCACTACAGCGCTTGCTTAAGCCTGATATTAGGGGAAGCCGGGGGATGGGGTTCCCGCAGGGATGCCCCACCTCCGGGTCGCCCCGGGTATCTCGATTGCATCGCGCCGCACGCCTGGCA
>ENA-OBIT01001074-OBIT01001074.1-metagenomes-genome-assembly--contig:-NODE-1074-length-10690-cov-3.90729_pt1 | contig 10690 bp, 10 predicted proteins | sample MGYA00153386_OBIT01 | MGnify analysis MGYA00153386 | reverse complement strand
GATGCACTGCAGGCTATCCCCGCCGGCCTTGGCCGCGGCTGGCGTGCTCGGCTGGTCCGTGCTGTCGTTGCTGGCCTGCGGCCGGGGTAATGCACACTTACAAGGCACAGCCGCCGCTGCCACGCTCGCATCGGCGACCCTCGGGCTGGCAGGTCTTGCCGCCACGGGTAGCTCGCTCCTGCTGGCGCAACTGGCCCTGATGCTGGCCAGCACCGTGGCGGCGGTCGGCTGCTGGGCGTGGCTGCGTCCAGCGTCCGGCATGGTCGTGTCGCAGGCGCTGCGGCAGTACTTCGGTCTGGCCTGGCTGTCGATCGCCTGGTGCTGGGTCCTGGCTGCGCCCGCGCCTGCAACCGGTAGCGCCAGCGCGGTCCGCGTGGCCATCCTGATGCTGGCCTTCCTGGTGCCTGCGGTGCTGTCGCGGCTGCACGTACCGGCCCGCGCGACGCCCTGGCTGCCCGTGGCTGCCGTGCTGCTGGCGGCAATGCCGGTGGCACTGGCCGTGACGTGGCCGGGCGGCGCCGACAGGGCACCGATGCCTGACACTGCTGCCGACCCCGACGACCCTTACCTCACACCCCCCTCGCGATGAACACCCCGGACTTTGACGCGGCGCCAGGCGGTCCGCCCTGTGGCCTGCCCAGTGGCTTGCCCAGTGGCCTACCCAGCGGATATTGGCAGGACCTGGCGACCACGGACTTCGCGCGCATCGACCCGGCGCGCACAATTGCGCTGCTGCCAGTGGCGGCGATCGAGCAGCATGGCCCGCATCTGCCGCTGGCCACCGACGCGCTGATCAACCAGGGCGTGGTGGCCCAGGCTTTGCAGCGCCTGCCGCCATCGGCTTCGGTGCTGGTGCTGCCGGCACTGACTATCGGCGACAGCCTGGAGCACACGGCTTTCCCCGGGACGCTGAGCGCCGATCTGCATGACCTTCTCGGCCTGTGGCTGGCCGTCGGGCGCAGCGTGGCGCGGTCTGGGGTGAAGAAGCTGGTTCTCTTCAACAGCCATGGCGGCCAGCGCGCGCACGTGGACCTGGCGGCGCTGCGGCTGCGCGTGTCCCATGGCCTGCTGGTGGTGCGGGCGCACAGCTTTTCCTTCGGCGTGCCGCCGGGCCTGTTCGAGGCCGACGAACTCGCGCATGGGCTGCATGGCGGCGCCGTCGAAACGTCGCTTGTGATGCACCTGCGGCCCGACCTGGTGCGCACGACCCAGCTCGCCGACTTTCCGAGCCTGGGCGCTGCGCTGGCCCGCCGTGGCGGGCTGCTGGGCGCCGAAAAGCCCGTGGGCATCGGCTGGATGACGCAGGACCTCAACGCGCAGGGCGCCTGCGGCAATGCGGCTGCTGCAAGCGCCGACAAGGGCGCCCGGCTGCTGGACCACATGGCCGGCAGACTGGTGCAGTTGCTGGCCGAAGTCGAAGTGATGCTCGTGCCGGTGTCGCAACCCAGGCTGGATTCGTCGCCCTGAATCAGTCGTCACCGACCAGGTGACCCGCCTGTTGCTTGGTGCGGATGTAGCGCTCGTTGTGGGCATTCACCAGGCCGTGCAGCGGCAAGCGGTCAACGACCTCGATGCCGGCCTGCCGCAGCGCGGCTATCTTCTGCGGGTTGTTTGTGAGCAACTGGATGCGCGTGTGGCCCAGTGCTCTCAACATGGCTGCCGCCGCAGCGAAGTCGCGCTCGTCATCCCGAAAGCCCAGGTGGCGGTCGGCCTGCAGCGTGTCGAGCCCCGCGTCCTGCAGCCGGTAGGCGCGCAGCTTGTTGGCCAAGCCGGTGCCGCGGCCTTCCTGCGCCAGGTACAGCAGCACGCCGCCGGTCTCGGCCAGTTGAGCCACCGCCCGCTGCATTTGCGGGCCGCAGTCGCAGCGCAGGCTGCCCAACAGGTCGCCGGTGAGGCAGGCCGAGTGCAGGCGCACCGGCACGGGCGCATCGGCTGGCGGCTGGCCCACGACGATGGCCACATGCTCGGCGTCGCCGTCGATTTCGCGGAACAGCACCAGCGTGCAGTTTTCTTCGGCAGCCAGCGGCACGCGGGCGTCGCTGACGCGTCGCAAGCCGGCGGCCCGGTCCGGCGTGGCCAGCACTGCGTCGGCGGGGTCGATTTGCAGCACCTGCGCCGCGGTCAGCGCGGTACCGGCGTCTGCAGGCAAGGCCACCAACAGCAGGGCCGGGATCAGCCGCGATCGCTTGCACATCGTCAGCACCGCCGACCAGGCGAGGTCCTCGCCGTTGGGCGGCGTCGGGGTGCCAAGCACGCTGGTGTCGCCAGGGACCGGAATTACGGCGGCGAGTTGCTGGAGCTGCACCAGGGTGATGTTGGGCGGCAGGCCCAGTGCACAGGGTGCGGTGATTTCGCGTCCGTCCAGCGCCTGCAGGCGCTCGCCACTGAGCAGCAGCCGCGCCGCCGGCCCGGTCCGCGTCAGCCACTGCAACATCGCTTCACTCAAGGTCTCTACCGCCGCCGCCAGCAACCAGCCGTCACCTGCAGGCAGTGCCAGGGGGCGACCACGGCGCAACTCGGTGCAAGCGCGATCCAGGCGGATGGCTGCTGCTCGCTGCCTATCGGCAGCAAGGTCATTGACGGGGTCAGCGCTTTCCAGCAGTGGCTTCAAAGCGAATGCGGCGCCGTTCATTGCTGCGACGCCAGAGCATGCTGTGGCGGGAATGGCGCGCGCCGAGGCGCAAAGGCGGCTGAGATCATTTGCTCCAGCATAGCGGTTCATCATCGACCGCGGAGAGTTGAGTCCTTCCCTCCCGGCTGCGATGATGAGCTATGGCCTTGTCTGACCCCGTCGTTGCCGAGCCCGCCGCCGACCCCGCTGCTGCCATGCCCGCGGATTGGCCGGCGCTGTGGGAAGCGCTGCTGCAAGACCGCGCCGCGGCAGCAATTGCGGCCGGCGCAGCCGTCCTCTGCAGCCCCGCAAGCCCCGCAAGCGCCGCCTGGCTCGAGCTCTACCAGCCGCTGCTGAATGCGCGCCGGGCGCCGGCCCGCTCCGACGTCCGGCCCTGGGTGCTGGCGCAACTGGGGCAGAGCCTGGACGGCTGTGTCGCCACTGCCACGGGCGACTCGTACTTCGTCACCGGCGCGCACAGTCTGCTGCACCTTCACCGCTTGCGCGCGCTGTGCGACGCGGTCCTCGTCGGCGCCGGCACGGTGGCTGTTGACGACCCGCAATTGACCACCCGCCGCGTGCCCGGCCCCCACCCGGTGCGGGTGGTGCTGGACCCGGCCGCGCGGCTGGACGGCAGCGCCCGCCTGTTGCGGGACGGGGCCGCGCCGACGCTGTGGTTGTGCGACAGCCGCCACGCGGCTGTCGCGCGTGAGCGGCTGGCGTCAGCAAGCGCAGAAGTGCTGGCGGTCGATGGGCTGCTCGATGCCGCCGAACCGGCCCGCGGCCCCGATCTGGGCCGCGCCTTCGCGGCTCTGGCAGCACGCGGTTTGCGGGTCATGCTGGTCGAGGGCGGCGGCGTCACCGTGTCGCGGTGCCTGGAAGCCGGGCTGCTGGACCGGCTGCATCTGGTCATCGCCCCGGTGATCATCGGCGCCGGCCGGCGCGGCTTGCAGCACCCCGGACCGGCACGCATGGCCGACTGCCTGCGGCCGCCAACGCGCCGGCTGGCACTGGGCGAAGACATGCTTTGGGACCTGGACCTGCGTGGCCCGGCAGGGGTCGCCGCCGCACCCGGCTGATTTCGCCGGCACACGTCAACGCGGCGTTGATGTGACGTCGTGGCGACGTCAATGCGGCGGCAGAGCCAGCACGTCGAGGTGCCCGATGCGCAGCACGGTGCGTGGCGCCAGCGCCTGTCGCCGCTGCCGCCAAGCCTGCACCAGGGGTGTCGAGGCCGATGCCTGTTCAAGGGCCGCCATGGCCATGCCGTCAATCAGCGCACGCTGCAGCGCCAGCGCCTGCACGTCGCGGCGGCCGTCCAGCAGCCAGTCGCTGCGTGCGCTGTGCACGCGGTAGCCACAGCGGCGCAGACCCAGCACCAAAGCCGGTGCGGCGGCAGCGCCCAGGGCCGGGCCGTCGAAGCCCTTGTCGCGCTGCTGGTGGGCGCTGAACAGGGCGGCCACGGCCGCATCGTCGGCATCGCCCGGTGCCCAGCGGTGGCGCCCGTCGACGCTCAGCGCCATAAGCAGCGCCACGCGGGCCGTGGCGGCGGCCGCCACCAGCCGCTGCAACCAGACCGCACCGACCAGGTCGAGCAGGGCCGAGCCGGTGACGAGCCGGGCGGCGTGCCAGGGCAGGCTTTCCAGGGCGTGCGCCAAGTCGAGCTGGCGTCGCACGATCTCGGCATGGAAGCCCAAGCCGCTGAACTGCAGCGTGCTGCCATCACGGCGACCACGCCGATCAACAGTGTTCGCGCTTTTCTCGGCGCTGCTGGTCTTGAAGGTGTCGACGCCATTCCCGCGTTCGCCGGCCGCCAGGCAGCCGGGCCAGCGTCGCAAAAGCGCCGCGTCGTGGTCGACCACCAGCCATTGCTGGGCACCACCCAGTCGCGGCGCCAGCCAACGCAGGTTGGCGCCGGTGCCGCAGGCCAGGTCGATGACTCGCAGCGGTGCCCCGTCCGGTTGGCACCAGGCCGCCAGCCGTGCGTCCAGCGCCAAGCGCAGCAAGGCGCCATCACGCGCGGCCGCGTCGAAGGGCTCGCGCTGGTGCAGCCAGTCGGCGCTGAAGCCGGCGGCGGGCGCGGGCTGGCTTGTCATGGCATGGCGTCCAGCACGGCGGCGAACCGCCCGGCCTGGGTGGGCCAGTCCGGCAGCCGGCGGCCAGCTTCGCGCGCACCGGCGGCCAACTGCTCGCGCAGCGCGGGCTCGTTGATCAGCCGCTGCAGCGCGGCCTGCAGGGCCGGCACGTCGCCCGGCGACACGCGCGAGCCGGCCTGTGCAGGCAGTGTCTGCGCCAGCGCGCCGGCGTCGCTGGCCAGCACGGGCAGGCCTGCAGCCAGTGCTTCGGCCACCACCATGCCGTAGCCTTCGTGCAGTGATGCCAGCACCAGCAGATCAGCGGCAGCGTAATGCGCCTGCAGGGCTGCGGCATCGACCTCGCCATGCCAGAAGACACACCCTGCCAACGCCGGCTCACGAGCCATCGCCTGCACCCGGATCACGGTGGCGGGGTCGCGCGAGAGGCTGCCCACGCAGTGCAATTCCCAGGACGAGCCGGGCAGCCGCTGCAGCCCGGCCAGGGCCTGCAGCAAATGCGCGTGGCCCTTGCGCGGGGTCACGGTGGCCACGCAAAGCAAACGCACGGGGCCGCCCGTCCGGGCGGGGGTGCCGACAAGAGCGGCGCAGGGGGCTGATTCGGGAGCGGGTGCGGCCAGGCCAGCGGGCCCTTGCGGCCAGGCGTCGGTGCCTGGCTCGACTACATGAATGCGGGCGGCCGGCACGCCCATCGCCGCCACGTCCTGCGCCGTGCGCTGGCTGGTGACAACGACCCGGCGCGCAAAAGACAGCGCGCGCGATTCGCTCTTCAGCAGCCGCTGGTGCAGAGCCGCCGCCAGCCCGGTCTCCAGATGCAGCGGGTGGTGCACCAGGGCCACCCAGTGCAGGCGTTCGGCATGCGCGGCCACCACCTCGTCCAGCACGCCGAATGCTAGGCCATCGGCCACCACGGTCGAGCCGTCGGCGATGTCTGCGACCACCGCCCGTGCGCGGGCCAGGGCCGCAGCATCCGGGGCTGGCCAGGCAGCGTCCAGCTGGCGCACGTCAATGGCCCAGCCGGCCGCAGCCAGCGCCTGGGCCAGGCGCCGGTCGTAGCCAAACCCCCCCGTGGAGGTTGACCAGTCGCCGGGGATCAGGAAGCAGAACGCGCGCGGTGTCGGCATCTCGCGCGGCTCAGGCGGCGGGCAGCGTGCCCTCGTAGGCCGCCCAGGCCACATGCGATTCGTTCATGGTCACGCGCATCTGCGTGAGCCCGCTGGTGCCAGGGCCGGGCAGCGCGTGCTGGCCTAGAGCGCCAGCGGCAATGCGGGCGGCAATGCGGTCGAAGATCTCGCGCGCCAGGAATTCGGTGGTCGTGTTGCGGCCGGCGAACTCCGGCAGGTCGTCGAGATTGCGAAAGTTCAGCGCGGCCAGTTCTTCGTGCAGCACCTGGGTAGCCAAGCCGATGTCGACGACGATGCCGTCCACGTCCAGCGCGTCGCGGCGCAGTTCCAGGTCAACGACATAGGTCGCGCCATGCACGCGCTGCGCTGGCCCGAAGACTTCGCCGCGGAAGCTGTGGGCGATCATGAAGTGGTCTCTGACGTTGAGGGCGTACATCGGCGTGTGCTTTCAGGCTTGGGTTCAAGGGTCGGTTCGGGGGGACAACATCAGGCGAGTGGCTGGGTGTCGGGTGCCGGTGGGTAGTCGATGCGATGGCACAGGGTGCCGGCCTCGCTGCCCGTCTCGTTGATAAAGGGATCGGCCAGACGGGCCAGCACCTGCGGCAGCTCGGCGAAGGGCGAGCTGTGCGTTATCAGGCCGTCCAGCACCGGGTCGTTCAGCAGCGACAGGGCCAGCGCCAGCCGCCGCGCATGGCTCCAGCGGGGGCGCTGCGCGCTGGCCACGCTGCCCACCTGGGAGCTCTTGAGAACCAGCCGCCGCGAATGAAAGGTCTGGCCCAGTGGGACCTCCACCGCGCGGCTGCCGTACCAGCTGAGCTCCAGCACGGTGGCCTCGAAGCCGGCCAGCTGCAGCGCGGTAGCCAACCCGGCAGCCGCGCCGCTGGTGTGGACGACGAGGTCGGCGTCGGGCATGGCGGCAGCCGGCAAGGCGAAGCCGGCGCCCATTGCCGCGGCCAGTTTGGCGCGTGCAGGCACGGTGTCGACAACTTGCACCGTGCAACCCGGCACCCGCGCGGCCAGCCAGGCCACCAGCAGGCCGAGCGTGCCGCCGCCGACGACCGCGACGCGGTCACCGATGCGCGGGGCGGCGTCCCACAGCGCGTTGATCGCCGTTTCCAGCAACGCCGCCAGCACCGCACGACTCGCGGGAACTCCGGGCGGCACGGGCAGCGCCGCGTTGGCGGGCACCTGATACAAGGTCTGGTGCGGATACAGGCAAAAGACAGTGCGGCCGAGCAGCGCTGCCGGCCCTTGCTCGACCCGGCCGACGTTGATGTAGCCGTACTTCACCGGCCCCGGGAAGTCGCCGGCCTGGAAGGGCGCGCGCATGCGCTCGTATTCGCTGGCGGGCACTTCGCCGCGCAGCACCAGGCCTTCGGTGCCGCGGCTGATGGCGCTGTGCAGGGTGCGCACGCGCACCTGCCCATCGGCCAGTGGCGGCAGGGTTTCGGTGCGCAGTTCGGCGTGGCCGGGCGCCACAACCCAGCAGGCGCTGGATACGGCGCCCTGGTGGTTTACCGAATAGGAAGCGGGGGTGTTCAAACTCGTGGGGTGGTCTGGACGGTGGATTGCGGCGCTGCCGGTCAACGCTGTCCGATGCCCGCACACCGCACATTGCGGCGCGACAGATGGTACGGTGCGTCTGATGAATCCGCCGGGACAGCCGTTTCCATCAACGCCTCTGGGCGGACTTCGCAGCGCGCCGGCAGCCTCGGCTGCGGCTGCGGTATCCGTCGCGGCATCCCCTGCCCTGGTACGCAATGCCATGCGCGATGTCGCGTTCGTTGGCGGTGGCGTAATCCTGCCGGCTCTGGCGCTGGCCCTTGCGGCCGGTTTCGGTGGCGCCTTTGCGGCAATGGCCCTGCTCTGGTTCGTCACTGGCGCCCTGCTGGTGCGGCACGGGCTGCGCACGGGCAGCCACCCCCACGCGCACTTCGGCGGGGCCAACCGCGTCACGTTGCTGCGCCTGGCGCTGGCGTGTCTGCTCGTTGGCCTGCTGTTCGAAGCGGCCTGGGCGCCACCACTGGCGGCCGAGGGCCGCACAGGGCTGGCCTGGGGCGTGGTTGCGCTGGCCACTTTGACGGCGCTGCTCGACGCCGCAGACGGCCCGCTGGCCCGCCGCAGTGGCCTGACCAGTACCTTCGGCGCGCGCTTCGACATGGAGACCGATGCAGCCTTCATCCTGGTGCTGTGCACGCTGGTCTGGCAAGCCGGACAGACGGGGGCCTGGGTACTCGCGGCCGGCCTGCTGCGTTACGCATTCGTGGCCGCCGCCAGGGTCTGGCGCTGGCTTGCCGCGCCACTTGCGCTCAGCCGTCGCCGCCAGACGGTCTGCGTGATTCAGATCACCGGCCTAATCATTTGTCTGGCTCCTATCGTGCCGCCCGTTCTGGCCACGGCTGTTGCAGCGGTCAGCTTGGCACTGATGAGCCTGTCCTTCGCGCTCGACGTTCGCACCTTGGCGCAGGGGCGCCACCCCAGACTGGAGACATGACCATGCCCGTACGACGCTTGGCAACTCTCGTTCGTCAAACTGCGAATCACCCGAGCCGGCGCACGCTGTTGGGCGCAGTGTTCGGGCTGGCCCTGGCCGGCTTGGGCTTGCTGCCAGCCTCACCTGCGATCGCCCAAGCGGCACGCTATGAAATGGATCCCGACCATCTCACCGTGGCCTTTTTGGTCGACCATGTCGGCTACGCCAAGACATTGGGCCTGTTCCGCACGGCCCGCGGGAGCTACAGCTTTGATGAGGCCAATGGCAGGCTGTCGGCAGTGCGCATCGAGGTCGAGACCAACAGCGTTTTCAGCAACCAGCGCAAGCGCGACGAGCACCTGAGAGGGCCCGACTTTTTGAACAGTGGCGAGTTTCCGCGCATGGTGTTCACCGGCGACACCGCACGCCGAACCGGCGACCGCAGCTTCGAAATCGCCGGCCAGTTGCAGCTGCTCGGCAAGTCCCAGCCGCTGACCCTGCAGGCGACCTGGAACAAAAGCGCCGAGTCGCCGATGGGTGGTTTTGGCCGCAAGCTTTACGTGATGGGCGTGTCTGCCCGCGGTAGCTTTAAGCGCAGCGCTTACGGCATGAACTATGCCGTTGCCAACGGCTGGGTTGGCGACGAAGTGGCTCTGATTATCGAGTTTGAGGCCATCCGGCAGTAAGACCCGTGGAGACGGTGAGCGTTTGTACCTGCGCCCTGCGTTGATGGTCGCGCGCACTGACCCCGGTCGCGCGCACCCGCTGACGCGCCGGCGACGGACTGGCCCGCATCCTCAGGGTTTTTCTGGTGACGGCCAGCTTGACAGACCACGCTGCGGTGGCACGGGCCCGGCGTCGAATCGCGACAAAGCCTGCGCTGTGTCAGAGAGGGTGAGGGAGTCTTTGCAGGGCTTGCTGGCACGCGTCCTGCGTGGGTAGCGAATCCAAACGATGAGGTTCCAATGAACGTTGCAAAGAAGTTGCTATGCGCAATGACAGTCAGCGCCGCATGCGCAGGCTCGGCCCACGCCGCGCCGGTCGGCTGGACGCTGACGATCGACGATACGACGAACACGCTCACGTCATCGCTGGCGGGGGTCACGATCACGACGCTGGGGGCGCAGCATTGGCAGATCAATGCCAGCGGTCTGCTGTCCGCCGTCACCGGCGGCGGCTCGAACATGACCTGGCTCAACGACGCCGGTGATCCGGGCGAAAACTGGTTCCACAGTACCGGCGGCTTGGTGTTCGAACTGAATGGCGAGCTTTCGATGCCTTGGGCGGCCGGGACACGTTCTTCGTGACCGTGATCGAGAGCCCGTCAGCCGCGGTGCCCGAACCGGTGACGCTGGCGTTGGTGGGTGCGGCCCTGGCCGGCCTCGCCCTGACGCGCCGCCGCAAGGGCTGATCCCGGCTGGCAAACACGTTCGGCCCATCATCGGCCCGCCACGCGGGCCGATGTCGTTTCAGCGCCTACTCAGCGCGCCGCCGAAAGCCGGGTGCCGAGTTCCTCCCAGCGTTCCAGCGCGGCCATCAGCTTGGCCTCGATGGCGTTGCTGCGCAGTTGCAGCTCGGGCACACGCTGCGGCTCCAAGGTATGGAGCTGGCTGCTGGCCAGGCGCTGGTGAGCGCCCCCCCCCTGCTCAGCTTCCACTTCTCCAGTGATTGCTCTGGTCGCGGGAGTTGCAAGCCCGCCCCAAATCCCGCGTGCGCCGATATGCCCGGACGCAACGTGCAAACCGCGCCCACCGTGGACAAATCACCCACCCACAGTACGAGCCTGTGGATGGCCCCTGCGGGGTCCGTGGCTCGACCACCGCTCCCCGGCTACCGCCTGACGCGCTGCGCTTGCCGAACAGCCTTCCTTGTAGGTGTTGAAGCGATCCAAGACAAAGCCACGCCTCCGGTTCCGCCCGGGCAGGCTGGGGGCTATTTCTTGAGCAGCTGTCCAGCGCCGCAAGCTTCGTGGCATGGGCCCGCGCCCTCGGGGCAGAGCCCCGAAGTGAGCGGTGCAGTCGGGCAGAAACACCGAGGTCAGGCGGCAGTCGCTTGTTGCGCAAAGGCTTGAATCTCCCTTCATGACTGACGCGCGCCTGCGGACAGCAGCCTGGCGCCCGGTGAGAGCCTGGCGGAGTTCGACTTCACAGCGGTGCGGGCGGTGTCCGGGGCGCATGTGATGGCGCTGGCCAAGACTGACTCCTGGACCCGCCAGGGGCACGACTTTTTGGCCCTCGGCCCACCAGGCACGGACAAAACGCACTTCGTGGTGGGCATCGGCCGGCTGCTCGACCCGCGTGAAGGGATCGCTGCGGCGACTTTCTACGATTAGATCAAAGCGTTTTTTACGGACTGTGCTGATGTGCTGCGAGGGCAGGGTGACTCAAGG
>ENA-OBIT01001072-OBIT01001072.1-metagenomes-genome-assembly--contig:-NODE-1072-length-10695-cov-2.01551_pt1 | contig 10695 bp, 10 predicted proteins | sample MGYA00153386_OBIT01 | MGnify analysis MGYA00153386 | reverse complement strand
TGTAGCCGCTCGTCAGGGAGCGGCGCTGATCGGCGGCGCGATCGTGACCGCAGCCGATACCATCATCGACGGCGAACATCACGACCAATTTCCGGTGGACACCTACCAGACCGGCAGCGGCACGTCGTCGAACATGAACATGAACGAGGTGCTGGCGAGCCTCGCCACATCCGCCCTCGGTGCCCCCGTGCATCCGAACGATCATGTCAACGCCTCGCAATCGTCGAACGACGTGTTTCCGACATCCGTACACCTCGCCGTCACGGGTGCGCTGTTGGGTGACCTCATCCCCGCGTTGCACCACCTGGCCGTGTCGCTCGAGACCAAGGCCGAGCTGTGGGCGACGGCCGTGAAGCCGGGGCGCACACACCTGATGGACGCGACGCCGGTGACGCTCGGGCAGGAGTTCGCCGGGTACGCGCGACAGATGCGCCTGGGTATCGAACGGATCGAAAGCGCGATCCCGCGCGTCGCCGAAGTGCCGCTCGGCGGCACCGCGGTCGGCACCGGCATCAACACGCCAGCCGGATTCTCGCGGAAAGTCATCGCAGAACTCGCGGCGAACTCGGGACTTCCGGTCACAGAGGCACTCGATCATTTCGAGGCGCAGGGGGCCCGCGACGCACTCGTCGAGGCATCCGGAGCCCTGCGCGTGATCGCCGTGAGCCTCACGAAGATCTGCAACGACCTGCGCTGGATGGGTTCAGGACCCAACACCGGCCTCGCAGAGCTGAGCATCCCTGACCTTCAGCCCGGCTCGTCGATCATGCCGGGCAAGGTGAACCCGGTGATTCCGGAGGCGGTGCTGATGGTGTCAGCGCGGGTGATCGGCAATGACGCGACCATCGCGTGGGCCGGAGCATCCGGCTCGTTCGAACTCAACGTGGCCATCCCGGTGATGGGAACAGCTCTGCTCGAGTCGATCCGCCTACTGACCAATTCGACCCGTGTGCTGGCCGACAAGACCATCGACGGGCTGAAGGCCAACCTCGACCGCGCTCGCGCGCTTGCCGAATCGTCTCCCGCGATCGTCACACCGCTGAATCGCGTGATCGGCTACGAGGCGGCCGCGAAGGTCGCCAAGAACGCGGTAGCGAAGGGCATCACCGTGCGGGAGTCGGTCGTCGACCTCGGGTTCGTCGAGCGCGGCGAGGTCACGCTCGAACTACTCGACGAGGCGCTCGACGTGTTGTCGATGACCCGGCCTCCCGCCGCGACGTAAGCGAGTCTCGCATTCGGGTTAGTCGATAGGCCCGGGCATCAGGGGTATCAGCGAGCCGTCAAGACGCATCAGAGCGCGGTCGCCGAGAGGTGCTTCGAAGTCGATCGGCACGAGGTAGCCCCGGGTTCGCGCTACCGGGGGGCCAGGGTCGCAGTTCGACACGTTTGCTGCGTTCGATCCGTCGGCGGGTTTCGGTTGCCCGAAGAACACCCCGACTTGGATGGCTCCGTCGACAGAGACCGCCACGACCCTCTGCGGGATACATCGATCATCACCTCGCACGTGCACGATGAGGTCGGCTGTATCGAGAGCGACCGCGCCCTCCCTTGGTTCCACACCGATGAAACCGGGTTGCGCCGCGGTTCCGGATGACCGCAATTTTCCGCCCTCGAACACGTAGCGCGGGGTGCGCTCGACCGCATCGACGAGCTGATACCCGGTCACCGCCTGCGACACGAGATCGGCGGGAACGAGCGCGCTCGGCAAAAAGACCCGATCAACGACCAGCGGTCGAGGGTCACCCCAGATCCGCTGAGCGATGGTCTCGGACCGAGTCGGTAGTTCCGCTTCCGGATGTTGGCGACCGCCCACCCCGCAAGGATCGACGCGACGACCACCAGCCCGACGAGCGAGACGAAACGCGAGACGGTGTAGGCACCTGACCCGGGCTCAGTACCCCGGGGATCATCTCGCGTCCAGCCCACGAACGCGTACCACTGGCTCCGCGGCGAGATGAGACCCCAAGAGAAGATCACCGCCAGCGCGCCCACGAGCCAGAGCAGAGCGACAGTCACGACTCGACCCTACGTTGTTGCCAGGATCGGGTCGTCCCCCTCGCGGATGTTATTCCGTTCGCAGCCCCTTCCGGGCTGGTCGATCCGGAAGATCGCACCGGCCGTGGATCGATCACCGTCGACGATCAGCGGTGAGCTGCGCCGCAACAGCAGCGCCGCCCAGCTCAAGGACCGACCGCGCAAACGCTGAGAGTTCACGAAACCGATGGAACCGGTCGAAGAGCTCCTGTTGAAGTAAACGCTTGAATTCGCCGGACCCTCAATGAGGGACGCTGGACGGGGCGGACTGCTACCACTCTTCGGGGTATAGGCGCCCAGTGGCCGCAGGCGATGGGCGTATCGAGTCGATCACGCGCTAGGGAACGTCGTCACTGCGACGACGCAGGGAAGTCCCGACCGGCAGTCATTCCGGGGTCATCGCATCAAGCTGCTGTTCTCCACCCGGGTAGGCGTCGGCGTATGCCGCTGCAGGTGGGATCGGCTGAATGACGTCGAGAAGCACGCCATCCGGTGCGGCCACGATGAAATGGCGTTGACCGAAATCCTCGTCGCGGAGCGGCAGGACCGGGTCGAGTCCGCCCTCGCCTACGAGGCGATGGAAGACGGCGTCCACGTCGTCGACTTCGAGATTCAGAATCACCCCGCTCGGGAGCGCGCGATACGCCTCAGGGATCGTGGCGTGATCGTGGGCCAGTATCGCAAGCTCGAACCCACCCAACTTCAGACTGACGTACCAGTCGCACTCGAATGTCACCTCGAAACCGATTACTCGCTGATAGAAGCCCGAGGCGCCGGCGACATCCCGGGACATGAGGACAGGGTAGAAACTGCTGACAGTCATTGACCGCTCCTTTACGTACACTTTGAATGTAATAACCCCACGATACATACTCAACGCACGTAAAGATAGGTCTCATGCCACGAGCGACGGTAGCCGCGGCCGCGCAGACAGCCGAAACACTCCTCATCTCAGCCACCGCCCTCTTCGCGGCCCGTGGCTTCGCCGACGTCTCGGTGGACGACATCGCCCGGGCCTCGGGCGTCACGCGGGGTGCCGCTTACCACCATTTCCAGAGCAAAGCGGGCCTGTTCGCTGCCGTCGCGTCTCGGCTCCAGATAATCCTCGCCGACGCCGTCGTCGCAGCCGCCGAGCGAGCCGGATCCGATCCCGGCCGTCAACTCAGAGCGGGATCGCACGCCTTCCTTGACGCGATCACGGACAAATCCGCACTACGCATCCTGCTCATCGACGCGCCTTCGGTCGTCGGCTGGCAGGAATGGCGCCGACTCGATGCACAGAACTCCGCCGTGCACCTCCGAGAAGCCCTCGGCAATGTCGGCGTGCCCGGCGATCTCCTCGACGCAACGACCGCACAGCTTTCGGGCGCAATGAACGAATCGGCACTGTGGATCGCGGAACACCCCAACACCCCTATGGCGCGCAAGCAATCCCACTTGGCGTTGGATCAACTCCTTGAGAGCTTCATCTTGTGACTCAACAAAGTGCCCGTTCGTCTGCGAGAAGTCGCCCACGGAACGTAAAAACACGTTCGTTCTTGAGGGCGGCAAGAACAGACTGACAGTCCCAGCAGACACCGGTCCGGCCCATCGAGGAACGCATGCCGAGACCGGCCACCAAGGTTCGGTACCTACCTGAGGTGTCGACACGTCCGCAGTCGGGATGAAAGATCGCGTTCGCCTTGATGACAACCCGGTGTCCCACTCATCACGCAAATAATCAATCGCCACGCCACCAGTTCGACCGCCACTGGCCCCGACGCGTGAATTCCCGTACCCGTCCTCGTCACACCCTGATGAAGCGACTCGACGGAGAGGCTTTCGACTTGTTCCGGCCGCCGGCGGCAAATTGCCCTCCCCGGCTTGTATTGTCTAGCGGATCATCTGAGTTCCACTAGCCGCACCCTCGCCGAGAATTGCTCGCTCCAGCTCAACTTCTATGACGTATTTCTCGGCTTGACTTCACCGGGGGTCGTCCAGCAAATAGCACCCATTCGAGGCTCATGCCCGATGCACGTGCGCGAAATTCTGCAGCGACGCGCCGATCACACCCCCGTGCAGCAAAGCCTCGCGGTGTGGTGGGACCTCGTCGACCGGAAGCGTTGTGCCGTCGATGCTTGATGTGCCCGCCGTAGCGGCTCCGCCAGCCTGCCCCGCGCACCTCAATGTGAGCGTGCGCGCAGTCGACTCGGCGCCCGTGGTGAGAACGCCGTCCACGCTCGAGTTTCTGCTCACGGATGGCTCCTGCATCTCCAGTCATAAGACGGACAACGGAATCCCCGGGCAGGTCTCGGCAGTTCGGGCGGCCATGCTCGCACCTGACGGTCGCTCACATCCATCGTCACTACCTGGGGTGCCAAGGTTGACCCGCCGTGCGCCCAGGCGGGCTGGGCGACGAATGAGAGCATCATCCCGAGCAGGCCTGTGGCGGCCCCGCGCAGGGCGACTTCGGTGCGTCGGGATCGAGGGGAGGTGCACTGCGCGGTGGCGACCAGAGTAATTAGCAGTCGACGGGCCTGCGCCCACATTCGCCGTACTAACTGGTCTGGATCTCCCCCAGATGGCAGAGAGGTGATACGAGGCCCGTCGGTACAATAAGGGCTATGCGACGGCATGCCACCTACCTCGTCACACGACCGCCGGCTTTGGCCCTGCTGATGGCAGGCGCCACGCTGCTCTTCATCGTCATCGAAGTGGTGTTGGTACCAGCGGCATCTCTCCCGGACCACTACCCGCTCGTCATAGCAGCGCGCCTAGCGGCCTGCGCCAGCGTTCTTCTCGTGCGCCGGTCGCCCTGGGTGGTGATGGTATGCGCGCTCGTGATACTCCTCCTGGACGGCCTGCTCGCTTCCTCCAATCCGATGGCCTATGTCCTAGTGGTAGTGGGCTCATGCAGCGTCGCAAACTGGGGAAGGTTTCCCTTACTCGCTGTTCTTCTCAGTTCCATCTTTGCGGCCGCTGGGCTCACGCTGAGCCCGTTCCTACAAAGCCTCGGTCCAGCATTCTTCGCCGAGGCTGTGCTTACCAACACGGGTCTCATAGTCCTAGTGTCGTCGCTCTCGGTCGCTATCGGGCTGGCCGCCCGCCAGCAGCAGCAGATCGTGACGCAATTACGTTCGCAGCACGAACAGTTGGCGGTGCTGGCGCAGCTGGAAACCGAGGCTGCCGTCATCATCGAGCGCAATCGGATCGCGCGCGAGCTGCATGATGTCGTTGCGCACCACGTGTCGGCTCTGCTGATCCAGGCCAATGCTGGGCAGCTCTTCGCTGAACGGACAGCATCTCCCGACGCCGAACGTTGGCGATCGGTGACGGAGGTGGCGCGCGAGACGCTTCACTCGATGCGTCGACTCGTCGGTCTTTTGCGGAACTCGGATGATGATGCCATCCACCTCGACGTCAGCCACAAGCGCGTCCCACAGCCCAGGCTCGCTGATCTGGGCGAGCTTGCCCGGTCCATGGGTCGAGCCGGTCTGGAGGTGAACCTCTCGGCCCCTGCCATCAGTGAAGCGCTTCCCGCGGATGTTCAGCTGGCGACGTATCGGATCATTCAGGAGGCCCTGACCAATGTGCTGCGTCACGCCTCAGCCACGCGGGCTGTCGTTGTCGTCACGGTCGACGGCGAGACTCTCACCATCGACGTAAACGATGACGGCGAGGTCGGCTCGGCCTTTCGACCGGGAACCGGGCTGCTGGGCATGCGCGAGCGGGTAGCAAGTTTCGGGGGTCGACTCGACCTCTATGCGAAACCGGGCGATGGGCTTCGCGTTCATGCCACTCTTCCTCTGCTGTCGACGGCACTCACAGCGCAGAAATGATCAGGCTCGCCATAGTCGATGACCAGCCGCTGGCCCGCAGTGGCCTGAGGTCGATCATCGAAAGTGAGTCAGACATGACGGTCGTGGGCGAAGCCGCAAATGGAGCGGAGGGCGTCGCACTCATCCGCGAATCATCCCCTGATATCGCCATCATGGACCTACGGATGCCGATCCTCGATGGAATCGCTGCCACTAAACAAGTCGTCGCCGACGACCGCGACACCCAGATTCTCGTGATCACGACTTTCGATGATGATGAGCTCGTTTATCAGGCATTGCAAGCCGGTGCATCCGGATTTCTGCTTAAGGACTCAACCCCGCAGCAGATGATCGCCGCGATCAGGACGGTGTACCAGGGGCATGCGATCCTTGCGCCGGAGATCACGCGCGCGGTCATTTCTCGCTACGCAGCGGGCCGCGCGCCCGCGAGCCGAATCGGAGCTGGGTTCGGTTCTCTCACCGAGCGGGAGCGCGAGATCGTGCTTCTGGTTGCGCAGGGGCTACCCAATCGCGAGATCGGGCATCGACTGTTCGTCAGTGAGGGCACGGTGAAGACGCACGTTTCCAACGTCCTGACCAAGACGCGCCTGCATTCTCGAGTGCAAATCGTGGCGCTCGCCTACGAGGCCGGATTCATTCGCCCGAGCGGCTAGTGCGGGATTCCTGGTTTTTGTGCCTCGCATAGACAGTTGATGTACCCGACGCCGGAGATCTCCTGGGTTGCCTTGGGAGGTGACTGCGCCGAATCCCGAGATGGATACGTCCAGGCGATCGGAAGCCGCGATTGCGACGTCGCCGGGCCCGGCAAGGTCTACGACGACCGTCAGGTTGTCACCGTTCCCGTCGGATTCGACGTCACCCGAACCGCTCATGTCGATGCGTTCGTGGCTCGGAATGGTGAGCGTGTAGGCGTTCCTCCCGTCCGAATTGTCCCGAGAGCCGGGCATTTCACGCAGCTCGAGTTTGCGCGATTCACGTCGGCAGCAAATCGAACGTATGAGCTTGGCGGGTGACACCAGAGAACGAGAAGGCGGGGCCCGATAAAATCTCCCATCCGACATAGACACCTGTGACGAATGGCAGACGCTGTGCCGTCTCTGCATCCCTACCGTCGTAATTATGAATACCCTCACGAATCGTGCCCGAATCCTGAGCATTGTTGCCGTGGCGGCTGCTCTGTCCACTGCGGCAATCGGGAATACCCAGAGCGTGCAGGCCGCCCCGCCGCGAAACGCGCCGACATCGCCGGTGGAGTCGTTTCCGACTGGCCAACTCGAACTGACCACTACCGATCTCGAGACCTGGCTTGACGGGTTCATGCCAACGGCCCTGCGCGCCAATGACATTGCGGGGGCGGTGGTGCAGGTTGTTAAGGACGGCGAGGTGATCGGGAGCGAGGGTTTCGGTGTGTCGGATGTGGCGACTGGCACGCCGGTCGACCCGCAGCAGACACTTTTTCAGGTGGCCTCGGTGTCAAAGACATTCACGTGGACCGCGGTGATGCAGCTGGTCGAGCAGGGAAAAATCGACTTGGATGCCGACATCAACGACTATCTCGACTTCGTGATCGAGGGCAAGGGTGCGCCGATCACGATCCGTAACCTCATGACCCACACCGCAGGTTTCGAGGAGTTGGGCAAGAACCCTCTCTACTACAAGGCCAGTGATGTGATCCCGTTGGGGAGCTTCCTCAAGCAGAACGTGCCTGGCCGCATCTTCGCTCCCGGATCAACGCCCGCGTACTCGAACTACGGCGCCGCGCTGGCGGGTTACATCGTTCAGAGAGTGTCGGGGCGGTCGTTCGATGATTACATGGATCGCAACATATTCGAACCGCTGGGGATGACGTCATCCAGCTTTCGGCAGCCACTGCCGGCAGCGCTTCAGGATCGGTTCTCCCTCGGATACCTCACGGCAAGCGAACCACCTCACCCCTTCGAATACCTCTCCGATGCGCCCGCCGGGAGTCTCGCGACGACGGCGGACGATATGGGTCGGTTCATGATCGAGCACCTCCAGAACGAGACCCCCGGCGGCGGGAAGCTGCTGAACTCGGAGACCGCGACGCTCATGCACCGCACGGTCACGAAAGAGAATTCGGGTATGAATGGCCACGCCCTCGGGTTCTACGAGCAGAACCGGAACGGCCAAAAAGTGATCGCCCACGGTGGGGACCTCACGGTGTTCCACACCCAGATGGAGCTTTACCTCGATGAGGGCGTGGGGATCCTGGTCTCGTACAACAGCGCGGGCACGAACGCGACAGACCTCCCGTCGATCGATACTTCCCCGAGACCGGAGCGATCGGTTCGGATGCTAGGGCTGGGGTCGAGCAGGCTATCGCGGTGCAGCACGCGAACGAGGTGGCAGGGAGCTACCTCATTTCGCGCCGCTTCGAATCTAGCTTCTTCAAGGTTGGGAACATCATCTCTCAAGTGACGCTCGTCGCCAATGCGGACGGATCGGTCACCCTCAATGGACCCGGAATAACTATCAGGGGGGTCGAAATTTCGCCCCACCTCTGGCAACAACCCGGCACTGACAAGCTGTTTGCGGTGAGCACCGAGGGCGGATCCATGAGGCTGACGCCAAATCCGACCATCGTGCTCGACCGTCTGCCAACTCTCGAGACGACGTTGGTGCGCGGAAGCCTGCTCGGCCTCGCAGTGCTGAGCCTGCTCGTGACCGTGCTGAGCTGGCCCATCGCCGCTCTCATGCGTCGACGGTACCGGGTGGCTCGGGCGTGGCAACCCGGTGAACGGCGGGCCGTCATCGCGCGCCTCATCGCGAGCGTGCTCATGGTGGTGGCTACGGGTGCCTGGCTCGGTCAGGTGCTCACCTTTCTCGGCGGGGCTGCTCTCAGCGACGGTCTGCTTATCACCACCCAGGTGCTGGCCATTGTGTGCGCCGTGACGGCGGCTCTGCTGGCGATCGTGTCGCTCCTCTCGACTGTGAAGCATCGTCGCGATCGGTTTCGAGTTGCCACAACCTTGGTCTGGACACTCGCCCTGGTATTCCTTCTCGTGCAGTTTGCTGACCTGAACCTGTTCCGGGTGAGCAACCTGTATTGAAACGCCGGGCACCCGCATCAGAGGTTGAGCCGCTGTCCGAAGTTTCGACGGCAGAAAATGGGTGGGCATTGAGGTCTCCACATTCTGGCGAGACCCCCCCGAGGCTAGACATCGATTTACCGGTCTGCTGCGAAGCTTGAAATTGAAAGCGTCCGCGGTGTTCATATGCCCGGGCAGGGGGACGCCCCACATTGGAGCGCCCGGCATTCGGGCCTATCTCACCTCATTCGACTCCAGCATCTCGGTCACGAGCGCGGCGATCGCAGACCGTTCCGATCGCGTCAGCGTGATGTGACCGAAAAGCGCGTGCCCCTTCAGCGTCTCAATGACGGAGGCGACCCCGTCGTGCCTGCCTACCCGCAGGTTGTCGCGCTGCGCGACATCGTGAGTGAGCACGACTCGGGAGTTCTGACCGATTCGGCTCAGCACCGTCAGCAGGACATTTCGCTCGAGCGACTGTGCCTCGTCGACGATCACGAAGGCGTCGTGGAGGGAACGACCGCGGATGTGGGTGAGCGGAAGTACCTCGAGCATCCCCCGCTCGATCACTTCGTCGAGCACGTTCTGCGACACGACCGAACCGAGGGTGTCGAACACTGCCTGGGCCCACGGGTTCATCTTCTCGGCGGCATCCCCGGGCAAGAACCCGAGCTCTTGGCCGCCCACTGCATACAGGGGACGGAACACCATGATCTTGCGGTGCTGCTGCTTCTCGAGCACCGCCTCGAGCCCCGCGCACAGGGCGAGCGCGGACTTCCCCGTTCCGGCGCGACCTCCGAGCGACACGATTCCGATCTCGGGGTCGAGGAGCATATCGATCGCGAGTCGCTGCTCGGCGGATCGACCATGGAGTCCAAAGACATCGCGATCGCCCCGTACCAATCGCAGCTGTCCACGGCCGGTGACCCGCCCGAGGGCGGAACCGCGATCAGAATGGATGACCAGGCCGGTATTGATGGGCAGGTCGGCGACCAATCGGGTCTGTAACTTCTCGTCGTCGTACAGCTGAGCCATCTGGTCGGACCCGAGAGTGATCTCGTCTGTGCCCACCCATCCGGAGTCCACCGCCAGCTCGGCGCGATACTCCTCGGCCGCGAGACCGATCGATGCGGCCTTGACCCGCAACGGCAGGTCTTTCGACACCACCGTGACCTGCAATCCGTCATTGGCGAGGTTCAGAGCCACAGCGAGAATGCGCGAATCGTTATCGTTCAGCTGAAGACCCGAAGGCAATACAGACATGTTCGAGTGGTTCAGCTCGACGCGCAGCGAGCCGCCCTCCGATCCCACCGCGATCGGGAAATCGAGCCTCTCGTGCTGCACCCTCAGTTCGTCGAGGTTGCGGAGTGCCTGGCGTGCGAAGTATCCGATCTCCGGGTCGTTGCGTTTGGACTCAAGCTCGGTGATGACGACGACCGGGAGAACAACGGCGTGCTCCGCGAAGCGAAAAATCGCTTTCGGGTCAGACAACAAAACGGACGTATCGACTACATACGTCCGTTGGGTGGTACTGGTGCCCGGGCCACTGGTACCTGGGCTAGTGCTTCGTTTGCGCTCGCCGCGCGTTGTCGGCGCGGTGGTGGCGGGCTGGCTGATTTCGGGCTGGTTAGCCTGAGGCACTGGTGCTCCATCCCCGAACGCTCGGCGCTCGGATACAGTCACACAGACGGCCGGTGAAGCACATCGAAACGAACTTACGTGGCCGTCTCGACCGGGCACTGTGCCCGATGTACTGAAACTACGTCCATGTAGTTCTGCGCACCAGAGCAACA
>ENA-OBIT01001071-OBIT01001071.1-metagenomes-genome-assembly--contig:-NODE-1071-length-10700-cov-4.32785_pt1 | contig 10700 bp, 10 predicted proteins | sample MGYA00153386_OBIT01 | MGnify analysis MGYA00153386 | reverse complement strand
CATAGGTGCCGGCGCAGTACATCACCAGGTCGATGCCGCCGTGGCTGGCCACGATGTGTGCGGCCGCGGCGCGCAGTGCGGCCTGGTCGGTGGCGTCCAGCGGCAGCGCCAGGCTGCCGGCATGGTCGGCCACAAACTGGTTCAGCGGCTCCCGGCTGCGCGCCGACACCACCACGCGGGCGCCACGGTCGTGCAGCAGGTGGGCGGTGGCGTGGCCGATGCCGGACGACGCGCCCACCAGCCAAGCCGTCTTGCCGGCCCAGTTGTCGATGACAGGGTTCAGGGGCATGCGCTGTTCGATCTCTTATTTCTTGTAGAACGACAGGGTGACTTCGCCCAGGCGGATACCGAACTTGGTCATCACGGCCTTGTTCAGCATCACCCGCTCGTCCATCAGGTACATCCAGTCGTCGAACTGCACTTCGTAGGTCTTGCCGTCCACCGGCAGCATCAGCGTGTAGCGCCAGTTCAGCGCGTTGCCCGCGGCCACGCCCGTGGCCACGCCCAACACGTCGTCGGCGCGGCCGCTCCAGCGGCCGCCTCCTTCATCGGTCAGTCGCCAGACACGGCGCTCGATGGCGCCGTCGCTGTAAGTGAAACGCTCATCCAGCACGCCCTGGTTGCCCTGCCAGCTGCCGGTCATCTGCACCACGAAACGCCGTGCGACCTTGCCCTGCCGGTCGGTGAAGAGGCCGTGTGCAACGAGTTCGCCGTTGAAGTAGGTCTTCAGGTCGAGCACGGGCTTCTCGGCCGCGTAATCGGCCGGGGCGGGCGCGGCGCAGCCGGCCAGCAAGGCGGTCATGGCGAAGGTCACGGCCATGACCTTGGCGGCGGTCAGCAGGGTGGGTCGAGGTTTCATGGTGTTCCTTCATGGGTAGAGCGTTGTTCGGGGCGTATCCAGCAGATGTACAGCAGCGCTGCCGCCGCCAGCTTCAACAGGCAGGGCAGCAAGCAGTAGGCGATGGTCAGGGCTTGCAGCGAGGCCTCGTCGCGGCCGCCCGGCGCATAGCCAAACTGGTCCAGCAGCGGCAGCGCAATGCCCGCGGCCAGGGCCAGGTTGAGCTTGGTGGCGAAGTTCCACCAGCCGAAGTAGCCTCCCTCCAGCCGCTGGCCATGACCGGCACGTTGGATGACGCCGGCCAGCAGCGCACCAGGCAGGGCCAGGTCGGCGCCCAGCGCCACGCCGCTGGCGATGCACACCAGCGTGAAGCCGACCACGTCGCCGGCGCCCAGCAGCGCCGCCCAGGCAAAGGTGACGATAGCCAGCACCATGCCCACAAGCCAGGTGCGCGCCAGCCCGAGTCGGGCCACCAGGCGCAGCCACAGCGGCATCGACAACGCGCCGGCGGCAAAGTAGCTGGCCAGAAACAGCGGCTCGAAACTGGGCGCCTGCAGACGGTCGCGAATGAAAAACAACACCAGCGTGGCCGGTACCGCGCTGGCCACGCCGTTCACAAGATAGATCGACAGCAGCCGCCTGAATGCCGGCGTGGCCAGCGGCAGGGCCATGCCCGGGCGCGGGCCGACGGCGGCGCCGATGCGCGGCTGCGGCGCCCGCGCCAGCAACGCCAGGCCCAGCGCCAGCAGCACCGCAAACACCACGCTGGCCACCGACAGCCCGGCCACCGACGGCAGCACACTGGCCACCAGCACACCCACCAGGGCCAGGCCTTCGCGCCACGACACGATGCGCGCGCGTTGCGCTTCGTCGCCACCCAGCCTCGCGCCCCAGGCCTGGTGCAGTACGGTCAGCACGCTGTAGCTCAGGTAGGTCACGGCCAGCAGCGCCGCGCACCACACCAGCAGCGCATTCGTGCCCTGCACGGCGGGAAAGAACAGGCCCCGAAAACCCAGCGCCAGCACCACCGCGGCGGCCGTGGCAATTGCCAGCAAGAGCCGCGCTGACGCGCCAAACCAGCCGTCCACCCAGCGGCCTATCCACGGGTCGGCCACCGCGTCGAGCAGCCGCGCGCCCAGCAACAGCGCGCCCAGCGTGGCCAGCGGGATGCCGAACTCGCTGGCGTAATGGTTGGGCAGGATGACGTACAGCGGCAGCGCCACAAACGCCAGCGGGAAGCCCAGGCCGCCATAGGCCAGGCCCTGCCACCCACCGCCGCGCCAGCCGGCGCTGGTGGTCGTGGTCGTGGTCGGGATGGTGGCGGTGGCGGGCAGCGACTCCGGCCGGGTCGGCGCGGTCACGGTGCCATCACCGTGCCATCACCGCGCAGGCCCGGTACCGAGCAAAGCCGCGCGCAACGCGGGCTCGGAACTGCGGGGCGACAGCCAGATGCCGAAGAACTGCCGCGCAAAGTCAGGGTCGAGCACCTCGCCGCGCAGCTGGCCGTTGTAGAAGAAGCGCGCGCCCTGGCCGGGCAGGTTCACGCCGGTGATGCGGTCGCCTTCACGCACGTCGGGGAACAAGGTTTTCATGGCCGCCAGCCAGCGTTCGGCGGTCTCGGGCGCGGGCTCGGCCTGGCGGCGCATCTCCAGCAGCGAACGCTCGGCGATCTGCGCGCCAGCCAGGCCGCGCGCGTACTCCAGTTCCAGCGCCAACGGCACGGCGGCCCATTGCGCGCCCACCGGGCTAGGCCCACTCCACAACCGCGCTTCGTAAATGCGCAGGCCCAGGAAGCGCAAACGCCCGCTTCCTTGCAAGCGGGCCTGGGGCATGGCGGCAGTTAGCTCGGCCGGGGCGGGCGGTGCCTGGGCCTGGGCCCGGGCCGGTGTGACCAGCGTCACGGCCATCGTCGCGGTGACCATGGCCGTGGCAGTGGCCGACAACAGCGCCATGCAGGCGCGGCGGCTCAGCGGCGTGCGCTGCCGTGCCGATTCGGTTTTGGTGTGCCCTGACGTCGTCATGTGCGGGTCAGCGTGAACTGCATGACGTTGGTGTCGCCCGTGCTGAAGGCCGCTTCGCAGTAGGCCAGATAGAACTCCCAGATGCGCATGAACCGGGTGTCGAAGCCGAGTTGCCGCACCTGGTTGTCGCGGGCCAGGAACTGCACGCGCCAGCGGCGCAGTGTCTCGGCGTAACAGGTGCCGAATGCCAACTCGTGGCTGACTTTGAGACCGGCCTTTTCAGCCTCGGTGCGAAAAGCCTGCGGGCTGGGCAGCAGACCGCCCGGAAAGATGTACTGCTGGATGAAGTCGGTGGACTTCGCATAGCGCTCGAACAGTTCGTCGCGGATGGTGATGGTCTGGATGCAGGCGCGCCCGCCGGGCTTCAGGCGCGTGCGCAGGGTGGTGAAAAAGTCGCCCCAGTACTCGCGGCCCACGGCTTCGAACATCTCGATCGAGGCGATGGCGTCGAAGGGCTCTTCATCGATGTCGCGGTAGTCCTGCAAGCGAAGGTCGGCGCGGTCGGCCAGGCCGTGGCGCTGCATGCGCTCGCGCGCGAAGGCCAGCTGTTCCGTGGACAGCGTGACACCGGTGACGTGGGCGCCGAATTCACCGGCCGCCATCTCGGCCAGCGCACCCCAGCCGCAGCCGATTTCCAGCACGCGCTGGCCCGGCTGCACACCACATTCGCGCAACGCCCGGCGCACCTTGGCTGCTTGCGCTTCGGCCGTGGGGCGCGACAGGTCGCCCTCGAACAGGGCGCTGGAATAGTTCATCGTCTCGTCCAGCCACAGCCGGTAAAACGGGTTGCCGATGTCGTAGTGGGCATGGATGTTCTTGCGGCTGCCCTGGCGTGAATTGCGGTTCAGCAGGTGCTTCAGGCGGTAGGCCAGCGACCCCCACCAGCTGCCAAAGATCATCTTGTTGATGGCCGTGCGGTTGGCGATGAACAACGTCAGCAGCGCCACCAGGTCCGGACTGGTCCAGCCGCCGTCGATGAAGGTTTCGGCGAAGCCGATGTCGCCGCTTTTCAGCGCGGCGCTGCACACGCGCCAGTCGTTCAGCCGCAGCGACGCCCGGGGCCCGGTGTCGCCGGGCGCGCCGCCAAAGTGGGCCAGCGAGCCGTCGGGCATCTGCACGTCCAGCGTGCCGGTGGTAAGTTTGCCCAACAGGCCGAACACCACGCGGGCGGCGGCGGGTGCGGCGGCCGGCAGGGCGAAGGTGGGGCCGCGGACAGCGGCGGAGGCGGAAGAAATGGTCATGGACATCGGGCCGGGTGAGGGTGAACACGTCACCGTGTGGTGAAGGCCCGCGGCGGCGCGGGCTTGGCGAAGAACGGCACGCGTTTGCGCCACAGCTGCAACGCCTGCCAGTGGATGCGTGCGATGACGCCCAGCGTCATCAGCGGCATGCCGAAAAATGCCTGGCGCACGGCCTGCGCGGTCAGCGGGTGCAGGTGGCCGGACACGCTGGTCTGCAACAGCGCGCCCAGGTCGTCGTCATGGTCGACGCGGGCCACGGTTCGGGTGCCCGTGCGCATGAAGCGGAAACGGTAGCTGCCCTGCACATCGCAGAACGGCGACACGTGGAACACCTTGCGCGCCGTAAGCTCGCGGCCATAACCCAGCGTGGGCCCGGCCAACAGATAACAGTGGCGTTCGCCGAAGGTGTTGTTGACCTCGGTGACGATGGCCGCCAGCGAGCCGTCTTCGCGGTGGCAATACCAGAAGCTGACGGGTTTGAATACGTAGCCCAGCACACGCGGGTAGCAATGCAGCCAGGTCTCGCCGCGGGCGTCATCGATGCCTTCGCTGGCCAGCATCTCGTCCAGCCAGGCCAGTGCGTCGGCGCGGCCGTCGCCATGGTCGGCGTCATGAAAGCTCAGCCAACCAAGCCGGTTGCGGCGCAGCGCGGGCTCGGGCCGGTCGCGCAGGCTGCGCAGCGGCAACATCAAGAAATAGGTGGGGTAGTCGAAGGCATGCACGCGCGGGCGCAGGCGGCGATGGCGCACCACTCCGTTGCCCAGCAGGGCACGGGGGCGGTCGGTGGGCTGCGTCATGCGGCCTCCCGTAATGCTGGCTCGGCTTGCCAGTGTTGGCGCAACCGCTGCACCACATCCAGCGCCGACATAAGGCCGTCTTCGTGAAAGCCGTAGCGCGTCCAGGCGCCGCAGAACCACACGCCAGCCGTACCCTGCACGTTGGGCAGCTGCTGCTGCGCGCGGGTGGCGGCCAGGTCGAACACCGGGTGGCTGTAATCGATTTGCGCCAACACCCGCGCCGGGTCGGGCGGGCGGGCCGGGTCGGGGTTCAGCGACACCAGCACCGGCTGCTGCCAGGGCAGCGGCTGCAGCCGGTTGATGAGGTAGTGCAGGCACACGCCAGCCTGCTCGCTGCCCGGGCTGCTGGCGCGCACGTAGTTCCATGCCGCCCAGGCCCGCCGGCGCTGCGGCAGCAGCGACGCGTCGGTGTGCAGCACGGCGCGGTTGGGGTGGTAGCGGATGGCGCCGAGCACGGCGCGTTCGGCCGGCCGCACGTCGGCCAGCAGTGCCAGGCTCTGGTCGCTGTGACAGGCCAGCACCACGTCGTCGAACCGTTCCTCGCCCAGGTGGGTGGCCAACATCACGCCACCGCGGCCGTCGCCCGCAGGGACCCGCCGCACGCGCAGCACCGGCGAGTTCAGCCGCGCGTCGGGGATGCCGCGCAGCAGCTTGTCGACATAGTGTCGTGAGCCGCCGCGCACGGTGTGCCATTGCGGCCGGTTGGCCACCTGGATGAGGCCGTGGTTGTGGCAGAAACGGATCAGCGTGGCAACCGGAAAACGCAGCATCTGGTCAGTGGGGCAGGACCAGATGCAGCCGATCATCGGCAGGAAGTACCAATCGCGAAAGCGCGGGCTGAAAAGGTGCCGGTCCAGGAAATCGCCGATCGGTTCGGCCAACTCGGCCTGTGCGCCGTGCCCGGCCAGCGCGGTGGCCAGGCGGTTGAAGCGCAGCACCTCGCGCAGCATGCCCAAAAAGCGGGGCGACACCAGGTTCCGCCGCTGCGCGAACACGCTGTTCAAGTTCGAGCCGCTCCATTCCAGCCCGCTGGACGGCACCTGCACTGAGAACGACATGTCTGATGGGGCTGTCTCGACGCCCAACGCATCAAACAATCGCACCAGATTGGGATACGTGCGATGGTTGAAGACCAGAAACCCCGTGTCCACGCCGTGGGTGATGCCGTCCAGCGTCACGTCGACCGTGTGGCTGTGGCCGCCAAAACGGCGGTCGGCCTCGAACAGCGTCACCTGCGCCTGGCCGGCCAGCGCATGCGCCGTGGCCAGGCCGGCAATGCCAGAGCCGACTACAGCTACCCGCTTCACCCCCGGCCCCCGGGGGGTGGGGACGGCTGCCGCCCGGCTGGATGCGAGCCATCGCGCCCGATCCGACCACGCAAACCGGCAGGCTGTACCGGTGCCGTCGATGTCGACTGCGAAGACAATTTGAACGAGTTGGTCATAACGTGACCGGATGGTAATGCGGGCTTACAGCCTGCGCCGAAAGACCTTGAAGGCTGTCCGGGATTAACCCGGCGGGCTGTCCTCGGGCTCGCTGTGGTGGGTCCGGGGTGGAATCGCTGTCCTGTACAAAGCCCGCAGGCCGCCCTACAGTCTTGCATTCGCCTGGTTGCAGGGCCGCTTTGTCCACGACACACAAACTATCTCATGGCAAACCCGTTGTTTCGGACAAAGCCGCGACTGAGATGACGAAGGCCGACCATGAATGAACTCGCGCGCGTCGCCGCCATGACCCTGTCGATTGCCGCAGTCGAGCGCGACACGGGGCTCAGCAAAGACACGTTGCGGGTCTGGGAACGACGTTATGGATTCCCCTCGCCAGGGCGAGACGGCATCGGCGAACGGGCTTACACCTTCGACCAGGTCGAGAAGCTGCGTGTCATCAAGCGCCTGATGGACGCAGGCCACCGGCCGGGCCGCATCGTGCCGCTGGCATTTGCCGAACTGCAACTGCTGTCGCTGTCCACCGTCGATCAAACCACGCGCAAGCTGCCGGTGGCGCTGGGCTCGGGCGACTTGGCCATCTACATAAGTCTGCTGCGGCGACACCAGATCGCCGAGTTGCGCACTGAACTGGGCCGCTCGCTGTCTCGCCACGGCGTCGCGCGCTTTGTCACCGAGGTGGTCGGCCCCCTGGGCATGGCGGTGGGCGACGCGTGGATACGCGGCCAGATGGAGGTGTTCGAAGAGCACATGTATACCGAAGTCATGCAGGCCGTGCTGCGCATGGCCATCGCCAGCATCCCCGAGCCGGCGCCCGGCGCCCGACCGCGCATCCTGCTCACCACCTTTCCTGGCGAGCCGCATGGCCTGGGCCTGCTGATGGCCGAGGCCGTGTTCGCGCTGGAAGGCGCATGCAGCGTATCGCTGGGCGTGCAGACTCCGCTGTGGGACATCGTGCTGGCCAGTGCCGCGTACCGCGCCGACATCGTGGCCATCAGCTTCAGCGGCAGCATGAACCCCAACCTGGTGGTCGACGGCCTGGTCGAACTGCGCCACAAACTGCCCGCAGCCACGCGGCTGTGGGCCGGGGGTGGGGCGCCGGTGCTGCACCGCCGGCGTGTCGAGGGTGTCGAGCCCATGAGTTCACTGGAAGAAGTGCCCGCCGCCCTGCAGGGCTTGCGCGCCACGATGGGCTGGGCCTAGGCGCGGTCACCTTTCCCTAGAATGAAAGCAGAGTCAACCTCAGGCCACACCATGCTCTACCCCGAACTCTTCAAGCAACTCGAAGCCGTGCGCTGGAACATGGCCAGCGACATTCCCTGGGAAAGCTTCAAACCCGAGCTGTTGACCGAGGAACAGGCGCAGACCATCAAGATGAATGCGATCACCGAGTGGGCGGCGTTGCCAGCCACCGAGATGTTCTTGCGCGACAACCGCGACGACAGCGATTTTTCCGCGTTCATGAGCGTTTGGTTCTTCGAGGAGCAAAAACACTCGCTGGTGCTGATGGAATACCTGCGGCGCTTTCGCCCCGACCTGGTGCCGACCGAGGAAGAACTGCATGCCGTGCGCTTCGAGTTCGATCCGGCGCCCGCGCTGGAAACGCTGATGATGCATTTCTGCGGCGAGATCCGCCTCAATCACTGGTACCGGCGGGCCGCCGAGTGGCACACCGAGCCGGTCATCCGCACCATCTACGAAACGCTGGCCAAAGACGAAGCCCGTCACGGCGGCGCGTACCTGCGGTACATGAAGCGCGCGCTGGGCCGCTTTGGCGACGAAGCGCGTGCCGCCTTTTCCAAGGTCGGCGTGCTGATGGCCAGTGCGCGGCGCACGGCACAGGCGCTGCACCCGACCAACCTGCATGTCAACACCAGACTCTTCCCGCGCGACACCGTGCAAAGCCGGCTGCCCGACCCGGTGTGGCTGGAGCATTGGTTAGACAAGCAGATTCAGTTCGACGCGGCGTGGGAAAACAAGGTTGTCGAGCGCATCCTGCACAACATGAGCCTGCTGATGGAGCGCAGTTTTGCCAGCGTGCAAGAGCTGAACCGCTACCGCAAGGAAGTCACCGCCAGCCTGGCGGCACAGGCGCGACCGGTGGTTTAGCCCGGTCTGCGCTGGCGCGTCGGGCGGTTCACCAGGATGATGCCCGCGCACACCGCGACCAGCCCCACCAGCAAGCGCGCCGTGGCCGGCTCGTTCAGCAGCATCACCCCGGCCAGCAAGCCGAACACCGGCGTCAACAACGTGAACGCCGAAACCCGCGTCGCCGGGTAGTGGCGGACCAGCCAGAACCACACCAGGTAGCTGGCGAAGGTCACCACCCCGGTTTGAAAGCCCAGCCCCCACCAGGTGGCGGCACTGAACTGCGTAGGCATCGTCTCGCCGGCCAGCGGCGCGGCCGCGCCCAGCACCACGGCCGACACCAGCAGCTGGTACATCAAGGTTTTTTCGGGCAAGGCGCGCGTCAGCACGCTGCCGCGCAAGGCCAGCGTGCTGAGCGCCCAGAACACCGCGCCGGCCAGGCCCAGCGCGTCGCCCAGCCACTGCCGCGGGCCCGCCGTGGCGGCGCCCAGGCCTTCGCTGTAAGCCCACACCACGCCGGCAAAAGCGATCAGCAGGCCCAGCATCTGGACCCGGTCGAGCTGCTCGCTGCGGTTCAACCAGGGCATGCCCAGCGCCACCACAAAAGGCGCGCTGTACAGAAACACCACCATGCGCGACGCGCTGGTGAACTGCAGGCCGATGAACAGGCACGCGAACTCGGCCGCGAACAACGCCCCCACCAGCAGACCGGCCCGGCCACTGCCGTCTCGGCGCCACAGCGGCAAGCCGCGGGCGCGCGCCCACAGTGCCAGCAACAACGCCGCGCCCAGCGAGCGCACGGCCGCCTGGGTCAGCGGCGGCACTTCGGCCAGCGACACCTTTGCGGCCACCTGGGACAGGCCCCAAACCGCACAGCAGCCCAGCAGCAGCAGCACGGCGCGGGCGTCGAGGTGGCTCTTGCGTCCATCGGTCATCGCCGGCATTGTGGGTGCAGGCGATTTGAGGTTCGGCGAGCCCGATCGCCTCTGCGATTTGTTGCTGAGCGTGCCAACCACGCCCGGCTGGTGGCGTGAGATTCATCGTCGACGCACAACTGCCGCCTTCCCTGGCGCACCACCTGGGCAAGCACTTCAACGTCACGGCGAGCCATGTGCGCGACCTGGGTCTGCGCGACGCGGACGATTTGACGATCCATGGACACGCGCGGCGCAGCGAATCGATCGTGATTACCAAGGACAGCGATTTTGTTGAACTTGGGCATCGGCACGGCGCGCCGCCGCAGGTTGTCTGGGTGACCTGTGCCAACACGACCGCGTGGACGGGCACTAACTGCACCGCGCTCGTTGGCAGCCTTGCCGTTGCATTGCACCCAGCCATGCCGCACACAGCAGCCCCGCGATGCTGCCGGTGGCGTGGCCCAGGGGGGCCAGCGCAATGTCCCAGCCTGGGCTGTGGCGCAGCGGGTCGCTCCAAGGCGCTTCAAGCAGCAACTTGACCACCAAGCCGGCCAGCATCAGCAGGCCCACCGCGCGCCGCCGCCCGCTGCCCGCCCACGCCAGCCACAACGACGTGGCGGCCACCCCAGCGTGCAGCACGCCCGACAAGCCGCCGTAGTGCAGCAGGCCGGGTTGGAGCAGCAATCCCAGGTGGGTCAGCGGCCACGCCGCGAACCAGGCGCATGCCAAGGGTGCAGGCGCCCTGGCCGCCCAACCGTATGCGGCCACCAGCGCGGTGGCCGCCAGGTTGCCGGCCAGGTGCCGTTCGCTCCAGTGCACGCCGGCAGCGGTCCACCAGCGCCAGGGTTCACGCCAGGCCAGGCCCGGCTGCCAGTCCAGCCAGGCGGCCGGCGGCCACCACAGCAGCACAGCCAAGGCGGCCAGCACGGCGCTGAACAGCAGCCACAGCCGGCCCGGTGCGGCGATGTTCAGCCGAACACCGCTTGCCACAGCGCCAGTACCGCGGCGCGCTGAGCGGCCAGGGCCGGCGGGTCGACCTGCGTGGGCCGCTCGTCGAGTCGCGCGCTGTGCTGGGCGCGGCGCAAGTCGCGATAGGCGTCGGCGGCGGCGCGGCCCACGCCGGGGGGCAGCAGCCCGGCGGCCTCGGCACGTTGCAGCAGGGCGATGTTGCCGGCGTTGTCCAGCAGAGTGGGCTGTACGGCGGCGTGCGCCAGCACCAGGTACTGCACGGAGAATTCGACATCCATCATGCCGCCGGTGCTGTGCTTGACGTCGAAGCGGCCGGCTGGCACCGGCCGCGCGCCGCGCACCTTCTCGCGCATGGCACGCACCTCTTCGCGCAGCGCCACGGGG
>ENA-OBIT01001068-OBIT01001068.1-metagenomes-genome-assembly--contig:-NODE-1068-length-10732-cov-3.32481_pt1 | contig 10732 bp, 10 predicted proteins | sample MGYA00153386_OBIT01 | MGnify analysis MGYA00153386 | reverse complement strand
ACTCTCACGGCGGCGCGTGGCCTTTGCTACTTGCGGCCACTTGTGCGAACCTCGCGCGGTGCCTCGTACGCGTAACCACTGGATCTTGAGCCTCGTGTTCCTCGTGGTCCTCTCGTCCGGGACCATGAGCAGCCAAGCGCACGCCGACGAGCTCGACAAGGCCCGCACGTGGGCCGCAAATGCCCGGGTCTACTGGGACGCGCACGCCCCGCAGGCGGCCGGATCCTGCCCAAGCATCAGCCTTCGGTGGGTCAGCGACCGCGAGGTCGAAGTGCAGTTCGCCGGCCGGATCCCGCACGTCCTCGCGTGGGCAGAACCAGCCTCGTGCGAGATCGCGCTCAACCGGGACAGGTGGGCAGCGATCGCGGCCTACTACCGGAAACAGATCCCGTTCACGCAGGAACTCGTCAACTTTGAGCAGTGCCGAGCCGTCTACCACGAGGTCGGCCACCTGTACGGGCTCTACTTGGACGGGACGCATCACCTGGACGCCGCCAACATCATGTCGGAGGACGCAGGGCTGGTGCATTTCGCGCCGTGCGAGCCGCGGGCGGTGAAGCGGAAGGTCCGGGAACGCAAAAAGCCCGCCGTCCGTTTCGGGACGACGGGCTCAAGAGCACGACAGGGGTAAGCGCGGGCGCGGCTACTGCGGTGGCAACACCGCGTTGCCGTCCTCACCAGCAGGAGCAGCGGGGGGCATCACGTCACCCGGTGACGCGAAGTACGCAGCGAGCGCGACGAGAACAGCCTGGCCGATCACGACCGCCACAGCGGGCAGCTCGAGGACGGTCTGACCGAGAACGTAGGCGATAACCGCGGTGACGACGGCGGCGACGAGCTTAGGACTGATGGACTGCGTGACCATGATGTCTCCTCCTCAGGAGTTGTAGGCGGGCTCGGCAACACCGAGGACCCATGAGCGACGCTGAGCGAGCGACCTGATGTAAACGCCGCCACCATCTGCTTGGCTGCCGCCAGTCCCGGGGCTGGTGTTGCCTTCCACGACCCGGCCGCCGCCGACGTAGATACCGACGTGCTGCGGGCCGCCCGTCCCGTACACGATGAAGTCACCCGGCAGTACCTGACTGAGCGGCTTCCAGCGTCGGTAGCCGCCCTGCCCCGCCCTAGCGAGATCGCGGATAGCGACCGTCGACACCGTCCGCCTATCAAGGTCACGGCCGAGCGCCTCATGCCACGCGTTCCAGCAGAACGAGCCGCACCACGGCTGCCCGCGCATCCACGCGCCAATCCGGTCGGCCCACTCATCGACGCGCCGGCCGCGGTTGGGGCGCCCGGCGTCCTCATGGGTGCCGACCTGCTTGAGCGCCCACGCCACCACGAGCGCCCGTTCGCTCTTCGGCTTAGCCTTCAGCGCGCGGAGCTGCCTGTCCCTGCGGACACGGAGCTTGCGGGCGGCGCGTAGCATCCGCTCGAGCGCGACCTCTCGGGCACGGATCCTTTTGCGGGACGCGGCGACACTCGCCCGCGACCGGGAATCAAACGGCATATGGCCCTCCTCGGACATGTTGCCGCGCGCTCTAGACTTAGTGCTCGCGCGGCGGTACAGTTGGCAGGGGAGTTAGAGGGTGTCGAACCCTCACGCGTGAGTTCCTTAGGCCCCCGCGCGTGCCGCCACTAGCCCCGATCTGAAGGTCCCGGTCCCGACGGTTGCGCAGTCGTTTTCTAGGCGGACAGCGTAACCGTCGGTACTGCATGTGTCGCTCTAAGGGACGGCTGGGGCGCAGTTGCCCGGCACAGAGCAGAAAGCAGCAACCGCAGCGGCTACCTGCTGGTCAGTCGCGCCCGCGCCCGCTGGCCCGGGTGGTCCAGCGGCACCGGGTGGCCCCGCTGGTCCGGGGGCCGCGGCGGGTCCCTCCGGTCCGGTCGTGCCGATCATGCCGTCCGCGCCACTCCGGCCGTCGCTGCCAGCGGTCCCGCTTGCGCCCGGCTTGCCGTCAGCGCCAGCCGATCCGGTGACACCCGGCGCGCCGGCCGGTCCTTCCCTTGAGAGTCCGGGCAGCCCTTGCTTGCCACGTTCCCCGCCGAGCCCCGGTGGTCCAGGGGCGCCCTTCACGCCGTTCCTGCCCGGGACGCCCGGTAGCCCGGCCTTGCCCTGCAGGAACCGGGTGGTGCGGATGCTGCGCCGCTCGGCCTGCGCGGCCTGCTTCTTCAGCGGGACCAGCGTCTTGCGGTTGCGTTCGGCCTGCCCCGCGGCGCCCTTGGCCTCGCGCTGCGTCGCCGCGTCGCGCGCTTGGCCCGCCTTGACCGCGAGGACGATGCTCACGATGCTCATGGCCGTCACGAACGCGACCAGGACCGCCATCCAAGTCACTCGCTTACGCGCGACGGGGTCAGCGGCAATCATCGGCTCGGGTCAATGTTGTTGCGCCGCAGGATCGCGAGCAGCCGGGCGTTCTCGATCTGCGCGGCGATCAGTTCGGTCTTCAACCGCGCGAGATCAGCCATCGCGTCGTTCTTCAAGCTCATGGCGTCCCTCACGTTCGTGCTGCCCGCGTTGATGCTGTCCAAAGCGTCCTGTCTGCGCCATCGCAACGCTGCGACCAATGCCGCGATGATCGCCGCGAGCGCGCCGAGGCCGGGCAGGATCTGACCGATATCCACATCAGACCCCCCGTGAAGCTGTCACAAGCGCCATCCGCGCCAGACGCGAAGCTGGATGGAGTTGCGGGGGGGCAGGATCACGCCGCAGACGATCAGTGTCGCGGTCGGCGTGGCAAGCAGCGCGGTGATGTCGAACAACTCCTCGTTGACGTACCCGCCCGCGTTGCTCCACGCGAACACGCTTGAGGTAGCAACGGCCATCGTGAAGCCAGCACATTGCAGGACGCGGCGGTTGTGGATTGCCCAGCACGCCCCGATCAACCACACAAAGCTCCGCACGACTCCGACAAACAACATTGAGTAGTCGACAGTCATCATCAACCGATCCCGGCGGCGCTCAGGGACGTCGTTATCCGGTCAAGGACGGCGTCAAGGCGTTGCGCTGGTGCGTCGACGCTGATCTGGACGGACTGCGTCGAGTGGTCGTATGAGGTTTCTACGATCAGCCGGGGGCTGTCGTTGATGTAGTTGACGATGCTGACCCGGTCATCCGCGCGTACCTTCCACGCTGGTTGGAGGTGGCCGGCGCGGTCCCTGATGTGCCCGGTCACCTTGATGGTCCCGGGTGTCTTGGGACTGTTGAACTCCGCGAGCGCCGCGCGCCCGAGCTGCAACGCCATCGCGGCGGTGACGGGGAACGACAGGCTGATCTCCGTCCACACCTGTATTCCGGCCTGGTTAGCGGGGTTCTCCACGCTCGTGTCCGCGAGCTCCGGTGTCGTGACGGGGTCGATGCGCGCGGCGCGACCCGTGGTGATGTCCGTGTAGCTGACGGCGATCCCGTTGGCGAGGTCCGCGGCACTGTCGCCTTGAAGGTCAATCGTGACGCCGGGGTCACCCAACCGGATCTCCCAGTCGTAGTCGGTCAGGTCCACTGTGGCGAACGTGAGGGTCCGGTTCTCCCATACGCTCAAGTTCCAGCGGTGGTACGCGTTCAACGCTAGGAACGCGTCATACGGGGTGACCGGGTCGAAGACGGCGTACTGCTCAAGGATGAACGTCGTGTCCTGCACCCCGGCCGTGTTCAGTTTCGGCGCGAACCTAGCGGAGATGTCCCGGATGATGTCGCTGACGTACAAGCCCTTCAGGCCGCTTGCGGCGTCACGCCGTGTGAGCCCGTGCCTGCCCATGAGTTGCAGCTTCGTCCAGTTGATCGTCGCGGTTCCGTCCACGGTGAACGCCGCGTTGAAGAAGAACTCTAGGCGCGCGACGCTCGCTGCGACCTGAGTGGTTGTCAGCGAACCCGACCCGTTGCCGAGCCCGGCGAAACGCAACAAGCTCGACACGGTCCCGGCGTACAGGTCGTCGTTAGCGAGAGCGACGTTCCAGTTGTAGTTCGTGTTCGCGGTGTCGATGTTGCTGCTGGCGACCCATGTGTAGAACAGTTCCCCGAGCGGGATACCGAGCGCGTCGTAGACGGCGTGACTGACCGGCTTGTTTCCGGCCGTGGTGGTCCCCCGGATCGCTGTGGTGATGCTCGGGGATGCGCTGCCCTGCTCACTTTCGGGGTCGCGTGTGTCGTACCCGCCGGCCCAGTTCGCGACTTTCAACCGGGTGCTTGGTCCCTTCCACTTCGTTGTGTCACTGTCGACGTAGATCTCCCGGAACCTGCGGTCGGTGGCGTGCGCCATCCACCCCGCTGCTTGCACACTGATCTGGTGCTGCGCGTCCATGCTCCTCGGGAGCCCGGTGACGCGGCCCTCATAGGCGATGCTGCCGTCTTCCCCGATGAGTTTGATGTCGCGGAGGAGCCCGAGGTCCACGTACTCCCCGTCAATCCTGCGGGGGAGCGTGCAGCCGGCGTCGGCGAACCCGTCGCCGCGTTTCGTCCTGAAACTGATCCCTGTGGGTCGGTCTTGGGCGCGGCCGTGGCTGCTCCACCGGGTGACGGACCCGTCGGGGCTCGTGACCTCCACTGTGAGGCCGAGCGGGGGACCTTTGACGCTCACCCGCGCACAACCAACCAGCGCGGAACGTAAGCGATCTGGGCGGTGAGGTTGTCCGCGAGCGGATCGTGCGCCCCGGCATCAAGGTCGTTACGAGCCGCACTGACCACGACGCGGCTGGTGCGGTTCTTGTCTCCGGCGGCCGGGACCATGAACCTAGAACCGCGGTAGGAGGGAGCCTGACCGTACGTGGTGCCGGCCGCGTTCTGACGCAACGCAGACCCGTCTGACCGGAACTCAATCGTCCGGCCCGGGTAGATCGCTGGGATGCTTGGCGGAGTCTCAACCGCGGCGAAGTTGTCAAACATCCTGGCTTCGTTGGTAGCGGCGGTGACCGCCCGGTCTGTGATGCCGACCTTGCCCGTGGCGAGCGTCCCGCCGGTCGCCAAGGCAGCGGAGGTCGCCCCGAGCATCACCGTCCCAAACGTGGCGGTGACCGCCCCCGACGTGGTGACCGTCAGCTGCACCGTCGAAGTACCAACAGATTGGGTCACCGCCGCAAGGACGGTTTCGACTCCCGCTATGACCTGCACGATCTGCAACAACCCCACGTTAGGATTCCGGATGACCGCCGCCAAGTAGTTGTTGGAGTCGGTCCATCTAGCGATGAGCCCAGACCGCCACGCAAGGGTCCTGGCCCCTTCAAAAGTCACGACGGCGGAAACGTTGACGTTGGCGTACGTGCCGGACCCAAGGATCGCGAACCGCGGAGTGGCCTCAGTCGTCGTGTTGCGACCCGTCCGCTGCGTGAGGGCCGTGAAATCAGTTGCGACCCCGGACGTGACCCACGAGCCGCCGATCTCCGCAACGCGGGCGTTCAACACGCTTCCGTCCACGGCCGACCCGAATCCGTCCTGCCCAACTGCGATACCGACCTGCGGGACGTTCGGTCCCCGAGCGCGCCCGTAACCCTCAGTTGGAACGAGCCGCAGGTAGTCGACGTCAAGGGTCTCAACTACCCCGGTCGCTCCGAACGCATCGAGGCGACCCAGCCAGCGTTGCGCGCCAATGCGGGCCGGGGTAATCGTGATGATCCCGAGGTCAACCTCACACCAGGCATCCGGGACGGGGACCGTCGCGTAGGCGTTGGAGTTCAACGGGCCGTCTCCGTCCTGCCACGTCAGCCGAATCTTCGTGCTGGCGGTACCCACGGAGAAGATCCTTGCTCGAACCCTGAACGACCCCACGTGAGACTGGTCCCCCGTTGAGCAGACCGCGGACGGGATCGTCCCGACCAGGGCTCTTACGACGCTGTTGCCGACCGCGCCCGGGTCGTACGCGCCCGTGCGGGTGTTTCCGGTGCCTGAATACCCGGCCGTTACGAGGCTGTCGGAGTCGATAAGGAGACTGGTCGCTGCGTTGTAGTACCGCTGCTCCAAGCCCCACTCCACCGTGCGCCTAGCCTGCGCCGTCCCCGCGGGGTCCGTGACGATCAGGCGGCCCTCCGCGGGCACGTCCCCCGGCACATTCGCCACCGTCAACGTTAGGACCGGCTCCGTCGAAGACACCGCCGACAGCACCACCTCCGCGCCGTACCCGTGCGGCTTGCACGTCAACTCGAGCGTGACGATCGGGGACTTCGCGAAGTACAAGCCCTCCCACGAGACAGGCAGCTCAGTGATGCTCCCCGACAACACGTAGAACGTCTTGCCAACGACCGTTCCGTCCGCCGGGGTCCACACGAGCGGCAGCCCGTCCGGCTCCATCTCGCACTCCTGCAACTTGCGGCTGATCCCCGCGATGGCCTGCGCCGCCAGGAGCATCGTCGCCTTCTGCGCGACCCGCACCTTCATCCGGATCACACGGTTTTCAAACAACGGGTCGCGGACCAACAGGGCGCCGTCACTGTCAGCGCCCTGCGCCCACTCCGGACGCGGCGACGGCGGCGTCAGATCCACTTCCTCCAGGATCAGCGCGGCGTCGTTGAACGACAACCCGTCGAGAACAAACAGCTCTTCGTTCGCCATCGGGCTAGTACCTCACTGTCGATCCCATTCCAGCTGTTTGGCCGCGGCCCTGCAACCCGACCCCGACAATCTGCCCCGACAAGATGTCCGCAAGAGCCTTCACAAGCGTGGAGTTCTGCACGCCCGCCTGCGAAGCCGCCAGATCGTTCTGTCGTTTCGCCTCACCCCGGAAACCCTCAATCATCGATGTCAGCTCCTCCTGAACACGACGAGCGTCCTCTGCCTGCCTAGCCTGCTCATCAGCGATAGCGCGGTCCTGCTCAGCCTTCGCCGCGATAGCGTCGATCAGCGCCTGGTTCGGGTCGCCCTGGTCGCCGCCACCGCCGCTCTCACCGGGCTCAACTGCGACGGGCGTCCGCAGTTCTTTCAACCGGCCACTAACAGAGTTGTGGTTCTCGAGGAGCTGCCCGAGCTCTTGGGTCAACCGCTGCTTGGTCGCCGGCCGCAGCCCCTTCTTCCTCAACCCCGCACGAACCTGGACGATCCGGCGGGAGATGATCCCCCGCTCGTTCACGGCCGCGAACTCGTCGTCCTGCGTGCCCGTTGTGCGGGCCGCGATTGCGTTCGTGACGCTCGCGCTCGCCATCCCCTCGTCGTACGCGCTGACCCGCTCCAGGGGAGTGACGCGGCGTGTGGCGCGGGCCGTGACGCGACTGGCTCCGCCGCTACCCCGCCCGCGCGACGCAGGCGAACCCCCGACCATCCGCAAAATGTCTAGAGCCTCGCCGCGCCGCTGGTCATACCGCCCCGGGAACGCAGAGCCCTGCACCCGCTGCGCCAGTTGCCCAGCCGACCCCCGCCCATTCGATGCCATCGCCCGAGTAATGAACTCACGGGCCGCACGCGACACGTTCATCAAGCCCTTCCAGCCCTGCGACGGCCGCTGCTGAAACACCCCGACACTGTCACGGTCCCCGTAGTTCAAGTTCGCGAGGTTCGACTCGACCAGCGCGGCCTCGATCGCGGCGAGCATCACCTTCGGGGACGCCTTCAACGAACGACCCACGCTCACGATCTGCCGCGCGATCTCAAGCTGCCCGCGACCAGGCCCGTCACCGGTCTGCTTGCCCTGCGAGTACCCCGCCGCCCCGCCGATCCCCGGGCCAGGCGACCCGAGATCCAAGGCGACATGCACATGGTCGAAGTGGCCGCTCCTCACGGGCTCCCCGTACAAGTAGTTGCGGCCGTTCTTCACCTGCGCCCCACCAGCCGGGGAGTAGATGAGCTCCGCCAGCCGCGGCCCATACCGGGACTTCAACGCCCGGAACGTCTGCATCATCCCCGACGGAGAACCCGCCAAGTCCACCGCCTCACCAGACGAGTGAAACGACGTGTTGCCGGAACTCGTCAGCTTCCCGACGCGACCGTCCCGCCCGCTCGAAACCCTCAGCCCGAACGCGGCGCCGACCGACGCGAACGGCGACAACGCACTATTCGCGCCCATCAGCGAACCCGACGGGGCGCCCGGCACGTTCCCCATAGAGATAGCCGGCGGGTTCTTGCGGCCGTAAGCGGTCGCCATCCGACGGACCGTCCGGCCGACACCGTCACCACTCGGGAACGGTGTCTTGCGAAGCTGCGGAGCCCCGTTATCGATCAGCTCCTGGTACTTCAACTGGATACTGACCCGGACCTTCTTCTTCCCCAAGCCGTCGAGATCGTCAGCGAGCCCGCGGACCTTCTCGCGGCCACTATCAACGGTCTTCGCCATCGCCCGGAACGGCTTACCGAGCGGGCCGGGCAGCTTCCCCATCGCCGACAGCACGGTGCTGATCCCGCCCAGGTACTTGTCGAACGACCGCAGCACGAACGCGATCGCGTTCCCGGCCGCGCTCTTCAGCACCCGGAACGTCTCGTCCACGATCCGACGGAACGTCTCGCTGCGCTTGTACGCAATCACCAGTCCCGCCGCGAGCAGACCGAGAGCCGTAGCGACAGCGATCACCGGGTTCGCGCGCATCGCGATATTCACCGCGATCACAGCCGTCCGCAGCGCCTTGAACGCGACAGCGACCTTCGCCGCGACCATCACCGCGCCGAGCACCGTGACGACGCCACCGACCGCGACCGCGACCGCCTTGAACGCCGCGGGGTTCTTCTCCGCCGCCGCAGCGAGATCAGCCATCCGGTTAGCGACCTTCGCCAACCCCGGCGCGAGCCGCTTACCGACGACCTCCTGGAGGTTCTCGTAGCCGACCTTCGCGCGGTCCGTCGCCCCAGCGGTCGTCTTGCCGTACGCCTCGGCCTGCCCCGCGAACTTCTCCTGCAACTTCCCGAGCGCCTCAGTGCTCGTGGCGCCCTTCTCGATCTGGATGCCGTACCGGCCCAATACGCCGACGTTGCCGCCAGCGACCTTCCCGACGATCTCGCCGGCCTTCGCCACATCAATGTTCTTCGCGCGCGCGAAATCCGCGGCGAGCCCGTTCAGCTTCAGCGCCTGGTTCACGTCGCCGGTGACCCGGACAATGTTCGTGAACGAGTCCGTCAAGTCCTCGTCATCAAGACCTGACAGCCTCGAGGTCGCGGAGATCGACGCCTCAATCGCCCTGGCGTGCTCGCGGTACCCGAGCCCCGACGCCTTCAACTGCGCCTGCAACCGCGCCTGCGTCTTCTCCGCCTCAATCGCCGCGGTCGCCGACTGCTTCAACCCCACCGTCAGAGCACCCGCGGCAGCCGCGCCCGCGAGCTTCATCCCCGCGCTAAACCGCTTCCCGGACGCCTGCGAACTCTTCCCGAGACGGTCAAGGTCCTTGTCGGCCTTCGTTACTGCGCGAGTGAGCTGCGAAGCGTCGCCACTGATGACCACCGTCAACGACTTGCTGCGTGCCATCAGGCCACCCCCTCTTTGCTCATCGCGTCCAACTCACGCTTCAACGCGTCCAACTCAACGATGCGGTACCGGCCCACCATCCACGGGTCAATCCCGTACACGCGGCGCATCCACGGCGCCCACAACCCGCGCGTATCTATCCGGCCCGCGTTGACCGGCCGGACGGCTTGGTAGGCCCCGCCTTCTTCACAGCCGGCACCGGGACCGGCTCAGAGAACACGTTGAGCGGCAGCTTGCGCGCGTCATCCAACGTGAACTCCGGGTCCTCACGCTTCTTGATCAGGTACACGAACCGGACCGCGGCCTTCATCGAAGACGGGTTGATCTCATCGAGCGTCGAACCGAGCTCGTCCTCCAGCCACTCCAACTCGCCCAGCTCGAAGTCATCGATGCTGTACGACTTGCCGTCAAGCTGGATGCTCATCGTGTCATCACTCATGCGTCTCTCCCTGTGTTAGATGGGTTGACGAGGAGCGCCGCTGAGCCGGGAGAGAACAAGCCCGCGGCGCCCCTCGTCAGCTCACCAGCCGTTACGACGCGCCAACGCGTCAAAACCCTGCTCGAGCGCGGCCTGCACCTCGTCGCCCTTCGCGTCCATCGCCCGCCCGATGAAGTCCGCGCGCTTAAACGTGACCGGCGTCCCGCGGGGGCTGATGGTGCCGCCCCAGTTCACGACGTTCGCGTACGGCAACGGGGACCGCACGACGCCCTTGTTGCCGCTCGTCGTTCCCTTGATGGACGCGGCTAGCGCGCCCGTCTGACGCGGCGCCAACCGGGACGCCTCTACCGCGACGATGCCCGCCGCGGTCTTCGTCACCGCTTGCACCGCTTTGAGCGCGTCCTTGTCGACGCCGCGCAGCCCCTTACGGAGCGCGGCTAGCCCCTCAACTTGGACCGCGTCACGCTCACCAGCCATTCAGATCACAGCACTGTGTCGGTGCTGATGTACTTGATTATTGGCGCGTTACCCGAGCCCGACGCCGACGTGAACGTCACCGTCTGCTGCACCGGCCCCGGGGAATCCACCGTCGGTGACGGCGTCGAGAACACGCAGTCTTTCAACGTGATCTCAATCATGAACTTGAAGGCGCCGCTGATCACCGCGCCCTCAAACTTCAGGATCACGTCCGCCGACGTGTTCGCGACCACACGCGTGATGTTTGTGAGGTCGTTGAAATCCGCGGTGAACGACCCTGATGCCGCCGGCCGATCCGTCTCCACGGGCTTCGCCATGGTGCCGCCGGTACCGAGCGCGTACGCGTCATCGCGCATGCTCGCGCCGAGCGTCAGTGACCCGTCACCGATCACGTTGAGTTCCGCGACGCCGCCGACCGTGATCGACCCGCCCTGGAACCCGAACGGGACCC
>ENA-OBIT01001067-OBIT01001067.1-metagenomes-genome-assembly--contig:-NODE-1067-length-10743-cov-8.92955_pt1 | contig 10743 bp, 10 predicted proteins | sample MGYA00153386_OBIT01 | MGnify analysis MGYA00153386 | reverse complement strand
CTTCCAGAATTGAAGAAGCTAAGGTCGAACAAATCCTCTCTCAACATGGCGGAATTAAATAGTAGATCGGGAATTAATTGATAATTGATACTTCGGCTACGCTCAGTACAAGTAATTGATACTATGCCTACGGCAGGCTAACGCCAACGGCTGTGCATTGCCAGGGGCGACGCTTTGCCAACAGTACCAGTAATTGATAATTGGGTTGCTGGGGTGAGAATTTCACCCCCTGTTCTGGCTCATGATACAAAGTCCGCCTACTCGGAGTTTATTAGTACAGCTTTAGGCGGACTTTGCATTCCTATCGGCGATTTCAATCGCTGTACGACTGTAATTAGTCGATCGAGGATGGAAATCTACAATTATTTCGCCCAAAATCTTAGAGATCGTCCGAACAATATACAATTATTATATGAATTCAAACCGATACTGTGTTTTTGTTTGTAATAAACAGCCGTCTGACGATAATACAGCCGGATGCTGTGGTAGTGCGGGTGCCAGCGAAATTTACCAAACATTTCAAGCCCAAATCGCAGCGCAGAATTTAGCAGATCGGGTCGAAGTTCGGCAATCGGGTTGCCTCAACCACTGTGCCTCTGGAGCCGTCGCCCTCGTTTATCAACCCGACTGGGGTGACTTTTCCTGGCTACCGACGAAACTCCGCCTCAAAATTCGCCGTCGATTTTTTCCCAATCGCTACATTTACGGACATTTAACTCATGCAGACATTAGAGAGATTGTCGATCGTCACTTTGTCAAGGGTAAACCCGTTAAACAGTTGATAGTTGATAGCGATTCGCGCTCCTCGGGTTCCCCGAGGGTTTAGCGAATCAAGACAGTTGATAGTTGATAGTTGACAGTTGACAGTTGACCTAGCAATCCGATCGCATTTTTATTACTATTCCCAATCCCCAATCCCCTAATTTAAATGCGTCAATCTACTCTTCATCAACTAAAAGTGTTTGAAACTGTCGCGAGATTGACGAGTATTACTCGTGCAGCAGAAGAGTTATCCTTGACACAGCCAACAGTTTCGATGCAGATCAAGCAGCTTACTCAAAATATTGGCGTACCACTATTTGAACAAATTGGTAAAAAGCTATATCTCACACAAGCTGGACAAGAATTGGTAATTACCTGTCGCGAAATATTTAATGAATTAGCTCGTTTTGAGATGAAGATTGGTGATTTTCAGGGGATGAAGCAAGGAAAGCTCAGACTTGCCACTATTACCACAACTAAATATTTTATGCCTCGGGCGATTGCCCCATTTTGTCAATTGTATCCAGGTGTGGATGTTGCGCTAGAGATTACCAATCACGAACGAGTCTTGGAGCGATTGAATGAAAACCTTGATGACTTGTATATTATCAGCAAAGTACCCGATCGCCTGGATGTGGCTTTGCATCCATTTTTAGAAAACCCTTTGGTGGTAATTGCTCCTAAAAATCATCCACTTGCCCAAGAAAAAAATATCCCGATTACTAGACTCCACAACGAACAATTTATCATGCGCGAACGTGGTTCAGGTACTCGTGCAGCGGTAGAGCAATTATTTGCCAAGCATGGCGTATCAGTCAAAGTCCGGTTAGAATTGGGTGGAAATGAAGCCATCAAGCAAGCGATTGGCGTAGGGTTGGGAATTTCGGTACTCTCCCAACATACGTTTACACCTGAAGCGGCGATGTCGGGATTGACAATTTTAGATGTCCAACATTTTCCGATCGAACGTCATTGGTATGTTGTTTATCCCGCAGACAAACAGCTCTCGATCCTGGCTAGTACATTCTTTGACTTCTTGCAAAAAGAATCGCAAGCGATCGCGACTAAAATGCGTAAACAAATTACATTTGAGTAAATTAATCGACATAACTCAATTATCAATTATCAATTATCAATTAATTTAATATTCAGTGATAGACCAATTAGAAGCTAGTTTCGATCGCATCTTGTCAGTGTTACTTCAAAATCTCCATGCTGACGAGCAATTTACACTCCGGTTGCAGGGCGAAGTCAGTCAGTTTACACGGTTCAATCATGCTAAAGTTCGCCAGACAGGGATCGTTCAAGATAGTAGTCTCCAACTAAAACTGATCTCCAATCAGCGCAGTAGTTCGATTCAGTTTCCTTGTACTGGCGACTCGGAAATTGACATCCCACAAGCACGAGCCGCGCTGGCATCCCTGCGGTTGGAAGTGCCGCAATTACCTATCGATCCTTACCTAGTCATCCCGACGGGGATTGCTACCAGCCATGAGGTACACGCGGGGGAATTATTGCCAGATGCGGAGGTAGTAGGTAGCTTATTACCAGTAGTTGAAAATCTGGATTTCACAGGTTTGTATGCAGCGGGGATGATGCTCCGAGGTTATGCCGATAGTAGCGGTCAAAAACACTGGTTCGCGAACCAATCCTATACTCTAGACTACTCCCTATTTACCAGTACCGGACAAGCTGTCAAAGGTACTCTCGCTGGTAGTCATTGGGATAATGCTGTTTATCAAGCCAAGATTGCTGAGTCGAAAACCCAATTAGCCCGATTGGAGCAACCCTTGAAGACGATCGAGCGGGGTAAATATCGCACCTACTTGGCTCCAGCGGCGACTGCCGACCTACTGGGGATGTTGTCTTGGGGGGGGATTAGCGAGGCAGCATTGCAGCAGGGCAGGAGCTGTTTTGGGGCACTTCAGCGCGGCGAACAATCGCTATCATCGCAATTGACGATCTCTGAAAATTTCCAACGGGGTTTAGTGCCGAGATTTAATGAATTGGGGGAAATTGCTCCAGCCCATCTGACTCTAATCGATCGCGGTCATTTAGCAAATACGCTAGTCAATGCGCGTACCGCTAAAGAGTATCAGAAGCCAGCCAATGGCGCAAATCGCGGCGAATCGCTCCGTTCTGCCGAAATTAGTGCTGGCTTACTTACACCCGATCGCATCTTAGCGGATTTAGACACAGGATTATACCTATCCAATCTCCATTATCTCAATTGGAGCGATCGACCGACTGGGCGAGTCACGGGAATGACTCGCTACGCCTGTTTCTGGGTCGAAGCGGGCGAGATCGTTGCACCGATCGCCAATTTACGCTTTGATGAGAGTCTCTACCGTTGTTGGGGCGATAATCTGTTGGCATTGACAAATAACGTGGAATTTATTCCTGATGTCGATACCTATGGTAGTCGGCAACTAGGCGGGAGCTGGGTGCCAGGATCGTTAATCGAAGATTTTACCTATACTCTATGAGCTATCGATCGAACATTCAGATCCTGTCTTAATTACTCACATCTTGCACCAATATATAAAGACTAGTAAGAGCGTAGATCTAGGGTACCCACAAGGGGCACCCCTACACAATTAGCCTGTAGGGGTGCCCTTTATGGGTACCCTAGATCTACGCGAACAAATAGTAGATTTCAACTGGTGCAAGATGTGAGATTATCGATTTTTTGGGCATAATAACTAGTGTCATAGGGATTTTGGATTTTGACTTTAATCCAAAATTTCCTCAGTTATAGCGATCGAATTTTGAGTCGTACCAGTTTTTAAAAATGGCGACAGATCCTCGATCCACTGTCAACTGTCAACTGTCAACTGTTAACTGCCTTCATGTCAAAACTGGAAGACCAATTCACGATTCATTTCTGGGGTGTGCGGGGGAGTATTGCTTGCCCTGGAGCCGCAACTGTGCGCTACGGTGGTAATACGCCCTGCGTGGAAATGTTAGTGGGTGGTTATCGGCTAATTTTTGATGCGGGAACTGGGATTCATGTATTGGGAAAATCGTTATTGGGCGATCTCCCTGTCAGCGGACATTTATTTTTCTCTCACTCCCATTGGGATCATATTCAGGGATTTCCCTTCTTTTCTCCCGCATTTATGGAGGGCAATGAATTTGATATTTATGGTGGGGTGATTCCGCATGGTGTGACGATCGAACATCGACTGCACGATCAGATGAATCAGCCCAATTTTCCAGTACCATTACAGGTGATGGGAGCCAATCTCCGGTTTCACAATCTCGACTATGGTGACAGAGTTAATTTAGGAGATGTCACTATCTCCACCGGAGCATTAAATCATCCTGGTGGGGCGATGGGATATCGCGTAAGCTGGCAAGATTATGCGGTTGCTTATATTAGCGATACCGAGCATTTTAGTGATATCGATCGTAATGTATTAGCATTAGCCGATCGAGCTGATGTCTTAATTTATGATTCTACTTATACTGACCAAGAGTATTATCATCCCCAGACTAGTAAGATCGGTTGGGGTCATTCTACTTGGCAAGAAGGTGTAAAAATCGCCCAAGCCGCACAAGTAAAAAAGCTAGTAATTTTTCACCACGATCCTACTCATGATGATGAATTTATGGATGCGATCGAGAGCCAATCGAAACAAGTCTTTGCAGGGTCGATCGTAGCACGAGAAGGAATGGAAATTTTGGTAAGTGAAAGTGTTTCGATCGCTAATTGTAGCAATCGTCAAGGCGGTTCCGACAGTTCCGACAGTTCTGACAGTTCCGACAGCGATTGAAATCGCCGCTAATGATGCAAAGTCCGCCTTCGCGGACTAGGATCTCCGAGGAGCGGTTTCTAACCGCTTTGCCCTGGGTTAACTAATCCAACCTTATCCATCGCTCAAATCGGGTTCCTCGTTAGTCTGAAACTTCATCTGCGCCCAGGTTAACTGCTTCACCTTCCCCACATCACCCTGACTCGCAGCCTGCTTGAGATCCCGTTTTTCATGTGCGTGTGCGATTGCCTCCTCCTTCGAGCGCGAACTACTATCAAAGCACTTTTCGAGGTTTTCAAAAACCCCCCGCCGCGATTTGGTGGCGTGTTGGCGTTCGGTATCGAGTAGCTTTGCCATCAATTCCAGGTGCATGGCATCCTCGCTACATATCTCTTCTAATATCGACCATTCATCGCCACCTAATAATTTCTTTTCCTGAATGCGATTATCTTTAAACGGCTTGCCCATTACTTCCTCATAGATCCGAGGTAAACTATCATCAAATTCGTGCTTTTCTTCCAACCAAATCCGTCGAATCTCGCCTAATTCTTCCTCAGTAATTAGGGTAATATCCTGCATATCTACTGGTGCAGTATTCTGAATTTGTACCTGAGCCGCTAATACCCGTCGTAACCAATGTTCGCGCCAGAACTTAGTATATGGCCCTGGAATCGGGACTACTTCAGTACCATCAGCAGCCTTCCGTTCAAACAGCTCAACTCTACCATATATCCTTCTAAAATCTCGCTTGTCGCGATCGTCATGAATATCCAATTCATTCCGAATATCTAACAACGGTTGCAACCATTCTTTGTCTTCATCGTTCTGAATCATAGCTTCCATCGATCGATCTTTACTCACCAACGTACACACCCAACAACCAAATCGAGAATCGCCACAGCTAGGTGTAGATGTATCGACAACTAGGGGACATTCATTATCCGCAGTCGCCCCCCGATAGAGAGTAAACAAATCTTGATTATTGCCACCCCAAGGATTGGGAAATTGCATCAGATACATCCACACCTCATCAGTCCGCCAATCTTCGATCGGGCTGTAAATTAGCGAATTAGGCAGACGGGCGTTAGGGCTGAGATGATCTCTAACTCGATTTTTCTCATACTTCAGCATCGTCATCGCACGTTTGCTACTTTCTGCTTTACGAGTACCTAAAACTAAGATAGTTTCACCATTTACCTGCACTACTTCACGAATAAACCGATTAGCAGGATTAATCTTTAATCGATCCGTACACCATCTAAATCCATTTCTAGGTGCAGGATAACCCTTACCAATTAAATTACTCCAGAACGTGTCTTTGACTACTGGTTTTAGTAAGTGTGCCTCGATCGGCAATTGTAGTAATTCTGCTTGCGATTTTATCTGCTCGATACAACGCCGAACCCAATGAGAAACTATCGGGTTTTCTACTTGGGTATCTGTAGTTATTACATAAACCTTTTTTTTTCGCTTTTCGGGTGCTAATGTAGCGATCGCATTCCAAACAAGCTGTAAAATAGTACTAGAATCTTTTCCCCAGGATACACCTAAAATCCAGGGGATACTGTCGCTGCAATAAAGTTCTTGGATCTCAATAGTTAATTTATTAACATCTTCTATGAAATCCGCGACACTGCGCTGTTCGAGTGGTAGTGTGGTAGCTTCTGTCATAAAAGATAGTCTTTAAGTATACAATTTTGCAAAGCTGCAAATAGGTGAGTTATTTCAATTCACCTATAACAGTATATCAATAATTAGGTGTGTTGCTAATTTAAACTGATTCCTGTTTGTTTTTCAATTTCCGCGATCGCGATCTTGATGGCTTTATTAATTGCGGCTCTTTGAGCAATTATTTTTTTCTCTCCTTTCCCATCATCAATCACCACACTATTTTCCCACAAGCTACAACTGCGTCGATAGTCAAGATTAGCCAATGCTTTTATTAGGAGTGAATTTTGTTCCTCAGCAAAGTTATTTTCAAAGAGGATCAGATGTCCAATTCTACTGATTACTATAAACCCTACTGAATTAAAATCAATTCTTTCTTGACGTAAATTGTAGAAATTTAATAGATTATTTGCTTGGGAACGGGGCTGAAATAGCAGATTCCATGTATTATTGCTTCTTGCAAATTCAAAATAGAATGATTTTGCTCGATCGAGAAGGGCTTGATACTCCTCCTTATTTTCTACGGTAAATGAGTCTAAACTTTTATTACTAGTTCCGAATAAAAATTCAGATACGCCTATTCGCAGTTGATTCATTGTGAAAATATAATTTGCATCTTTACCTACAGTACTTGATATTTTATCAATTCTGCCATTAAAGATATCTAGTTGCTTAGTAAGATCGCGAGTAATTTTAGATAGAAAATCACTAACATCAAATGACGCTCTTAATGCTGGCGGGATTGGCTTATTTTTAGAGCAGTCCGCAAAGTCTTGATGAATTTGTTCTAGATCTTCTTCTTGAACGACCAATACTGTCACACTATCATTATACAATTCTGGTCTTTCTATTACTGCTTTTTCAATTGCCTTGAGTCTATGTTGTCCATCAGTAACATACAAAGATATATCACTAGAGATTACAGCATATCCAAATTTAACAGATCCACTACCAAATGCAAATACCTTGATTGGAGTATCTGAATTAAAAATAAATGGTGGGAGAATGTAAGCATCTGTATTGACTAGATACTTAGCAATTTCTTTAACATGAGGCTGCATGAGGGGACGGTTCATCATCTCCTCTGCATTGGACTTATTCCTCTTGCCATCCGCACTATTTAACTTTGCGATTTCGAGAAGTAGTTTTAATGACAGCGAAAATGCTAAGTGAGTTCGATTGCCTTGCTCGTACACATGACAGATAAACAGTCGCGCTCCAGAAGTTGCTGCACTTCGAGTAGCCTGAGCGAGTGCATCTGTTTCCGTGTCTAGAAAGATTACATTAGTACTGGGAGATTTACCGTCCATAGTGATTGGTGCTTTGTGGATTGCTTGTAATCACAAAGATATCCCATGAGAATAGCGAGCGTCAAGATAAATCAGTCCATTTATGGACTGATTTATCAAATTTAAGCTTAAATTCTTAGTTTTCCAGTCCAGATCGGTAATAATACGCAGATTATTGGTGTTGTCAGAGTCTGGAGTTTGTAGCTATCTGCTTATCGTCTAAACTTTAGCCCTACAGTTCTGACTGTGACTGCATTTCATCTATTTTGAAATGGTGTTTGCACTGTTGACACCATTGAGAAAACTAACCTATCGTGTTTCTTTACCAACAGGCTCACCCCAATCGTATTCTCCATCGATTAATTCGGGTGTAACACCTACTAATAAATCCTCAAGTTGATACTTTCGCTTGACTGGCGAGATAACAAGCGTATTATTGACGACTTCAATATTTACCTCTGTACCAACCGTAAACCCTACCTCATTGGCTACAGGCTGAGGAATTCTTACCCCCAAGCTATTACCCCATTTATTGACGATCGCAGTCATATCTGGTATTTTATCTTATCCTATGTATATTCTAACTCCTAAAAATATCTTTGGAAACCGACACAGGTTGGAGCAAACTATCGAGTAAAATATGCTTTAGATATGTGACTGCGATCTGATTTGCAACAGTCACGCTGATGCAAACAAAGATATTTACCAAGAGGCGAGCAAAGTGTTAACCACGGTAGAAGGCATTTATCGAGATGGACAGATCGAGCTAAAGAGCTTGCCTAGTAATGTTGCTAACGAAGCTAGGGTAATTGTAACTTTTGTGGATGCTGATGTTGTCGATCTGGCGGAGCGTGGGATCGATCGATCGCAAGCAGAAATTTTACGCAATAACCTCGCTACTTTTGCAGATGATTGGAATAGTCCAGAGATGAGTATTTATGACAACTACGATGCCGCCAAATCCCAGTTATAGGCAAGGAGATGTTGTTTTAGTTCTGTTCCCAAATTCCGATCTAGTTACTGCAAAAACTCGACCAGCCGTGGTAGTGCAAGCAGATAACTTACAGACAGGTTTACCGCAGATTATTGTGGCAATGGTTACTAGCCAAAGGTCTCGGAGTCAACATCAGAGCCGTTTGACTATCTCGCTCGGCACGCCAGCAGGTTAGCAATCGGGTTTAATATCGGATTCAGTTGTCATGACTGATAATCTGGCAACTGTAAAATTAGCTGCTATTGCGCGTGTAATTGGCTCGATAGAGATCGAGAATATTTACAAGAATCTACGCAATACTTTCGGACTGTAGCAAATCCGAATTATGACTACCGATCGTCTATTAAGTTTTTAAAAACCTTGCGAAGTGTGACAAAAAGCTGGTAGTCTAGTTGCGGTAAGTTCATTCATCCGTTGACAATGCTAGCCAGCAAGATTCCCAGCATCCAGCCAAACGAAATCCTCGTCCAACGCACGAATATGGGCGGAAGTGAGGCGTATATTGGCTCAGTCACGCTGCAATGGTTAGCCGATCGAGTAAAATATGCTTCAGAGATGAGCTTACTCTCAGAACAGTATCAGCCTAAAGATAACAATATCGCCATTGATAGCGACAGCATCGAAGTCATCCAACAGCGTCCCCTCGACTGGAGTAGACAGGCTGCTCTAGTTCAATATCTAGCAGGGCGAACTACTCACAAATTTCCCCCTGTATTAGTGACGATCGATCGAGTTTGGATCGATAATATCCATGCGCCAGAATGGGGAAGAGGTGGGAAAGCAACTGAGTCGGCGGCGATGTTTATGCCGCTTGATGGGAATGACAGCTTTGGTTTATTAGATGTGGGGGCATCCGTGCGGATTTACGCGCTGGATGGACAACATCGATTGATGGGCGTGCAGGGATTGATGGAGTTATTACGTGCGGGTGAATTGCCTAGATATAATAAATATCGCGAGCTGGTAGGTAATAAAATTACGATCGCTCAATTAGGTACGTCCGAGGCATATCTAGCAAGTTTACCGCAGGAGACGATCGGGATTGAATTTATCTCGGCGGTGGTAAAAGGTGAAACTCAATTAGAGGCACGACGCAGGATTCGATCGATCTTTGTCCATGTTAATCTGATGGCGATCGCATTGAGTAAAGGACAATTGGCTCAACTTGATGAAAATGACGGATTTGCGATCGTCGCTCGAAATATTGCAGTCAATCATCCGTTATTAAAAGATATCCCAGGACGCAAACCGCGCGTAAATTGGGATAGTGCGACAGTTGCGACTAAAACCACCGTGCTGACAACTCTTCAAGCCCTGCAAGACATGGCAGCTAAATATCTTCAGTACCAATATCCTCACTGGAAGCCCAAAGCGCACAAAGGTTTAGTACCATTACGCCCACAGTCAGCCGAATTAGCAACCGGAATTGCCGCCTTTAGTCGGTTATTCGATCGGTTATCCCAATTTATCAGCTTTGGACGCTTACAGGCAGAAGATACCCCCACACTGCGCCGATTTAGTTTTGAACCTGGTGGCGGCGAGGGACATATTTTATTTCGTCCCGTCGGACAAGTCGCTTTCGCTCAAGGTGTCGGGATGGCGGTTTTTAAAAAACAAATGGCTGAAACCGAGGTTTTCCGTAAACTCGATCGGTATGATGCTGATGGTGGCTTTAGTCATATTAACTTGCCCCAGTCTCTCTGGTATGGCATATTATACGACCCAAATAAGAAACGCATTCTTGTATCTGGGCGCGATCTAGCTGCGAAATTAATTGTATATCTGCTCGGTGGTGTGGACAATGATTTCGATCGAGCCGAACTGCGTCGTTATGTCGCCGAAGCTAGAACCGTCGGGGATTATGCGATGAGTTTCGAGGGCAAATTAGTCACGCCCAAGGAGGTAGGCTTACCATCAATCCTCGCTTAAATAGTCAACTGTCAACTGTCAACTGTCAACTGTCAACTGTTTAACAATTCCTAGCCGCTGACGTAGCGCAGAATAAAATAGACCAATTCCAGGTACGGCAATGATACCCAATTGTCTCATCATTCCGGCTTGGTGGCCTTGACCCCAATGTTCGACCACTTTACCATCGATAACTCGATCGATGTGCATCACGGCAATTGTGACGGCTCTCCCTGTCGCTGGTAAGCCTTGGAAGTTGCCCAAGTGAGTACCTGTAAATGTCCCGCAAGTCACCACTCGATCGCCGTCAGAGATCGGGCGATCGAAGTTATGATGACCATTAGGAAAAGCTTGCCTAAATTTAGTC
>ENA-OBIT01001065-OBIT01001065.1-metagenomes-genome-assembly--contig:-NODE-1065-length-10760-cov-2.54143_pt1 | contig 10760 bp, 14 predicted proteins | sample MGYA00153386_OBIT01 | MGnify analysis MGYA00153386 | reverse complement strand
ATTGCCTTGGGGGGGGTATTCTTCATATAATATTCTACCTCAACCAAGTTCCAAAATGCCCCAACTGATATATCATACAGCATGGTTAATTTAAAAAGAGAAACTATATCAATTTCCTGCTGACCATTTTCCATTTTACAAATTTTACTTTTACTAATGCCCGTTTGAGTGGCAGCATAGTGTAAACTATATTTTTTGCTATGTCTAAATTGACGTATAAAAAAGCCAGAGGTTTTATAAATAAACTTTTCCATTTTTAAGCAATTTGTTTGACAGATTAAAAATAAATGATATTTCTAATTAATAAAAAACTGGTTTCTATTTTAGAAACATTTTGTTGTGTAAAAATTAAAAAAGCTGTTTAAGGAAAATTATGTTTGTGATGCAAATGGCCATTGCAAAAAAGTAGAACTACAATTTTCATTTCAAATTATTAAAGGTTTTAAAATGCAACCTTAAGTAGGTGAAATGCATAATTACAATTCTGCTTTAAGGCTTGAATTATTTCTGACAGCTTTGCCTTAAAATAGTTAGGTAGGACACATAGTTGAAGTGTGCATGAAGAATAAAATCTTCTTCAACAAATGATTAAATCGCAAATTATGGAAAAAATATCAGTGGTATTTTTAATGCTTACATTCACAACATTAACTTCCTTTGGATTTCCGTTAGTAAAATTGATAAATCTTTCCAAAACAGAACATGTTTTTAATATTTCTAATGACGATTATCCGAATAAAATTTCGTATGAACAGAATAAGATTTTACTTAATAAGTTTAAAACAAACAATTCAATAGAAAATTTTAAGTTACTTCCAACAAAAAAACAAGCTCAAGAGTTGTTAAAGTTAAATTTTAATCAAATTTCTTCAAGAGGAGGTTGTCCATCCGGGCAGACAGCCATTAGGTTAAATACTTTTGAACCAATTGACTTTGAAGAGGAGGTTTCTACTGAAAGAATAAAAGAAATGTTTCAATTCGCTTATTCAGATGGTAATTGCATTTATATAATACATGTAGTATATAACCCAGGCATTTTAGGATTGTTTCCTTCTGAACCATATGGTTGTATGGAATTAGTTGGTTGTTTATAAGCAGTAATAAAAATAGGGCTATAAATTAAATAATCATAACTTATTAGAAAACAATAAAGGTTTAACTTAATTTGAAAAAATTAATATTATTTACTTTACAGCCTCATTTTCTAACATCTTACATTCAGGAATTATAAAAAAATGAAAATATTTATTACTCTTTTTATTTTTTGTTTAACCCTTGCTTCAAATGCACAAGTGCAGAAAATAAAAATCAAAAATATTAATAATTTCTTGCTTGAATATACATCAATAACTGATATTGAAAATGGCAAATTTGTAATTTCCGATAGCTTAGGCTTTGCAAATGTTGAAATTAATAGAAAATATAAATTTTCGCATGCAGGTTATTATGATAGTGTATTTTATATTAACAAAGATTATTTAATCATTATTTTAAGAGAAAGAATTACAGATTTAGAGCCAATATTAATAAAACAAAAAAATCCACTTGGGTTTTCAGAATTAGAAAATAGACCCAAAAAAAGTAGAAAAAATACTATTGCGTTAACTAAATGTCAATATGTATATAGATTTAAACCAAAAACAAATAATGGAATATTTAAACTGAATTCATTTAACTTTTACATAAGCAATTATAAAGAACTTAAAAAAAATGATTTTGAAATTGAGTTCCGATTTTTTTACTCAACTAAAATGGATAAGATATATGAATTACAACATTCTAATATTTATTTTAATTTAAATAAAGCTAATTATGAAAATACTGTTGAAATAAACAAAAAGTGTACTTTCTTTAATTTCGCTGATATAGAATATTTTATCGTTTGTATTATTATACCAAAAGAAAATAATGATAAAATACTTTTCACCAGTTATAGCCTTCCACTAATTGACGATGAGTGTAACGCTTTGTATGATAATGTATCTTCTGATATAGATACAGTAATTCTTAAATTAAATAATAAAAAGAGTATTTATTTCAAGGAATTTGGTCAGTTTAAGCATAAAAACTATTATCTCCCAATAATCAATTTTAAATTAGCAAAATATGAAAAATAGTATTTTTCTATTTGTATTCGTCTTTTTTATTCAATTTTCACCAAAGGCACAATCTTACAATTCTATCATCATCGGGAAATGGAGATACGATTCAACTATAACAAATAACATAAAAGTAAAAAATGCTGGTAATCCTCAGAAAGATTATTTTGAGTTTTCTAATGATTCACTTACAATATTTCAATCTCATGGAAAAATTTGGGGGAAATATGTTTTTACACAAAATGAAATCAAGTTCCAGCCATTCAATTCTGAAGACGGAAAAGAATATATTTTTAAAATAATTACCCTCAATGAAAAAGTATTAGTCTTAACGGATGAAGGCAAAAGTGAATTAAGTTTACTTTCAAAATTATATTTATCAAGAAGGTAGATGGAACTTAAAATTAACCAGCTTCTCCGAAGTTTCCAACTTCGTAATGTTTATGTTCTTTAAATTTTTAGTTTACCCCTTTTAGTATTTTTATTGTGCTTTATGTTACAGTAATTTTGCTGTAGCTAACAAATAAAAACCTAATGTAATGACAGAATATATTTTAATTAGCTTTTGCAAGTGCCCCTGCTTGTTATGCTGGATTGTGGGCTAGTTGTACATGGGAGGTCTGCCACAATGGAGTACCTCATTAAATAAATAAAATAAATTTATGAAAGAAATCATTTTAATTATTTTTGCAATAGTGTCAGTTATTATAATTGCAATTACATTGCCTCAGATTAAAAAAATGAACATTGGTAATGCAAAGAAAAACCGTTTGATATATTTAACTCTTATAGTTCCAATCTTAGGGTTTATAGTTTCGAACATTATGATAAAAAAGATAAAATAATCAGAATAATAAAGTGAGGCTTTCTACGAAAAAGACGCCTCACTTTATTAGAATTTAATATATTACTTTCTGAGTTTCTGCCAACAGGATTATTTGCCACTATGGATAAATATTCACCTTTTTGTTCGCCCTTCTCCGAAATTTCTAAACTTCGGAGTTTTATATGTTGGCTATTTTAAAAGTGATATTATTTTTACCAGTATGAAATATTTAGTTATTACACGAAATTGTTGCACCTATGTTTGTGTATCCTGAATATTTAGTGAATATTAATTATTAATTTTATTAAGTTTTAGCGGGAATTAATAATTCCCGCTAAAACTTAAATTACTCATTATGTGCGTATCATTTTCTTTATATTTATTTTATTTGTTTCTAAAAGCTACTCTCAAACTAATAAATGGCAACTTGAAACATTTGTCCAGTTAAATCAAATAAATTTTTTTAATCAAGTTCATGAAGTCATTAATCCTCAAAATTTATTATTTATAAACAATAGTTTATATACCCCACGCCCATCGGTAGGTTTTTCGATTAATAAAATCTCTAGCAAATGTTTTCAGCATTCTTTCCGCTTTAACTCATTTAAAGTCGGGGGCAATTTTCTTTTTGATATTGTAACAAACAACCCAAATTTTCCTGCTGTGATTACAAGTAATATTGGTATTGAACTAATTACTCATCAATTAAGCTACACAATGCGTACTAATGTACTCAACTTATTTGAGGAATTTGTAGCTAAGCAAGGTATAGATGTGAAGAATAGAAAGCTAAACTTATATATAGGTATAGGCGGGGGTATAAATTTTAGGCATACTTCTTACGATGGAGCAATTGGTCGGTTAACGGATAACTTTTTCCCTTATCACTTTACTACTCCATCTGGTAAGAAAGGTGTTGTAGATAGAGAAATTTACGATGAAGCAAGGCTGAATTATTTTTTTAACCCCGAAATTACTTTACAACTAAGATTATCTAAACGTTTAGATCTTGGGCTTACGCATTTTAAACAGTATTATTTTGGTGCCCCTTTGTTTAGAAACGATAATTACTACGAGTTTGATGATAAGTTGGTAGGCAGCACCAGAGTATATGGGCCAGGCAATACAGGAGGCTGGCGATTGAGTATGTACTACACCTTAAAAAATAATACAAAAAGTAAAAAATGAAAAAGTTAATAACTTTGGCTATTGGTTTGGTTATTATTAATAACATACAAGCCCAGGAACCTAAAAAAGTGGTTCATAAAAAGTGGCAGGTAGAAGCTGCCTTGCAATTTAATAAACCGAAGCTTAGTAATAATATAGAAAATTTTTACCCTGAAAAAGTAAATGTTACTAATGTAACAACCTCTACAATGACGAGTTTTAGGTTTGCCATAACCAATGCCCCCAATAATATTTTTGGCCACAAGCTGCAAACAAATACAATTATGATGGGTGGAGATCAGGCATTTACAATAGCCAAGGGCAATACTAACTTTAGCAGCTTTCAGGTGGGTAGTGTACATAATAGCTTGCCTATTTGGCAAATTAGTTATCAGCTAAGGGTTAATGTATTAAATTTTAAGAATGCTTATATACATAAAACACGTGTAGACCCAAATAATCGCAAATTAAATTTTTATCTTTCGGTAGGTGCAGGTGTTGCTTTTAAAACACAATCGTTCGATAATTTACTTGCCAAAACAGGATCAATGGGTACACAAACATTTACAGATGCAAGTGGTAAAGTAGGAGTTGTAAAACAAGAGTTTTACGATCAGGGAAGCACCAATTATTATTTTCCTGTAGAAGGTATGCTTACCTATAGGCTTACTAAACATTTTAATGTAACAGCAGGTTATTTTTTACAGTTAGGCATAAACAATCCTAAATGGAGTTTATATAGCCGTGGCACTACTTATGTGTATGATGGCAAATTTATTGGTAGCACAAGCACAGCAGGTCCTGGCTTACTAAACGGGGCTTTTTTTGGTTTACAATACAATTTTAATTTTAAAAAATAACCGCTTTTAATAAATTTTTTTTTATTAATTTTTCCTCTGCTCTCCGAAGTTTCCAACTTCGGAGTTTTTATGTTCTTTGGAGTTTGTAACTCCTGCTGCTCAGATCAAAGTTTCGTTTTAACGAAACTTGCTTATGTTTGCATTTCCAAGAAAAAAGCAAAAGGACAAATATTTTGAAATCATATTTTTAAAGGAAGCTTTTGAATATTTACAGTCGTTAGATTTAAAACATTCTAACAAAATTCTTTACAATATTAGAAAAGCCCAATCGAAGAACGACCCTGAATTATTTAAAAAACTTACTGACGAAATTTGAGAATTTAGAACTTTGTATCAAGGGCTTCAATTTAGACTCTTAGCCTTTTGGGACAAAACAAAATCAACTGAAACCTTAGTTATTTCGACTCATGGTTTTGTAAAAAAGCAAAGTAAGGTTCCTGACAACGAAATTTTAAAAGCAGAAGTTCAACGTAAAAAATATTTTCAAAACAAAGCAAAAAAGTAAAATGAAAACATATACATTAAACCAAGTTCAAGACAAAATAATTGGCAAAAAAGGTACTCCAAACAGAGACAAATTTGAGTACGAATTACAAATGGATTTAATTGGACAAGCCATAAAAGAAAGCCGTCAAGAAAGAAAATTAACCCAAGAAGAATTAGGCAAATTGGTTGGAGTGCAAAAAGCACAAATTTCCAGATTGGAGAGCAATGCAAGTAATGTAACTATTGATACTTTAATGAGAGTTTTTACTGCGTTGAAAGCTAAAGTAAAAATTCAAGTTGAGCTACCAAATGCAAAGTTTAACTTGGCAAAATAAAATTGTAATAAAAATATTTTTCAAAAAATTTTATTTTTATTTACTTTATTGATTTCATTACAAAAAATATTAGTTATGTATATGGATTTTATCTTAATCAAGTTTTTGAAGTTATTGAGTTTGAACAAAAATGTTATTTTCTATTTCATTGTGCTAATTAAAACTGCTGCTTTTACAATTTTAATGTTGTTTGCTTTTCGTTCTTTTAACGATACAAGTGTAAGATTTCTAGTATTTTTTGGTACCTCATTGGTACATTATTTTTCTATGATTAACCTGAAGACAAGAATTCTTAAAGAATTTAATTAGAACGATTTATTTTACCCCTGCTATTAGTGTACTGCAACAAGAGCTTGCTGCCTATTAAAAAAATGGTTATGAAAATTTTATTACTATTTGTTTTATTCCTTTCAAATTTTTCGTTTGCCCAAAAAAGGGTTAAAAAAATTTCGTTATATACAACAAGTAATTTTTACTCATATACTCAAAGTGATGGGTATTTAAATAATGTGGTACGTAATTCAGAAGAAGGAATGTCATTTCAATATAAAACAATTGATACCAGTAAAAAAAAGGGTATGATTTATGAATTAACTTCAAACTCAACCTCTGCATATTACAAAAATATTTTAGGCTCCAATACTATTTTAAATGTTACAGATTTACATGCAAATGTGAATTTTATTTTTCCTATGATAATGTTTTATAAAAAATCAATGGATCATTGTTTAAGTGTTGGCATTGGCATTGGCACATTAGCGGCTAGAGATTATTTAGATGAATCTAATAATCTTTTGCCTTATAATAATTCAAATTTAAAAGAACAACAATTTGGAAAATTTTGGACTAGTAATATAATTTTAGATTATGAATTTGATTTTAGGATGACAAAAAAAATAGGCTGTAAAATGGGGCTTAGGTATTTTACCCCAACTCCAATTTCGTCAAATAATACAGATTACAAAATATCGCAAGGAACGGGAATTGGAATAAAATATGGTCTATTTTATCAATTCAGATAATATCAACTTTCCGAAGTTTTTAAACTTCGGAGTTTTATATATTGGCTATTTTAAAAGAACATATTATCTTTTATCTTTATCACTATGAAATATTTATTTATTATAATACACCTCTTTTTTGTTGCCAACATTTGTAATGGACAAAAAAAAACTACATACCTAAACAGTTATTCGTTACAATCCAAACCAACCCTTTATTATACGTTAACAAAATGGTGTGGTGGCAATATTGAGGATTTTTTGGAGATTGAATCGACTTTGAAAGCTAATAAGCAAAAATTTAAATTCATTTTATTAACTGATTCTTTATGTGTTGTAGATTTAAAGATAGGGCGGATAATTCAAAGCTTATCTCCCGATTCGATTATTTACTTAAACTACAAGTATCCACTTTGTTTAAACTCACTTAAAGAAAAAAAGGAGTTTACTAAAGAATTAAACAAGAGATTTGGCTTGAAGGAAAAATACTTAGGTCCAGCATTTTTATGTATTGTGAGAAATTCTACGGTTATTACTTTTAAAGTTGAGAATAGAAAAAAACTACTTTCAGATTTTTTTCAAAAAGAGTAATGCAAATGAAAAATAATAGTTTCCGAAGTTTATCCAACTTCGGAGTTTTTTATGTTGGCTATTTTAAGAGGTCATATTATCTTTTATCTTTAACACAATGAAATATTTAGTTATTACAATGCAACTTGTTCTTGTAGCCAATATTTCATTTTGTCAAGAACAAATTTCATATAAAGGAAAAGTCATTAATAATAAAACTAACCAACCAGTTACTTACGCTTCCATTAGCTTAATAAAAGCAAATAAAGGAAATAATACTGATGAAAATGGGAATTTCATTATACCGATAAAAGAGCAATTGCATGATACATTAATAATATCTTGTGTTGGGTATGAAAATCTTAAAGTGCCAATTGATGAGTTACCTACTAATTTATTATTTAGGCTAATAGAAAAGGTTGCTACTTTAAAAGAAGTTATAGTTTATAATACAAAAAATGTAAAATCAATTACACTAAACAAATTCACAGGAATCGGATTTGATAGATTAAGTATTTCGGATTATTTAACACAAATTGCACAACCACTTTATACTCTAGAAAAAAATGCCTTGTTAACCGAAGTACATATTTACAAGTCGCAGGAAAAAGCTTTATTTAGAGTTAGAATATATGATATAGACTCAATCACACAAAAACCCTTTTACGATTTGTGTGATACTGTAATAGAAATTCATTCAACTAAGAATCATGTACAAATAGACATGACAAAATATAACATCCGTATACCTGGTAATACTTTCTATGTGGCGATTGAATGGTTGAAAATTCCTTATAATGAATATCAATTTACAACTTCATTTCAAGGAAGAAAAAATGTTGCAACTGGTTATCACCCCTCAATAATTTTAGGAAAAAAAATAACAAATACTAACCAAATACCATGGAGCAAAAATCACACGGGAACATGGCAGAAATTTGACCTTCTTAATGATGTTTTAAGAATTGCGGCAACTGTAAAATATTAGCATTTTCTCTCTCCGAAGTCTCCAAACTTCGGAGTTTTTATGTTTATTTAGAGTTTACAACTCCTTCTGGTCAATAGTATTACAAAAGCTAGAACTCTAGCCCCGATTGAAGAGTAAAGCCCCGAGGAACGAGTGCATGCAACGTAAAGCGGGAATGAAACACATTAATAAAACAAGTGCTATGCTTCTAGCAACCAATATCTACTTTGATATATCATGATCTAGAAGGAAATCACAACCCTTTTACTATTTCATTAAATTGTTTGGTAGAAACTGAATTGGTAAATCCCTTTTTAGCTAGTGCATTTTTTAGTTTAATGTCACCTGTCCAAAATAAGGCATCTAATGTTATTGCAAAAGCTACATAAATGGTATCTTTTTCATCAATATTTTTAATTAAGGCAATTGCTTTATCTAAACTTTCTTCATCAATTAAATCGTCAGAGAATATTAATAAATTTTCTTTGATAGCAGTAAACAATAATTGAAATATTGGCTTTGTTATTTTAGCTGCTTTAATAATTTTTGTTTGATGCAACTCAATTTCTTCCATAATAAATTGGGGTACTACAAAGTCAATTTTATCGCTTGCATTAAAGAGTAAGAAAGGAATAATACCCTGAGGATTAATAATGGCACTAATTACAATATTGGCATCTACTACAACAATCATTTGGGTAGTTTATTCTTGCCCATTTTTACCCATGCAGATTTTGTAATGTAACCTGCTAAAAGATTAATTTCTTTTTGTGTGACGGTTTTTTTGGGAGTTACACTTGTTTCTAAAAACTCTATATACCGCTTTATACGTTGTATGCCTTTTGTGCCAACACTTGCAGAAAAAGAAACTGTAATTTTATTATTTTGCTTTGCTTCAACTAACATAAACGTAATTTATTAAAATGAAGTTAGTTTATTTGAATTAATGGAAAAAATATAGGTGTTTCAATTTAGTTCAATAGTATTACTAAAGCTCAAAACTCTAGCCCCGATTGAAGTGTAAAGCCCCGAGGAACGAGGGCTTGGAACGTAAAGCGGGTCTAATGCTGATTAATAAATACAGTTGAGCTACAACATATCTTACTTACTTTTTACAACGATGCTTTATTTACATTTGTCCCTAAATTTTACTACATGATATTAACCGCCAACATACAGAAAATACCAAGGCATTTTATTCCACAAGATTTTGTTTTAACCACTTGGGAAAACTTAGAACCTTACTTTAAAAATTTATTAGAAAGAGACATAAATAACAAGCAAGATTTAGAGAAATGGCTGCAAGATATGAGTGAGGCTGAAGCCATAATAAGTGAAGATGCTTGTTGGCGACAAATAAAAATGACTTGTGATACAACTGATAAAAATTTGGAAGATGCGTTTACTTTTTTCTGCATGGAAATACAACCCAAACTGCAACCTTATGCTGATGCACTAAATAAAAAATTAATTGCTTCGCCTTTTTTACATGAGTTGGATCAAGCAAAGTTTTTTACTTATTTAAGAAGTGTAAAAAAGAACATTGATTTATTTCGTGAAGAAAATATACCACTACAAGCTGAGCTAAGTGTACAACAACAACAATATGGAACCATTGCTGGTAAAATGACAGTGGAAGTAAATGGACAAGAATACACCTTGCAACAAGCAGCCAAATTTTTAGAAAGTGATGATAGAAATTTACGTGAGCAAGTGTATAAAAAAATTCAAGAGAGAAGATTACAAGATACTGATACCATGCAAAATTTGTACAGTACACTTATTGCCAAAAGGCATGCAATGGGTGTAAATGCTGGCTTTGCCAACTATAGAGATTACAAGTTTGTAGAATTGGGTAGGTTTGATTATACTAAAGAAGATTGCTACAATTTTCATGAAGCAGTAAAGCTGCATGTACTTCCCTTAATTGAAAAAATTAATGAAAAGAAAAAACAAAAATTGGGTTTAGATATTTTAAAACCCTGGGATACTGAGGCTGAGCCTGCTGGCATACAACCTTTAAAACCATTTACTACGGGCAACGATTTATACGAAAAATCTGTTGCTTGTTTTAAAGAACTTCATCCGTTTTTTGCAGACTGTTTAGTAAAAATGAATGAGCTAAAACATTTTGATTTAGAGAGTAGAAAAGGTAAAGCTCCTGGTGGGTATAATTGTCCTTTGGCTGAAAGTGGTGCTCCATTTATTTTTATGAATGCAGCTGGGCAAATGAGTGATGTAACTACTATGGTACACGAAGGTGGTCATGCAGTACATTCCTTTCTTAGTCACCATTTAGAACTAAGTGCTTTTAAGGAATATCCTATGGAAATTGCTGAAGTGGCAAGTATGGCAATGGAACTATTTAGTATGAACCATTGGGAAAGTTTTTTTGATAATGAGACAGATTTACAACGTGCCAAAGAGCATCAACTAGAACGTACCATAA
>ENA-OBIT01001064-OBIT01001064.1-metagenomes-genome-assembly--contig:-NODE-1064-length-10760-cov-12.6361_pt1 | contig 10760 bp, 8 predicted proteins | sample MGYA00153386_OBIT01 | MGnify analysis MGYA00153386 | reverse complement strand
ATTTTTAAATCGCCTATTTTTAAATCGCCGATCGCCCCGATTGTCAATCCTGCAACTTCAACAGCGGTTCAATCTGCTGCCTTTGAAACTGCAATTCATCCGCCAAAGGCTGATAAATTTCCCGATCGCCCTTTTCATCGCAATAATCCCACAAACCATTGTAACAGTGGCGATCGTCATCCCAACCCGGATGGTTGACAATCGGATACAAACAAACTCCATCTATCGGAACTCCGGCTTTCATCGCCGCCGCTACCTCCGTGCACACATAATTCAACCAGACGGGTCTAAAATCGTCTTCAGTGCCTGTTTCTGCGATGAATAAGGGGCGGCCGTAGCGATCGAACACTTCTCGCAGCAATTCGCGAAACGGGCGGTACAGCTTATCAGTGTATTTCATCGGGTCTTCATTGTGAATCCACTGATTGCGATCGTAATAATTCAACCCAATAATATCGAGATACTTTTCCTTGCCGCCGAGTTCGGGCCGAAAACGTCCGGCTAACATATCCCAAGCTTGATATTGAGATAAGCGATAACCTTCCGCCTCGTCTTTATCCTCCGGTCTGTCAGGATCGGCAATAATGTTAATTGTGGGGTCGATTTGAACGATGCGGGTGTTGGGATTGACTTCCCAAACTGATTCTATCCCTGCGATCGCTGCTTTAATCAACTGGGTTTTCAGCTCGTCTCCCCTTCCTTTGGCAAAGGGATTGATATAAGCAACTTCGCCGCCTGCCCAAGCAATAAATGAAATTTCATTGACAGGTGTTACGAAAAGTGTTTGGTCGGTTTCCTCCGTTAGCACTTCCATAAAAGCGCGCACCATGTTTGCAAACCTGGACACAAATTCGGGACTGAAAATATCAATATCGTCGGGCCAGCCGTAGTGAAACAAATCCCAAATTACCTGCATTTTCATGTCGCGGGCGGCGCGAATTATTGGGAGAGAACTGGAAAAATCGTATTTTCCGGGCGACTGTGAGAAAGCATCTTTTCAAACATCCGAGTGTAGCCGTGCAGCGGCATTGCTTGATAGGTATCGGTGAAATAGCGATCGTCTCGATTAGTCCGAGTTGGCACGCGCGCAATCACTGATTTGTCGAGTTCCGACGGGTCCATTGCCCACTGTTTGCGGGTGTAATTGCGGAAGAATTTCTCGTAAAGTTCGCGGCCGACTTTGCTGACAACAACATCTTCGGAAGTGCGAATGTAATCCTTTGGTTCGGCTACTTTCGCGAAGAAATCTTCGACTTCAAATGATGTGAGGTTCAGTCCGTAAAGTTGGTTGACCGTGTTAAGATTGATCGGAATTGGCAGCAGTTGACCGTCAACGCTGGCAAGGACTCGGTGTTCGTAGGGTCGCCACTCGGTGAACTGCGAAAGGTACTCAAAAACTTGGCGCGAATTGGTGTGAAAAATGTGGGGGCCGTATTTGTGTACGAGGATGCCGTGGTTGTCGTAATGGTCGTATGCGTTGCCGCCGATGTGGTTGCGGGTATCATATCAATGATCAAAACTGTTTTTCCTGCCTCATTTGCTAGTCTTTCGGCAATGACGCTACCTGCAAATCCGGCTCCGACAATTAAATAGTCAAACATTAAAACACCTCTGATTTTTGGTAATTGGAAATTCTGACTGTTAGCTGTTAGCTGTTAACTGTTAACTGTTAACTGTTGGCTGTTGGCTGTTGACTTTTGATTTCTTTGTGCGATCGCACTTTCGATCAACCCCAGCATTTCGCCCCAGGTATTGTCCCAAGAATTGTCAGCTAAAAAAGCGTCCACTTCCTCCAGCCAACTCGTGCTATCTGCACTTTCGTTGATGATTTCTTCAGCACAAGCAACGAATTGTGAAACATTGCTAGCAATCCGAACCAAGCCGTTTTCTCCGTAGGGCCGCACCACATCGCGGATCGGAGTAGAAATCACCGGTTTGCCCGCAGCGAGGTATTCTGGAGTTTTCGTCGGACTAATAAATTTAGTCGATTCGTTAATCGCAAAAGGCAGCATTGCTATATCCCAGCCCGCCAGATATTCAGGCAGTTGTTGATAAGATTTGCCACCGAGATAATGAATGTTTGGGTTGTCAGGTAGAATTGCCCGATCGATCTTGACGACGGGGCCAATGATGACTAAATGCCAATCCGGTTTCGCTTCTGCAATACCCCGCAGCAGTTCGAGATCCATGCGTTCGTCTATGACACCAAAAAACCCCAGGCGCGGATGGGGAATATCTTTTTGATCCGCCGGTTCTTCAACAAAGTACCGGGCTTTAGCAAAGTGTTCTTTTTCGATACTGCTGGGGAAAGCATGAATATTCGGGTGCTGGTGCTGCTTGGCTTCGTACAGGCTGTGCCCGCCAGTAAATACTATGTTGGCGCGGTTTAAAAGTTCACTTTCATTAGCTTTTAACTGCGGGTGAGCACCTTGGAATGCTGACAGTTCGTCCATGCAGTCGTAGACTACGGCTAGCGGCTTTAAATGGTTGGTAAAACTGACAGCCATTGGGGTGTAGTACCACAGAATATACTGCTGAATTTCTGCTGTTTTAAACAAGTCGTTCAGCATTTCTTGCTGAATCTTTTGTGCTGTTTCTTCGCTGATTTCTTCGCTCAGGTGCGGTACAATTACCCAAACTCCGCTTTCGTGAATGCTGACATCAAGCCGCCAATCAGTACCACGACTAAAAATTGGTTCTTCAATAAAGAATACCCGGCGGTTTTTGGCGCAGCGGCTGAGGAGGTGTTGGGGTCGCTGGTAGACGAAATTCCATCGCAAATGTGACAGACAAACGAGATCGAGTCTATCGAAAGCAGACTCGTTTGATAAATTAGCGCGTAAGGATTCAGGTCTAAAAACTTGCAGCTCCAACGCTTGTCTAGCAAGGGTTTTAGGGCAAAATAAGGGTTTTTGTCTTTCGTGGTTGATTGTCAATAAACAACGAAAAATGACAGTTTTTGGTGGTTTATTGAGAATAGAGATTGATTTAGTATCAAGCTCCATATCTAAAGTCTTTGCCCAGCAAGGAGTTCAGTGACCTGAATCCTTACGTTAGCGCGCAATTTGAGCGGGGGGGCTAGTTGATAGGGCGATCGCGTTATATCTATTGAGGTAAATCTGATCTCCCATGCTGCACCATTATTGCTATAATTATTGTTGATTGAGTTTTCTAAGGGGGACATAGTTAGCCTCTAAAATTTGTCAAAGCGATCTAGTTCTCAGCAGTGTGTTGCCAAAAATTGTTAGCATCTATCTGAGAATTTTTATGACCCAGCAAGCGACACATTCAGTATTCCCAAGCAACTGCTTACTTGGGGGAAAACACGCTTATCTGCTTTGTTTCGGAAGTGAAAGTTTGAGATAAGTTAATATTCTGAGACGTGCTATTGTTAATAAATCTAACCCAGTTCTGCTGCAATTACTTCTATCTGAAGGATGACTTCGAGCTCGATCGCGCCTAGCTTGTACTGGGTTGAAATCAGCTTAAAATGCCGATCGAGCTTTTCTAGTGGCTTTTAACAGGCAATTACTCGGGTAAAACCGATCGGCATTTTAAGCTGTATTTCGTCGCAACGTAAGGAAAAGTTGCGATCGGCTTTTTGTTGCCCTTTGATTCCATCTACCGTGTTTTTTCTCGACTCATATGATTGGCGATCGTAACTTGTTGTAGCGAATTATACACAATCTTGCAACTGGGCTTTCTGACTTCAGAAAGATTTACAAATAAGCGATTAAACTTTTAGATCCGTATTCATTTAAGTTTAGGAAAATATTACTAAAACATCGATTATTTCCAGTAGAAAGGTGCGTAATGTTCACCTTTATTTCTTAGTCTGCGAAGGCAGAATTCGTTGGACAAGGAGCGGTTTCAACCGCCGAATCATCTGCGCACCAGACAATTAAAGTCGGTGATTGTCAATTTTGGCGATGCCCCCTCCGAAGGCAAAATCTTGTACACTGGAACTCTTTAAAAAATCGTGGGGAAAACCCAATTCAATCGCACTTACTGTGTCTAATCTCTGCATTTGTTCTGGGGTTAATTCAAAATCCAAACAAGCGAGATTTTCTTGAAGTTGCGCTACTTTTCGGGAACCGATAATCGGGATGATTGCTGTTGACTGCTGGCGCAGCCAATTCAAAGCTACTCCAGAAGCCGATTTGCCGATTTCGGCTGCTATGCTGCTAACTTCCCCAGCGATTTTTAAGTCGCGTTCGGTAATTTTACCTGTTTGAGTTGAATCAAATCGCTTCGCTTCACTAGAGGTTTCTGAAGTGTTGTATTTTCCTGTCAACAAACCGCCTGCTAAAGGGCTCCAAGCAGTCACGCCAATATTAAGGGCTTTTGCCATTGGGAGCAAATCTCGCTCGGGAGTTCGTTCTTTTAAGGAGTATTCTATTTGTAGACCAACAAATTGTGTCCAGCCGCGTAAATTGGCGATCGTATTTGCTTGAGAAACAATCCAAGCTGGCGTATCAGAAATGCCAATATAGAAAACTTTGCCGGCGCGCACTAAATCGTCAAAAGCGCGCATCACTTCTTCGACAGGTGTGGTAAAATCCCAAGCGTGCAGCCACAGTAAATCAATGTACTCAACTTGTAGCCTTTTTAAACTAGCTTCTACTGCTTGTACCATGTTTTTGCGGTGGTTGCCGAAACCGTTGATTTCGCCATTCTTCATGTTAAGACTGTATTTGGTAGCGACTACCCATTTTTCGCGATCGGCCCCGATGAAATCGCCGACATATTTTTCGCTAGTACCGTTGGTGTAGAGATTCGCGGTATCGATAAAATTGCCACCAGCTTCTGCAAAGCAATCGAACATTTTCTGGCTTTCGTCGTAGGAACCTCCCCAACCCTATTCTTCGCCAAAAGTCATGGTTCCGAGGTAGATTTCGGAAACGCGCAGTCCGCTGTTACCTAGTAGTTTGTATCTCATATCAAGCTTTTGTTAGTTGTTGACTGTTAATAGTCTAGATCGGGATTTGCCGAACTGTTGCCATAAGTCGGCGGTGGTGGCTTTTTGGGCGTTAGCGCCAAGTTCGATGTTGGTTGAATATTTTGCCAATTTAATCAAAATGTCGATCGCCCTTCGGTTTAGTTTCAACACCACGACGGCGATGTTTGGCGCGATCGGCTGACCAATGTATTTAGGATCACATTGCTAAATAAAAATACAGTAATACCGGGAATTTTTTATCTATCTTTCGATAGGTATTTACTAAAATGAGTTTTACAGAGAAAATGTGCTATTTTATCTCAAAAAACCAGGCTGAATTAAATAAAAAAAATATGTAGCTAAATTAACTTTTTAGCGTTATAGTAATTTACAGATTACACAACCTAGGTGACTACTTTGGCCGACATCGTTGATACTGCCGTTAAGGCTGGTTCATTCAAAACCCTAGTTGCTGCCGTTACAGCTGCTGGTTTAGTAGATACTCTCAAAGGCGCTGGTCCTTTCACAGTTTTCGCACCTACAGACGAAGCTTTTGCTAAGCTTCCCGCAGGTACTGTAGACGCATTGCTTAAGGACATTCCTAAGCTCACAAAAATCTTGACTTATCATGTCGTTGCTGGCAAAGTTATGGCTGCTGATGTAGTCAAGCTGAAATCTGCCAAGACTGTTGAAGGTTCAGAAGTGAAAATTGATGCTTCCAATGGCGTCAAAATCAATGATTCTACCGTTACCACAGCCGATGTTGCTGCTGACAATGGCGTCATCCACATCATCGATTCAGTTTTGCTTCCTGCGTAAGCACAGACTTAGATAGCGCAATACTATCTTGTTGAGGGCGGTGGCTGTTGTTAGCCACCGCCCTGTTTTAGTTGATAGTTGAGATTTAAGTATTTGAAGCGGCTCGATACTCGATCGTTAAAAACTCTTATAGATCAGCGGGAATTTGCCGTTAGCGCAGCCCGCCCCTACGGGGGCTGCGCTAACGGGTTTAAGCTGTTGTCCATCTAAATTGGATATTTCAATTCCCGATTAAAACTCAGAGAATCCTCTCCCCCTCTCCCCTTCTCCCTCGAACATCGCAGATAATCTAGATGCTAGCAGAGCTAATGGGTCTTGTCCTAAGTAAGATAGAATAAGAACCACAAGAAAAGTGCGATCGACCTTATTTGATAGTCAATGCTATGGAATCTATAACTCAGTCCGAGACAGAGCCGGCGATGGACGCTCCCAAACACGGCATACCCGTTACCATCATTACAGGATTCCTCGGCAGTGGCAAAACAACCCTGCTCAACCATATCCTGAGCAACCAGCAAGGTTTGAAAACAGCAGTTTTGGTCAATGAATTTGGCGAAATCGGCATCGACAACGAACTGATTGTCACCAGCGATGACAACATGGTTGAGCTGAATAACGGCTGCATCTGCTGCACGATTAACGAAGATTTAGTTAATGCAGTTTACAAAGTTTTAGAACGTCAAGAAAAGTTAGACTATCTAGTAGTAGAAACTACCGGACTCGCCGACCCGCTACCAGTAGCTCTAACTTTTTTAGGCACTGAATTACGAGATATGACTCGTCTTGATTCAATCGTTACAGTAGTAGACGCAGCCAACTACAGTTTGGATCTATTCAACTCTGAAGCAGCTTACAGTCAAATTGCTTACGGCGATATTATTGTCCTCAACAAAACTGATTTGGTTGAAGAAGCAGAATTAGATTTGTTGGAAGTTAAGATTCGCGATATCAAAGAAGGTGCTCGAATTCTGCGAACAGTAAAATCGCAAGTTCCCCTACCGCTCGTTCTCAGTGTAGGATTGTTTGAATCTGACAAGTATTTTCAATCTGAAGAAACGGCTAGCAGTCACGATGACCACGCTCATCACGACCACGCTCATCACGATGATCACGATCACGATGATCACGATCACGCTCATCACGACCACGCTCATTCCGACCATTTAGAAAATGATGGATTTACCTCGCTTTCATTTCAGAGCGACCAGCCGTTTTCTTTGAGGAAATTTCAATATTTCCTAGATAACCAACTACCAACAAACGTGTTTCGAGCAAAAGGAATCATGTGGTTTGAAGAAAGCCCGAAACGGCATATTTTTCACTTAAGCGGCAAGCGATTTTCGATCGATGATGATGAATGGAAAGGTGAACCCAAAAACCAGATTGTCCTGATTGGTCAGGGTTTAGATATCGAGGGTTTGCGATCGCAACTCGAAAACTGTCTTTGCACGGCTTCACCTAATCGCGGCAAAGGGTTTGGGAAAAACTAAAGTAGAAGTGCGCAGGTAGCCAGAAACCGGGTTCTACTGGTTCCCCGGCTCTGCCTGGTAACCGATGTCACTCTTGCTCTGCCTCACTGCCAGTCAGGAAAAATAGGAGGCAGAGCCTCTGGATCAGCGTTATATCAATTCCGGTTACACCGTCAGGATATAGAGGACACGGCAGTGCCGTGTCCCTACGCCAGATTAATTGTAGGGAAACGGCATTGCCGTCTCCTCCGTCTTCTTCTGATCTATCAAATTTCTAAATTAACCGGGTTTCTCAACTGCTGTGGCGTAGGTTGAAAACATATTGCGGTTCCCTACACTCCGCCCACTCCCGATTCCGCAATCTCTAACCCCCAAAATCCCGTCTCAGGGCCAGTTCGTAAATTGTCCACTCAGCGGCCTTGCAGTACCCTCGATCGCAAGTGCGATCGCCCACCCAACTAAAAGCTCAGAATGCTTGTATAGTAAGGGTTAAAGGTGAATAAAAGTCATCCCCACAGCCAAAAATTAAAATCAGATTCAGCAGCGAAAAACTGTTGCATCAGAGAGTGGAACATCGGTGTCACTGCACTCTTTGTACTTCCCGTACATTCAATGTATTGAGAGTTGAATCAGCACAACGAGCGAAACCGCCAGCAACTGCATCACTCACTCTCTGACAAATCTACTACCCGATAAACGCCATGACTGTCACAACTGCCACCAACACCGTCAACTGCAACACCGCTTCTGTCCTCAACTGCATTCCGGCCGTCTCCACGGAACAAACCGCCGAAATCAATACTGTTTCCAGCATCAATATTCTGGCTTTGGCTGACTTCGCCCTCAAAGAATTGGAAGCAGAGATGAAAACTGCCAGCCGCAGCGCTCAAGCAGTGGCGATGCGGATTGCCAAAGAAGTCGAACGGATTTGTGAGAAAAGCAATCGCATCCAAATTTCCGGCGAAGTTGAAGCTTGGCAAATCACCTTGGCGGAGCACCGGTTGCAAAAAACCCTGCAATACTACCGCCTCGGTTCCAAGCAAGGCCGCGTCGAATTGCACTCTCACCTCGCGGCGATGATTTACCGTCATGTTGCTTCTTTTCGATCGAACTTGAACTTCCAAGCTCGCTACAACATGATTGAAGACTTTTTGCAAGGATTTTACATTGAATCTTTACGAGCTTTCCGCCGCGAACATAAAGTCGATATCACCTACCAGCCCCGCACACAGCTAGAATTGGCTGAGTACATGGCTTTCACCGAACACTACGCCAAACGCCAAATCGGCTTACCAGGGCGCAACCGCCAACGCTTGATCGTCCTCCGCGCTCAAGGATTTGCTAAGGGCCAACCTCCTGAAACTGCGATCGACATTGAAATGGCTGTAGAATCCGGCAAGGGTGAAGATGCAGAAATGTACAGCCGCTCTCCGGCGCTGCAACAAGTACGCGAGCAAATGGTGTCGGAAACTGTCGATCCGGCTGATGCTGTGTTGCGCGATCGGGTAGTATCCGAATTGATTGCTTATCTGGAATTGCAAAATCAGCCAGAATGTGTTAGCTACCTAACTTTAAAACTGCAAGACCTTTCAGCTTCGGAAATCGATCGCGTTCTCGGTTTATCTTCCCGCCAGCGTGACTACTTGCAACAACGTTTCAAGTACCACGTCGAAAAATTTTCCCGCACTCAAAACTGGAAACTCGTCCACGAATGGCTGGGTGCTGATGTCGATCAAAAACTGGGAATGACTTCGGACAAGTGGGAAGCATTTCGCGCTCAACTTTCCCCAGAACAACAACAACTGTTAGCCATGAAGCGGAATCAAGAAAGCGATAGTGCGATCGCCACTGCCATCAATTGCACTCCGAAACAAGTCCAAAAACGCTGGGCACAACTGTTGGATCTGGCTAGCCAGACTCGCAACAGTAACCAAGCTTAACGGGTACTCAAACATGAAAGTTACCGTTTTCTTGAGACTGGAAAGTGCGATCGGGTGCGGAACCCTGAAAAGAATGCCCGCCCCGGCGCCTGCCTTTAAATCTCCCACAGGGGACGCTCGATTATGAAAGCTTTTGAGCTAATTAAATATATTAAAACCGCACTATTTTTGGTTAATATTTATACTTCCCAGGTTATCCCTGGGAATTTGTTTTTGGAGATAATCTAGCAAACCCGGAGATCCCCTAAATCCCCCTTAAGAAGCTATGCGTTATAAGGATCTTTCTTAACATTTGAGAGCGATCGCGATCGAGGCTATCAAACCCTTATTCCTCGATCGCCAATTCTCAATAAATGCCAGCTATTTTCAATAAACAAGGTTGTTAAATTGTCAAGGCTTGTGTCGTGATTGCTCCCAAAAGCCTTGATTTACAAAGCTTTCAGGATTGTTAAGAAAGATCCTTATAACGCATAGCTTCTTAAGGGGGGCTAGGGGGGATCTCCGGGTTTAAAAACACAGTCTAGTCACATAAATAACCTAGTGAGCCTAGATTTGGTATGATCGTCAGCACTAACGATCGCACCTCCACAAGGGGAACTCTAAAATTTATGTGTCTCAATCCCGGAGATATACTAGCTAAACGCTACAAAATCATCGATAAATTAGGATGCGGAGGATTTGCGATCACCTATACTGCTCAAGATATACAAAATCCTAGAAATCCCCCATGCGTGATTAAGGAAATTCCTTTTCCTAAATCTGAAAATTCCCTGGTATTGGAAAGAGCCAGGAACCGATTTCAAAGGGAAGCTAACGCTTTGCATATTCTGGGAAAGGACTCGCGGATTCCCGAATTGTTCGATCGCTTTGAAGAAAATGAAAATTTTTACTTAGTTCAAGAATTTATAGAAGGAATTCCCCTAAGTCAAGAACTCATTCAAGGTCAGCAGTGGAAGGAAGCAGATGTAATCGCTTTGTTACGAGAAATTATAGAAATTTTAATTTTTATTCATAAAGCAAATATTATTCACCGCGATATTACACCTTCTAACATAATTCGGCGGACAAAAGATCGTAAAATTGCACTGATTGATTTTGGGGCTGTCAAAGAAATTAGCACTTTTACCTCTAGCAGTACAGGTGAAATATTGACATCGCAGGCGATCGGTACAAGCGGTTATATGCCTGCCGAACAATACAATCCGCGGTCTGTCCCGCAACCGTGCAATGATATTTATCCAGTAGGCATCATCGCAATTCAAGCCCTTACCGGGCGACATCCCAACAATCTGCCACCGGACCCCGAAACAGGCGAAAAACTCTGGATTTTTTCAACATCCGAGCGAGTTAGCGATGGTCTAACAAATATTTTAAACCAAATGGTGCGTTTCGATTTTCGTGAGCGCTATCGATCGGCTACTGAGGTGTTGCAAGTCTTGGATTCGCTCGGATTACCATCGTCGCAACCTAGGTTAGCTCGATCGCACTTTTTGCGTTGGTTGCTATTTGGATTTGCGGGATTGACGACTGCAATGGCGATCGCATTTTTAATCCCCAAAATTTCCCCGCTAATCCCCAAATCCGAGCCGCAAC
>ENA-OBIT01001063-OBIT01001063.1-metagenomes-genome-assembly--contig:-NODE-1063-length-10763-cov-3.59245_pt1 | contig 10763 bp, 11 predicted proteins | sample MGYA00153386_OBIT01 | MGnify analysis MGYA00153386 | reverse complement strand
AGCTTGCAGCCTGAGAAATCTAAGGCTTTCACACTTGGCCTCGTGTTCGAGCCGACCGCCAATACGACAATCGGTTTCGACGTGTGGAAGATCAACATTCGTAATCTGATCAGCCCACTGCCAGAGCAAGCAGTCTTCGGCAACACTGCAAAATATGCTGGAAAATTTATACGATGCAGCGAAATTCCTGCAAGTGGGGTTGGCATTACACGTTCGGACATTGACGCCTGCACTGGTTATCCCGGCATTGGATTTGATCCGATCGCATTCATCGATTCGCCAACGGAAAATCTTGGAGAGTTGAAAACCAGTGGCGTCGATCTTTCCGCAGCGTGGCGCTCTGGTATGACCGGCTACGGTAATTTCGCGTGAGCGCGGAGGCGAATTCATCAGTGCACTCGGTCGATATTCCGACAATTCGCCTGTATTTCGTTGGCAGCATGTTTTGAACGCTACTTGGGCGCAGGGTCCTTGGTTTGGCGCGGTTGCCCAGCGATTCAAGAGTAACTACATGGATCAAGATGGTGAGAATCAAGTCAGTAGCTACTCTGTCTTCGATGCCTCTGTCACTTGGTCGGGCGTAAAGAACCTTACATTGACAGCTGGTATCACGAATTTACTTGATAAAAATCCTCCGCTGAGCGGGCAGTCAACTACATTTCAACGTGGATTTGACCCTCGCTTTACTGATCCGCTGGGGCGCACTTTTATGCTGAGTGCAGCGTATAAGTTTTTCTGATTGAGTATCGGACTGTGTCAACCGCCCGCTGACCTTGAGTCGGTGGGCTCTTGGTCGTGTTCGTGAGCTATGCGGACTAGAGACCCCAAGAAATGGATTTTTCGAAGCGGGGATCAGATCCTCGAAGACACTTCATCGGCATCAGCTTCGTCGTTGTGCTTCACGCGGCGCTCGTATACGCCATCCTGACCGGGCTTGCGAAAAAGGTGGTCGACGTGGTGCGTGCGCCGATCGAAACCAAGGTGATCGAGGAAATTAAAACACCTCCACCCTCCCCAGAAATCATCGTGCCGCCACCACCCAAGCTCGAGGCGCCGCCGCCGCCGTTCATTCCACCGCCGGAGGTGCAGATCGCGACGCCTCCGCCGCAACAGCCGACCATCACGGCGACGACGCCCACGCCGCCCCCAGCGCCCGTGGTGATTGCGCCGGCACCGCCACCGGTGGTTGTTGCAGCACCTGCGTCAGTGCCGGCTCCGGCACCGGCACCCGCACCTGCTCCGCCGCCAGTGGCCAAGCCGGGGCCGGTGGCGGCCGGGATCGCTTGCCCCAACTACAAAAGCGCGCTTCAGGCGGCGGGCTTTCCAGGCCGCGCCGTGCGGGCCAAACTTGAAAAGGGCGAAGTCATCTTGAGGTTCACGTTGGGCCCGGGCGGAAAGCCGCAAGGCGTCACTGTGGTCAAGCAGTCACATCCCATCTTCGGCCAGGCGGCCGCGCAGGTTGTGACCGATGAAGTGCGGTGCGACGGGCCCGAGGGCCAGGAAATCATCACGCCTGAGATCGTCTACAAGACGGAATAGCGGGTCTGGCGCCGGCAAACCGCTGGCGTCGTCATCCACGTGCACAAAGAGAACTAGAAAGTACCCACATGACATTTCGCCACCATCTTGCGGCCCTGGTCGTCTCGTTGCTGTTCGTCCTGCTTCCGCAGGTGTCGATGGCCCAGGCATCGGCGCCAGAGATCTCTGCGTCGGTCCCCGCGCCGCTTACCGCCACCGTCACCAAAGAATCCGTCGACAACCCCTACGGCCTGAAAGCGGTCTGGAACGACGGCGGCGTCGTGGCCCGCACCACGCTGATCATCATGGTGATCATGAGCATGGGCAGCTGGTACATCATGGTCACCAAGGTGTACGAAAGCATCAAGCTCGTGCGCGAAGCCAAGTCGGCACGTGAGAGTTTTTTCAAGTCGGCCAATCTGGAGGCCGGTGCCAAGACGTTGGCCGACGGCAGTGCGTTTCGCTTCATTGCCGACAGCGGCATCGAGGCCGCGGGCCATCACGAGGGCGTGCTGACGGCCAACATCGATCGCAGCACGTGGGTGGCGTCGAGCATCCAGCGCAGCGTCGACGAGGTGCAGTCGCGCTTGCAGGACGGCTTGGCGTTCCTGGCAACCGTCGGTTCCACGGCGCCGTTCATCGGCCTGTTCGGCACGGTCTGGGGCATCTACAACGCGCTGACCGCCATCGGCATCGCGGGGCAGGCGAGCATCGACAAGGTGGCCGGCCCGGTGGGCGAGGCTCTGATCATGACGGCCATCGGCCTGGCGGTCGCGGTGCCTGCGGTGCTGGGCTACAACTGGATCGTGCGTCGCAACAAGCTCAGCATGGATTCGGTGCGCGGCTTTGCGTCGGATCTGCACGGCGTACTGATGGGCGCCAAGGGCGCGCGATGAAACTCGCCTGTCCAGCCGCCTCGAGCAACGGAGACTCGCGATGGGCATGAACTTCGGCTCCAGCAACAACGCCGACGACGAGGTCAACGCCACCATCAACACCACGCCGTTGGTCGACGTGATGCTGGTGCTGCTGATCATCTTCCTGATCACGGTGCCGGTGGTGACGCAAACGATTCCGATGTCGCTGCCGAAGGAAGTCAACATCGCGCGGCAGACCAAGCCCGAGAACATCGAGATCTCGGTCAACAAGGACGGCGACGTGTTCTGGAATGCGCAACCGGTGGCCGACAACAACGCGTTGTTCGAGCGGCTCAAGGTGATCGCGGTGCTGAATCCGCAGCCCTCGGTACAGATCAGGGGCGACGAAAAAACCCGTTACGAGTCGATCGGCCGCGTCGTCTTCGCTTGCCAGCGAGCGGCCATCCTCAAAATCAGCTTCATCACCGAGCCGCCGCCCAAGGGTTAGGGCGTGCCAGGAGAACCTCATGGGAATGAACATTGGCTCGGGCAGCGGCTCGAGCGAACCCGAAGTGATGATGGAGATGAACACCACGCCGCTCATCGACGTGATGCTGGTGCTGATCATCATGCTGATCATCACGATCCCGATCCAGCTGCACAGCGTCAACCTCAACATGCCGGCCGGCAACCCGCCACCGCCCACGGCGCCGCCGGTGGTCGTGACGGTCGACATCGACTTCGATGGCACGGTGCTGTGGAACGGCGAGGTGCTGGCCGATCGCAGCGCGCTCGAATACAAGTTGCAGCAGGCGGCTGCGTTGCCCGATCAGCCCGAGGTGCACATCCGGCCGAACAAGCTGGTCGAGTACAAGTCGGTCGCGATGGTGCTGGCGTCGGCTCAGCGCCTGGGCGTCGCCAAGTTGGGGATGGTGGGCAATGAACAGTTCGTCAAATAGGCCATGACTTTTCTACCAGAAATGGGGCGCCTGGCGGCTGGTCTGCTGGCAGGGTTGGTCGTGTTCACGGCGCAGGCGCAGGCGCAGGAGGCGCTGCGGCCCGAAGTGGGCAAGCCTTTGCAGGCCGCGCAGGAACTGATCAAGGCGCAGAAGTACAAGGACGCACTCGCGAAGGTGCGCGACGCCGATGCCGTGCCCGGCAAGAGCGCCAACGAGAGCCTGATGGTGGAGCGCATGCGCATTGCCGCGGCTTCGGGAGCGGGCGACGTGGAGACGGCGGCCAAGGCGTTCGAAGTGATCAGCGCGTCGGGCAAGGTGAGTGCGGCCGACAAGTCGCGCATGATCGAATCGATCGCCGGTTCTTACTACCGCGCGGGCAACTACGCCAAGGCACTGCAGTGGTCGCAGCGTTATCTCAACGAAGGCGGCACCAACCCGGCCATTCGAACCTTGCTGATTCAGAGCCAGTACCTGTCGGGAGACTATGCCGGCGCCGCCAGAGAGCTGACGACCGAGATCCAGGCGGCCGAGAAGAACGGCACACCGCCCGGCGAAGATCGTTTGAAGCTGCTGCTGAATGCCGCGCTCAAGCTGGGTGACAACAGCACGTATGTCTACACGGTCGAGAAGCTGGTCACGTATTACCCGAAGAAGGAATACTGGGTCGACCTGCTGAGCCGCATGCAGCGCAAGCCGGGGTTCTCAGATCGGCTGGCGCTCGATGCTTATCGCTTGTCGCTGGCCACCGGCAGCATGAGCGCGGCGGCCGATTACATGGAGATGGCACAGCTGTCGGTGCAGGCCGGCTTTGCTGGCGAGGCCAAGCAGGTGCTCGACAAAGGTTTTGCGGCGGGCGTGCTCGGTGCCGGCACCGAAGGCGCGCGCCACAAGCGCCTGCGTGATCTGGTCGACAAGAAGCTGGCCGAGGCGCAGGCTGCGCAGGCTCAGACCGACAAGGAAGCCGGCGCTGCCAAGGATGGTGCGGAGCTGGTCAAGGCAGGTTTCAATCAGGTGTTCGCCGGGCAGGGAACAGCGGGTCTGGCCAGGATGCAGCAGGGCTTGGCGCAGGGCGTGACGAAGCACCCGAACGACGCCAAGCTGCACCTCGGCGTGGCCTACTGGCTCAGCGGCGACGTCGCCAAGGCGCAAAGCGCCTTCAAAACGGTGAGCGGTACCGACGGCACGGCCGATCTGGCGCGGTTGTGGTCGCTGTTCGCGCGACGCAAGGCCTGACCAGGCCGCACGCTCGACGAACCCCGACGGCGCTCATCAAGGCGCTCGTCACGCCGCTTGTGACGCCGCTTATCACGCCGCTTTTCACGCCGCTTTTCACGCCGCTGTTCACGCCGTTTCCCACGGCATCTGCTGCGGCGCTCACTTGGGCGCCATCCTGATCGCACCGTCGAGGCGGATCACTTCGCCGTTGAGCATCTCGTTCGTGATGATCTGGTGCAACAGCTTGGCATAGTCGGCCGGCGTGCCCAGGCGGCTCGGAAACGGCACGCTGGCCGCCAGCGCATCCTGCACGTCCTGCGGCATCGCGCTCAACATCGGTGTGGCAAAGATGCCCGGCGCGATCGTCATGTGGCGAATGCCGTGGCGGGCCAAATCTCGCGCGATTGGCAAGGTCATCGCGACGATGCCACCCTTCGACGCTGCATAGGCCGCCTGTCCGATCTGGCCGTCGAAGGCCGCCACGCTGGCGGTCGAGACCAGCACGCCACGCTCGCCGCCGGGTTCGGGCTCGTTGCCGCACATCGCCTGGGCGGCCAGGCGAATCATGTTGAAGGTGCCGACCAGGTTGACCATCACGGTTTGGGTGTACAGCGCCAGCGGGTGCGGGCCGTCCTTGCCGACGGTGCGCGAGGCTGGTGCGATGCCGGCGCAGTTCACCAGGCCGACCAGCTTGCCCAGCGACGTGGCTTTTGAGACCACTGCCTGAGCGTCGACTTCGAGGCTGACGTCGCACGCGACAAACGCGCCGCCGAGCTCAGTGGCCAGCGCCGACCCCTGGCCGACCTGCAAATCGGCGATGACGACGTGCCCGCCGTGGGCCGCCAGCATGCGGGCGCTGCCTTCGCCGAGGCCGGACGCCCCGCCCGTCACGATAAAGACCTTGCCGGCAATGTCCATGTGCAGCGAAGCGGTGAGAGCGGCCGGACAACGAGCCTCGGTGTCAACGTGGATCGGCGCAGCGTGGTCGCGCCGCGGTCTGCTGTGGGGCGGGTCAGCCCAGCGCTTCGAGCGCTCGCGCCGCGATGTCTTCCACGCTGCCGGTACCGCTGATCTGGCGGTAACGCGGCGCGTCGGTGTCGCCAGTGGCGACCCAGTCGGAGTAGTAGGCCACCAGCGGACGCGTCTGGCTCTGGTAGATGGCGAGCCGCTTCTTCACGGTCTCTTCCTTGTCGTCGTCACGCTGCATCAGGTCTTCACCGGTCTCGTCATCCTTGCCCGGCACCTTGGGCGGGTTGTACCTGAGGTGATAACTGCGGCCGGACGGTTGGTGCACCCGTCGTCCGCTCATGCGTTCGACGATTGCTTCGTCGGGCACATCGATCTCGAGCACCAGGTCGAGCTTGACGCCGGCCGCCCTCAAGGCGTTGGCCTGCACGATGGTGCGGGGAAAGCCGTCGAACAGGAAACCGTTGGTGCAATCGGGCTGCGTGATGCGTTCCTTGACCAAGCCAATGATGATGTCGTCGCTGACCAGCCCGCCAGAGTCCATCACCTTCTTGGCCGCCAGGCCCATCGACGTTCCGGCTTTTACAGCGGCCCGCAACATGTCGCCGGTGGAGATCTGCGGAATGCCGTACTTGCGGCAGATGAAGCTTGCTTGCGTGCCCTTGCCTGCGCCGGGCGCGCCCAACAGGATCAGTCTCATGTGTCTCCTCATTCGAAGGTACCTCGATTGGGGCGCCCTGGGGGCCTCGAGTGTCTGATGAGAATAGCATGTGCATCTCTGCGCAAGGCTGACGCTCGGGGCCCTGAAAGCGCGGTAGCGAAGGTCTGCGAATTCAGTCTGGATCGGTGGCGTAGAGCGCCCTGACACGCGCCAGATCCTCGGGCGTGTCCACCCCGATGCCGGGCACCAGCGAGGTCACATGAACAGCGATGCGTTCGCCGTGCCACAGCACGCGCAACTGCTCGAGCGACTCGATGCGTTCGAGCGGACTGACCGGCAGCGCTGGGTAGCCACGCAGAAACCCGGCCCGATACGCATACAGCCCGACGTGACGCAATGCGCTTGGCGGCAACGCGTCGGCGCCGGCGCCGCCCCGCCCGTCGCGCCAGCAAGGAATCGCTGCGCGTGAAAAGTACAGGGCCCGACCGGCGTGGTCGAGCACCACCTTGACGATGTTCGGGTTGTCGAAGTCGTCCAGCGAATCGATCGCATGCGCGACTGTGCTCATCACGCAGTCGGTGCGTTCGGCCAGCAACCGGGCGCAGGCGTCGATCAACGCCGGATCGATCAGCGGTTCATCCCCCTGCACGTTGACGACCATGTCATTGCCGTCCAGCCCGAGCCGCACGCAGGCTTCGGCAAGCCGGTCGCTGCCGGTGGCGTGGTCGCTGCGGGTCAGCACACACTGCACGCCGTGCGCCGCGCACGCGGCAGCGATGTCGGAATGGTCGGCGGCCACGACGACTGCGGCGGCCCCCGACAGCGCTGCGCGCTGCGCCACGCGCACGATCATCGGCAAACCGGCGATGTCGGCCAGCGGCTTGCCGGGCAGGCGGGTCGACGCCAGCCGCGCCGGAATCAGCGCGGTGAAACTCACGCGCCGAGCGGCGCCGCCGGTGCGCCGGGCGGGTCTGCCGCGGCCGGCGCGTCGATTGAACGCGCCTCGCTTTCGAGCATCACGGGTATGCCGTCGCGCACCACGAACGCCAGCCGATCGTGGTGGCACACCAGTTCATGGCGTTCGTGGAACGGCGGGCGCAGATGTTCCAGCGGGCCTTTGCAGATCGGGCACACCAGCAGGTCGAGCAGTCGCGTTTCCATGCGTTTCCCCGGAGTGAACAGGCAGCCAGGCTGCCAGCGCGGCCTCGACGGCCGCAGGTAGCGAGAAGTCTAGCGGCGCCACCCAAACGCGCGTCGAGCCCATGCGTCCGGGCCGCAACTTGACGGCGTCCTTTTCGGTCACCACCACCGCGGCGGTGTCCGCGGGCCAGGGCAGGGTGGTGTAGTCGTGGTGATCGGCAAGCGGCAACGGCTCGATCGTGAGGCCTCGCAGACGCAGCATGTCGAAGAAGCGTTGCGGCCGGGCCAGTCCAGCCGCCGCGAGCAGCGGACGTTCGCGCAGGCCGTCCATCGCCGACAAGCTGGCGGGTTGCCCGGCCCACCAGTCGGCCAGATCGACGACGCCGCGCAGACCACGCTGCGCGAGGCTGCCCGGCAGCGGTGTCGTGGCGGCCTCGGCGTTGTAGAGCACCACGCTGCGAGGTGGCAGGGCCTTCGGCAGCGGCTCGCGCAGCGGACCGGCCGGCAGCAACCAGCCATTGCCGGCGCCGCGTTCGTCGAACACCAGAATCTGCGCTTGGCGGGCCAGCCGCCAGTGCTGCAGGCCGTCGTCGCTGACGATGACGTCGATCTCGGGGTGCCGTTGCAGCAAGGCCTTCCCTGCAGCCACCCGGTCGCGGCCGACGCAGACCGGCACGCCGGTCCGCAGTCGCAACAGCAAAGGCTCGTCACCGCAGTCGCCGACCGGCGTGTCGGGCTGGACGACCAGCGTGGCCGAATTCGCCCGGCCGTAACCACGCGACACCACCCCCACGACATGGCCCTGGCGCTGCAGGGCATGCACCACGGCGATGACGGTGGGCGTCTTGCCCGCCCCGCCCACCACCAGATTGCCGACCACCACGACAGGCACCGGTAGCCGTACAGGGCGGCGCCAGCCGAGCCGGTAAGCATTGCGCCTCAACAGCAGCAATGCTCCGTAGCATGCGGCTACTGGCAGCAGGCTGCAGGCCAGCCAGCCGCGTGACAGCCAGGCGCGTTGCAGGCGTTCGGTCAGCCCCATCGACGTTCGAGGCGATGCCGTGTGCGTTGCCGGCGTGTCTGCGCCGGTCGCCAGTTCAGCGGGCGCCGCCGGCCGCGTTCTGGGTCGCGAAGGTCAATCGCGGCAGGTTTGCCCGACGCGCGGCGTCGAGCACGTTGATGACGGTCTGGTGCGCGGCGGTTGCATCGGCCGAGACGATCACCACCGGGTCATTCAGGCCGGTGGACGCCGCCATCAGTTCGGCGCTGAGCAGTTCCACGCTGCGTCCTTCCACCGGCTTGCGGTTGACGGCATATCGCCCGTCGGCAGCGACCGACACGATGATTTCGTTCGTGCGCTCACGCGGTGGGTCGGCGTTTGCCACTGGCAGCGTGACCTGCAACTCGGTGATTTTCGAGTACGTGGTCGACAACATCAGAAAAATCAAAATCACCAGCAACACGTCGATGAACGGGATCAGGTTGATTTCGGGCTCTTCAGGCCGCGCCTTGCGAAAGCTCATCGGCATACTGGCTTTCGGTCAGGCTGCAGGACGCGCCACGGCGAATCGCAGCAAGTGTGGCACCAGCCGGTCGGCCGCCTGCTCCAAGTCGAGCGTGTAGGCATCGACGATGCCGCGAAAGTAGCGGTAAGCCATCAAGGACGGAATCGCGATGATCAGCCCGAAAGCGGTGTTGTAGAGCGCGATTGAGATGCCGTGCGCCAGCATCGCCGGGTTGTTGGCGCCGGTCGGTGCTTGCGAGCCGAAGATCTCGATCATGCCGATCACCGTGCCCAGCAATCCCAACAGCGGCGCGGCCGAGGCGATCGTGCCGAGCGTGTTGAGCTGCCCCTCCATGCGGTGCACAGCGACCCGGCCGGCGGATTCGAAAGCTTCGCGCAACGAGGCCTCTGTGATGCGCGGCTCGGCGATTGCGGCACGCATGCCCGCCGCCAGCACCGATCCCAGCACCGAGTTGTCGGCCAGCTTGTTGACGACATCCGCCGCTGGCAGGCCGGAACGAGTCACCGAGACCACCTCGTCGGTCAACCGAGCCGGCGTGACGCGAGCGCGTCGCAGGCTCGACAGCCGCTCGATGATGACTGCAAGTGCCACGATCGAACACAACAACAGTGGCCAGATCGGCCAACCAGCCGCTTGTATGATTGAAAACAAGTCTGTCCTTTCGGGCCATGAAGCACGCGGCTGAGGGTACCGACGCTGAATGATTATGGACTGACCCGTGGTCTCGATCGGGCTGGGATGACAGTCTTGAGCGCGCCACGCCGCGTCGCTTTGATGGCGATTTGTGCGGCGTTCTTTCAACCACGTTTGTGGATGACTTTGCGGGTCGCTTTGCGTGTGACAACCCGTGTGAATTCGCGTGTGAATTTGCGGATAGCGGCGGGCGCAAGTCGCGACAGCTCTTCATCTCGCGGCCCCGACTTGAATGCACGATTTTTTGGCGGCAAACAACCTTTGAAAATCCCCGACTCGTTCAGCACAACCAGGCGTGGCAAGACGCGCATCGGATCGCCCAGAGGCTGGCCGTGGATGATTGACGTCACGCCGGCAGCCTGCGACCGGGCCGCCAGTGTTTGACGACACACGCGGCAACGTCGCCATGGCGCGCGTCTGGAACGTGGCGGCGCTGGTGCAGGCCGTCGGCGATGCGTTGGCGGCACGCTTCGGCAGCTGTGCGGTGCGGGGCGAACTCTCGGGTTTTTCGCGCGCTTCCAGCGGCCACTGCTATTTCAACCTGAAGGACGCGGACCATGGCGAGGGGCTGTTGCGCTGCGCCATGTTCCGGCGCGCTGCGGCGTTGTTGCCCTTCACGCCCGCCGACGGACAACTCGTCGAGCTGCGCGGACGCATCGGTGTCTACGGCCCGCGCGGTGAGCTTCAATTCGTCGCCGAGGCGATGCAGCGTGCCGGCGACGGTGCGCTATTTGAAAAGTTTCTTCGACTGAAAGCGCAGCTTCAATCGGAAGGCCTGTTCGACCCGTCACGCAAAAGAGTGCTGCCGGCCTTCCCTCGCCGCATCGGTGTGGTCACGTCGTTGGGCGCCGCCGCGCTTCACGACGTGACATCTACGCTGCAGCGTCGTGCACCGCATGTCGAACTGGTCGTTTATCCCTGTCTGGTGCAAGGCGCTGAAGCACCGGAATCGATCTGCTCGGCGATCGAGCTGGCCTGCCGCCGCAGCGAGGTCGACACGATCATCCTGTGCCGTGGTGGTGGTTCGCTGGAAGACCTCTGGGCATTCAACGACGCCGGTGTGGTGCGCGCCGTGGCGGCCTGTCGCATCCCTTTGATTTGCGGCGTGGGGCATGAATCCGACATTTCACTGGCCGACCTGGCCGCCGACCTGCGGGCGCCGACGCCCACTGCAGCCGCGGAACTGGCCGCCCCGGCCACCCGGGAATGCCGCAACACCGTGGACGCG
>ENA-OBIT01001059-OBIT01001059.1-metagenomes-genome-assembly--contig:-NODE-1059-length-10797-cov-2.33923_pt1 | contig 10797 bp, 9 predicted proteins | sample MGYA00153386_OBIT01 | MGnify analysis MGYA00153386 | reverse complement strand
AATCCGATCCTGCATCGCCGAAAGCCTGGAATACGAGCGACGTCGCGACGACATGAGTTCATCCAGGGACCGGCCGAGCGCCATGCACAGCCGCACTGGCGATCGCTGTCCCGATTGCGGCGACACCGTTCGAGCCGTCGAGTACTCCGGCTACACCGTGAACTACTGCGCCACATGTCAGACCGGTGGCAAGGTGTTGGCTGACAACACAACCAGTAAGTTCCTCAAGTAGCGCCCACCGAATACGCTCGGACGTATGCCGATCCATCTGCGCGCCGAACTCGGCGAGTACGCCCCCAACGTCCTGTGCCCCGGCGACCCCTTGCGAGCGAAGTACATCGCTGAAACCTTCTTCGACGCGGGTGTTCGCCAAGTCAATGCCGAGCGCGGGATGCTCGGGTACACCGGAACGTTCGAAGGCAAACCGATCAGCGTGCAATCGACAGGTATGGGGTGCCCGTCGGCCGGCATCGTGTTCGAGGAACTGATCATGCTCGGGGCCACCCGACTGGTTCGCGTCGGCACCTGCGGCGGGCTCGGCGACGCCATGGCGATGGGTGACACCGTCGTTGCCCTCGCGGCTTCCAGCGACGATCAGACTCCGCTGCGCTACGCCGCAATGGAGGGATACGCACCGAGCGCCACGTTCTCGTTGGTCGAGACCGCCGCCCGGCTCGCTCGCGACAGATCGGCCGGCGCCGTCCACGTCGGGCCCGTCGTGACGTCCGGATTGTTCTACGACCCCGACCCCACCACGTTCGCCCGATGGAAGCGGCTCGGCCACATCGGCGTCGAGATGGAAGCGGCGATGATGTACACGATCGCGGCGGTCAAGGGCATCGAATCGCTGGCGATCATGACGGTCAGCGATCTCCTCGGCGAGGGCGGCGACACCGTGCGAATCGGCGACGCCGAACTCAAGGCGGGAGTCGATCAGATGATGCACATTTCCTGCAGCGTCGCCGTGTCATGATTTTCTGACTCCGCACTCCGCCGAGGGAACCGACTTTGCTTCAGGAGCCTCGGATCATCATGACCCCGCGCACTGCCATTGCTCTGCTGGCGCTCGCCGGCCTGACCTTTGCTGCCTGTGGCAGCGACGACTCGGCGGCCTCGTCCGACCTGTCCGCGGAGGATCTCTCCGGCAAGGGCTTCGCCTTCAGCGAGGTGACTGGTCACGACCTGGTCGAAGGCTCGGAGATCACGATGAGCTTCCTCGACGATGGCGTCAGCGTCAACGCAGGGTGCAACACGATGAACGGCGGATTCGAGATCACCGACGGGGTGTTCATGGCCAGCCAGTTCGCCGCCACGATGATGGCGTGCGAACAGCCACTGATGGACCAGGACATGTGGCTCAGCGAGTTCCTTTCGTCTTCGCCGGCGATCGCCCTCGACGGATCGACGCTCACGCTCACCGGCGCTGATGCCACCATCACGCTCGACGAGATCGAGCCCGCCGCACTCGTCGGGACCACGTGGAAGGTCACCGGTACCGTCGCGAACGAGGCCGTCAGCGGTGTGGCGATGGACTCGACGGCGTCGATCACGATCGTCGATGACGGCACCGTTTCCGTCAACACAGGGTGCAACACCGGCTCCGGCAGCGTCGAGGTCGCCGACGACGCCCTGACATTCGGCCCGATCGCGATCACCAAGATGATGTGCCCGCCCGAGCAGATGGACCTGGAAGCCGCCGTCCTCGGCGTACTGCAAGGTGAGGTGAGCTACGAGATCAGCGGCGACACATTGTCGTTGCGCTCCGGCACCGGCGCCGACGAGATCGGCCTCGAACTCACCGCCGAGGCCTGAGCACCTCGAGAGCGATGAGTTTCCGCGCAACCTGTTCGCGCGAAGACTCATCGCTTCCGACAATCAGCGTCGGAGATGAGTTTCCGCGCAACCTGTCCGCGCGGAGACTCATCGCTGTGAGCGCAGCTTCGCTACGAGGCGCAGAATTCTCCGCACCGTTGCGGGAAGGTTGGCGCCGAAATGGTGGTCGAGTACCCGCTCGACCGTCCAACCGAGTTCGCCCGCAGCTACGTCACGAGCGGTGTCGCGCCGCCGTCCGGCGGTCTCACTGTGCGTCGGGTGGAGATCGATTTCGATGGCCAGCCGAACAGCGGGCACCGCAAGGTCGAAGCGGGCGGGCCCATAGCCGGACAGGTCGATCCGATGCTGTCGCTCGAGACCGCCGAGTCCGGCCGCAGCAAGTCCGTGACCCAGCACCGCTTCACCGTGCGATTCGGCGGGCCCTCCTCGAAGACGAGCATCGAGCATCTCGAGAAATGTTCGAACCCACGGCCGCTGCGGCGACATCCAGTCGACACCAACGATCCGGAGGTCGTCATCGTCGAGACTGCCGTCACGCAACACCTGCTCGATGATCGAGAGAAGATCGGTCGAGCTCACAAATCTCGCGAGATCGAGCGCAGTACGTGCCCGGCTGGTCACCGCAATGCCGTCCGGACGCCGAACTACGTCGAACGGATGGAAGGCAGCCGTCCGATACGGCACCACCCACTGGGTGATCGTCGGATGGCTTGCAGGCGGGGCCAGCACGTGGATCCGATGATCACGAGGTAAACGACGGAGCCCCCAGAGCCGACCGGCGGTCGGACCGCTGATTGCGACTTCGGGGTGAGCGGCGCAGACCGCTGCACATCTCGCCGCCTCGTCGAGCGCCACGGCCGGTATGCGATATACCCCTTTCACGACGGCCACGAGGTTCCCCGCCTCGACGAGGGACCGGACGGCCGGTGCCGACAAGCCGCATTGCTGCAACTCGGTCGCCGTGGCGACTCCGTGATGGGTGCGCAGGAATTCCAACGACTCGGTGGTGAAGATGGCCACGTGACCTCCAGTTGAACGACGAGTTCGAGGAGGGAGTCGGTGTGGACGAGACTACCGAACACGATCGCAGCCCCACCACGCTGCGGGCGATGAGTTTGCGCGCGGACAGGTCGCGCGAAGACTCATCGCTGCGAGGTGGGACGACCGGTCAGATGAGGCCGAGTTCGGCGACGGCGTCGCGCTGGCTGACGAGTTCGTCGGCGGTGGCGTCGATCTTGGCCCGACTGAAGTCGTCGATCTCGAGGCCCTGGACGATCTCGTAATCGCCGTCCTTGCACACGCACGGGAACGACGAGATGATGCCCTCGGGCACGCCGTACGACCCATCGCTCACCACCGACATCGACACCCAGTCTCCGTCGGGTGTTCCGAACGTCCAGTCACGGATGTGATCCACCGCTGCCGATGCTGCCGATGCTGCCGACGAAGCGCCCCGGGCCTCGATGATCGCCGCGCCACGCTTGGCGACCGTGGGGATGTAAGTGGAGTCGTACCACTCGTGATCGTCAACGGCGTCGTAGGCGCTCCGGCCGTTCACCTCGGCGTGGAACAGGTCGGGGTACTGCGTGGTGGAGTGGTTGCCCCAAATCGTCATCTTCGTGATGTCGTTGACCGAGGCGTCGAGACGCTGCGCGAGCTGCGACTTGGCCCGGTTGTGATCGAGGCGGGTCATCGCCGTGAAGCGGCGCGGGTCGAGATCGGCGGCGTTGCGCTGTGCGATCAGTGCGTTGGTGTTGGCCGGGTTGCCCACCACGAGGATCTTCACGTCGGGTATGGCCGAACGGGACAGCGCCTCGCCCTGCGGCTTGAAGATGCCCCCATTGGCCGACAGCAGGCTCCATGCCGGCCTTGCGCGGCATCGAGCCCACGAGGATGGCGACATCGGCGTCACCGAACGCGGTGTCGGCGTCGTCGGTGCAGACGACGTCGGCGAGCAGCGGGAACGCGCAGTCGTCGAGCTCCATGCGGACGCCTTCGAGGGCGCCGAGGGCAGGGGTGATCTCGAGCAACTGCAACGAGACGGGTGTGTCCGGGCCGAGCATCGAGCCCGATGCGATACGGAAGAGGATGCTGTAGCCGATCTGGCCAGCAGCACCGGTGACGGCAACACGAACAGGAGTGGTCATGTTCCGAGCGTACGCCTGCTACTCGGTCATGCCCAAGCGGCGAAGGGTCCGACCACGGCCTGAGCCGCACCCAGATGAAACGGAAGGGTCTGACCCTTCAGTTTCATTCAGGGCTGGGCAAGGACTCGGCCGATGACGTCGGCGTAGAAATTCTGGCCCGACTGGGTGAGGTGGATGCCGTCGTCGTAAAAGCAGCGACCCTCACACGTGGCCGACAGAACCTCCCAGTCGACAACCGTCACGTTCGGATGCGACTCCGGAACCGCACGCAGTTTCGCGTTGTTGTCGGCGATCCAACCCCGATCGGCCTTACCGGTGAGCAACAGCACTACCGGCACATCGGCCACCGTGGCCAGCATCGAGTCGAGCGTCTCCTGGCTGAAACCGCCGTTCGTGCCCAGGTGCACCACGACGACCGATCCGAATGTGCCGTTGTCCTTCAGGGCCTGCATGGTGGGCACGAACGCATTCATCTGACGACTCTGCAATGCGTCGACCTGGAATCCGCGCGCCTGCAGTTCCTCCGCCGCACCGAGCATCACCGAGTCGCCGAGCGCGACGAGCGGGAAACCCACCAGTGTCGGCGGAATGGTGAGCGGTGCCAGCCCGTCGAGACTGGACACCACCCCGAGTTGCGAAACCGACGCCGGCACGGTGGCCGGTGGCGCGGTGGTGGGTGGCACGGTGGTCGGGGACACAGTGGTCGGTGACGCGGTCGCAGTGGCATCGGTGGTCGCGAGCACCGACTCGCCAGTGACGACCGAACCTGACGGATCGAGGGCCGGGTCCACGACACCAGGATCGGTGGTCACCAGTGGCGCCGTGGTAACCGTGGTCGAGGTGGTCGAGCTCGTGCTCGTGGTGGTGGAAGCGACAGGGATGTCGTCGACCGCGAGCAGGTCGGTGGTGAACTCCCCGCCCGCATCGAGCGCCTGCGCGATCTCGTTCTGTTCGAGCGGTGCGTTCAACAGCACGGCTCCGACGAACAGACCGACGACTGTCGCCATCGCCACTGCACCGGTCGCCAGCACCTTGGGCCCGCGCCGAGCGCCGGCGAACACTTGCCGCCATCCGGCCGAGAACCGACCCTGGCGAATCGGCGTCTCCACGAAACGGTACGACGCCTCGGTGACGAGCGTGGTGAGTGCGAGCGCAAACGCGAACTCACGGAAAGTCAGCTTGTTGCCGGCGACTCCGCGGATCATCTGATAGATCGGCCAGTGATACAGGTACAACCCGTACGAGCGGGTGCCGATCCAACGGAACAGCGGGTTCCCGAGGAGCCGATTGGCATGCGCTCCCCGGTGCGTGACTGCCGCGATGATCGCCAGCGTCGCCAGTCCGGCAAGGAAGAGCCCGCCACGGAACAAGAACGGATCGGCACCGCTCGGAGTGGCCAGGTAGGTGTTCCAGCAGAGCCAGCCGAAGCCGATGATCGCAACGAGCGCGAGGGCATCGAACAAGCGACCCTTGGACCGTAGCGGGCCTCGCACGATCGCCAGCGGCCGCCACACCATCGCGAATGCAGAGCCGAGCAGGATCCCGCTGAGACGAGTGATCGTGCTCAGGTAGAGCGTGTCGATCTTGGCGATCGGCCGGTCACCCAGCCACCAGTACGCCTCGGGCGTCACGTTCGGTTCACCGGTCGGGCCCGAGTAGTACAGCAACGCGACACCGACGGTGAGCACGACAGCGCCGATGAACAGCCACCGGCTGACGGCGGCCACCTGACGGGTGCCGTTGCGGCCCAGCAGGAAAATCATCACGATCGGCCAGAGCAGGTAGAACTGCTCCTCGACAGCCAGGCTCCACAGGTGCCGCAGCGGGGCGAAGTCGCCAGCTGCGGTGTAGCCGAGTCCCTCCCAGATCTGGTACCAGTTCGACACATAGAAGAACCCGCCGAGCACGTCACCGCGCAGCGCTCCGAGGGCCTCGTTCTTGAAGATCGCCGTCCACACCGTCACCAAGAACATCATCGTGAACAGCGCCGGCAGCAGACGTCGGGCACGTCGCAACCAGAAGTGACGCAGCGAGATCCGATAGGTCCGCTCGCGTTCGGAGATCAAGAGCAGCGTGATCAGGTAGCCAGAGATCACGAAGAACATCTCCACCCCCAAGAACCCACCCGGCAGCCAGTCGCTGTTGGCGTGATACACCATCACCGCCACGACGGCGAGCGCTCGCATGCCGTCGAGACCCGGCAGATACGGGACCCGGCTGATGTGGGCACGGTCGTCGGGGACCGGTTCCACCCGGGTTGCGGCGAGCGTGGACATGGGGGCTCAAGTATCGCCGAGCACGTTGTGCCAGCAACGTCATGTCGACGATCTCGGCGGGATGCTCAGGCGGGGGCTTGGAACGCCGCGGTGATCAGATCGGTGTAGAACTGCTGCCCCGCGGGTCGGAGGTGGAACCCGTCGGAAGCAAAACAGTCGCCGGGACACGAATCGTCGAGGCCAGCCCAATCGAGCAACGCCACGTTCGGATAGGTGTTGACCGCGTCGTAGATCAGGCCGATGTTCCCTGCGGTCCATTCACGATCGACATCGATCGTTACGAGCAGCACCTGCGGCACCCCTACGAGGGCATCCATCATGCGGGTCATGTCATCGGGATCGATGGTGCCATTCGTGCCGAGGTGAACGACGACCACATCGCCGAGGCGTCCCTGTTCGTTCAACGTAGCGATGGTGTCGGCACCGTTGCTGAACTGTCGGCTCTCGACCGCATCGACGACGAATCCGGCCGCAGCCAACTGCGTGGCGGCGCCGAGCATCACCGAATCCCCGAGAGCCAGCTTCGGGATCGGAACCGGAGGCGCGGTCGTGCTTGTCGTCGTTTCCACCGCCACCACCGGTGGAACGACGGTCGAACCGGACGGATCGGTCGTGACATCGGTCTCGGCGGAGACGCTGGGTGGGTCGGTGGCATCTGTTCCCGTACAGGTGGGGTCATTGATCACGTCACAGGTGGCTTCGGCCCCCTGGTCGAGCGCCTCGCGGACCTCGTTTTCCTGTACCGGAGTGGTCGCCAGGCCGACTCCGGCGAACAGCGTGAGGCTGGCGAGCACCACGCTGACGGCGAGGAGTGAGTTACGGGGCCCGGCGACGGGTGATCGACGGATCCGGGCCAGCGACGAACCGAACGTCCCCTTGCGGATCGGTGTCTCGATGAACCGGTACGACACCTCGGTGATGAGACCGGTCGCGACCATCGCGAACACGAACTCGTACAACTTCAGATGGTTGCCGGCGATGTTGCGGATCAGCTGATAGATCGGCCAGTGGTAGAGGTACAAGCCGTAGGAACGGGTGCCGATCCAGAGCAGCACGGGAACGCTGAGGACACGAGAGGTCACGGCATGCTCGTGGGTGACGGCCGCAACCATCATCAGCGTGGCGACCCCGCACAGGAAGAAACCACCGCGGAACAACCACGCGTCGGCGCCGTCGGGCCCGAGCAGGTACATCCACCACGCCATTGCTGCGAGGACGAGAAACCCCACGAGTGCCACCCCGTCGAGCAGGCGCCCCTTGGACCGCAGCGGTCCGCGCATCAGCGCCACCGGACGCCAGACCATCGCGAATGCGGCACCGAGCAGCAGGCCGCTGGCCCGGGTGATGGTGGACAGATAGAGCGCGTCGACCTTGGAGATCTCGCGTCCCGCGATCGTCCAGTACGCCTCGGGGGTGACCTCGGGCGTGCCGACAGGACCCGAGTGGTAGAGCACCGCCATGAGCACGGTGATCGTGATTGCGGCCAGCACCAAGTAGCGGCTGATGTCAGCGATCTTTCGACTTCCGCCGCGTAGCAGTGCGAACATCACCAACGGCCAGATCACATAGAACTGTTCTTCGACCGCCAGGCTCCACAGGTGCCGGAGGGGGGCGAAGTCGTTGGACGCCGTGTATCCCGCACCGGTCCAGATCTGATACCAGTTCGACACGTAGAAGAACGCTGCGATCACGTCGCCGCGGAGCTTGCCGAGCGCATCACGTTCGAACAGCGCAGTCCAGATGGTGAGCGCGATCATCATCGTGAACAGCGCTGGGAGCAGTCGACGGGCCCGGCGGATCCAGAACTGCTTCATGTCGATCGTGGACGTGCGCTCCTTCTCGGAGATCAGCAGCAGCGTGATCAGGTAACCGGAGATCACGAAGAAGACCTCGACGCCGAGGAAACCCCCCGGCAACCAGTCCGGGTTGGCGTGGTACACCATCACCGCCACGACCGCGATGGCTCGCATGCCGTCGAGACCGGGGAGGTACGGGACCCGGCTGATGTCCGTCGGCGCCGACCGTCGTGCGGGCCGCGATGTCGGCCGTGTGGCGGTTCGCGTCGGGGTTTCCGATGCGTCGGCGGGTGCAGTCATGTGCCGACCAGTATCGCTCAGGCGGTGGTCAGGCCGAGGTTCAGGCAGATCTCGACGACGGACTCGGGCCGGTTGAGTGCGTAGAGGTGCAAGCCCGGCGTACCGGCATCGATCAGGTCGGAACAGAGTTGTGTGGCGACATCGATCCCGATGTGGCGCACCTCGTCGGGATCGTCGGTGGCATCGAGGCGGTCGGCCAGCCATCCGGGCAGTGCCGCTCCGCTCATCTCCGCCATCCGTTTCACCATCGACTTGTTGTTGATCGGCATGATGCCCGGCAGCACCGGCTTGTCGACACCGAGTTCGGCGAGTTCGTCGACGAGTCGCACCCAGTGCTCGACGTCGAAGAAGAACTGGGTCAGTGCGAAGTCGGCAATGCGCAGCTTGTCGGCCAGGAAACGACGGTCGCTCGCACGGTCGGGTGACCGCGGGTGCACCTGGGGATGGGCAGCGACGCCGACCGCAAACGCGTCCGCGGCGACGACGTCTTCGAGCAGGTCCATCGCGTAGAGATAGTCACCCGCCTCTTCGACGCCTCCAGCCGGTGGATCGCCACCGAGTGCGAGGATGTTCTCGATGCCGAGTTCGGCGTAGTTGGCAAGCAACGCTCCGACGTCGTCGCGAGTATGCCCGCAGCACGTCAAGTGAGGCATCGGCGTCCAGGGGGTCTCACCGAGCATCCACCCGACGACATCGCCGGTGCGGTGGCGGTCGGACCCACCCGCGCCATAGGTGATCGACACGAAGTCAGGGTGCAGCGATTCGATGGCAGCGACGGTGCGACCGAGCGTCATGTTGGCGGCGGGCGTCTTGGGTGGAAAGAACTCGAACGACAGCGTGCGCTTGCTCGCGAGAAGTTCCGGGATCCGAGCCATTCGCCAGAGGCTACCGAACGTCGTGCTGCCGACCCCGGCTCACAATCGCGACGAAAGGCGCATCGTCGTAGCTGTGTCACCAGCTGTGTTGCATTCCGGCCGTCAATCAACACCGAAGGGGCGGAACATGCCGATCATCGAAAACTGGAAACTCGTCGTTCTGCAGAACTATGCGAATTTCAACGGTCGCGCCGGAAGGGGCGAATACTGGTGGTTCGTCCTGGCGAACATCGTCATTCACGTCGCGTTTTCGATCCTCACTCAGATCTCTGGGATCTTCTCGATTCTCTCCTTGATCTATTCCTTCGCCGTGCTCGTGCCGAGCATTGCCGTGTTGATCCGTCGGCTCCACGATTCCGACAAGAGCGGGTGGCTCGTCTTGATCAGCTTCATCCCCCTCCTCGGCGCCATCATCCTGCTCGTCTTCGCGATCCAGGAAGGCACCAAGGGCCCGAACAAGTACGGCCCCGGCACCGAACTCGCCGCCCCTGTCGCAGCCTGACCCGACCGGTCGGACAAACAGGTTCAGTGCCGGAAGTGGCGTTGGCCGGTGAACACCATGGCGATGCCGTGTTCGTTCGCAGCAGCGATCACTTCGTCGTCGCGAACCGAACCGCCGGGCTGGATCACCGAGGAGATTCCGGCTGCCGCGGCGGCGTCGAGGCCGTCGCGAAACGGGAAGAACGCGTCACTCGCACACGCTCCACCATCGGCTCGACCTGCTGAGCGTTCGCTGGCGATACGGGCGGAGTCGAGGCGGTTCTGCTGGCCGGCGCCGATGCCGAACGCCTGCAGATCCTTCACGTAGACGATCGCGTTGCTGCTGACCGCTGCACAGACCTGCCACGCAAATTCGAGGTCAGCCCATTGAGCGTCCGTCGGCTGCGCTTCGGTGACCACGCGCCAGTTGTCGCTTCGTCCGGCAATCGGGTCGGGCTGTTGGACGAGGAAGCCACCGTCGACCGGTCGCACATCGAACGGCAACGGTGAGGGCGCATTGGCCGACATGACCCGCAGGTTCTTCTTGACCGCCAGGATCTCGAGCGCCTCGGGTTCGAAGTCGGGTGCGACCACCACCTCGGTGAACACGTCGCCGATCGCCGTGGCCATCGCGGCGGTCACCGTGCGGTTCGCTGCGATGATCCCGCCGAACGCGCTGATCGGATCGCACGCGTTGGCACGAACGTATGCCTCGGTGATGTCGTCGGCGACGGCGACGCCGCACGGATTGGCGTGCTTCACCACCACGACGCCAGGCGAATCGAAACGCTGGACCAACCGCCACGCCGCCTCGGTGTCGAACACGTTGAGATAGCTCAGTTCCTTGCCGCCGTGCTGGGTCATCGAGTCCCACCAGCTCGTGGCACCGGCCTGGCGGTAGCGGGCACCCTGCTGGTGCGGGTTCTCGCCATACCGCAACGGCTGCGCGAGCTCGAGTGCGAGATGGATCGATGGCGGTAGTGCGACGTCCTCGGCGTCAGCCGAATCCGACTCGTCGAACCAGGTGACGATCGCACTGTCGTACGAGGCGGTGTGCGCAAACGCTGTCCGTTCCTCGGCCATCGCGTCG
>ENA-OBIT01001058-OBIT01001058.1-metagenomes-genome-assembly--contig:-NODE-1058-length-10801-cov-4.09883_pt1 | contig 10801 bp, 9 predicted proteins | sample MGYA00153386_OBIT01 | MGnify analysis MGYA00153386 | reverse complement strand
TGTTCCAGTTGGCCAGCACTGTGCAGGCCGGCGCTAGATTCATGACTTCGCCATTCGTGGCCGCAGTCAGTGGTGTGGCGCGGCACAGTGCCACCAGGGGGTCGGCCACCAGTTCGGCCGAGTAGCTGCGGTTGTCGAAGAACACCTGCTCCAGGTTGGCCATGTTGAAGCGGTTGCCGGGCTTGCCGTCGGTGCCGGCCAGGCGGTTGGCGACTTGCGTGAAGGCCAGCCGCGTGCGCAGCGATTGTTCGCGCGCGGTGAAGCCGATGATGGGTGAGAAGTTGGCGTTCAGCTGCGCCGGGTGTGCCAGCCAACCGCTGTCGTTGCTGTTGGCGGCGTAGTCGCTGCGCACCATTTGTGGCATGTCGGCTGCTGCGTACAGGCGCCGGCCGCTGCTGGCGTCCACGGCCCAATCGCAGGCGGCGCGCGCGCCATCGAGCATGACCGTGCGCTGCGCCAAAAAGGCCTGCGCCGTGGGGCTGGTGACGCAGGCCGCAATCAACGCGTTGCTCACATTGGGCGTGACCGAGATGTCGCCATAAAACGCGTTGCCAGTGCGGTCGGCGGCAATCGTGTTCACCCACGGCAGGCCGTTCACCTGGCGCAGCGCGGTTTGCAGGTCAGCCACGCTGGCGGCGCGCGCCATCAGCAGCCATTGGTCCAGCATGCGCGCGTTGTCGGCATTGGCGTCGCGGATGGCATAGCCGCGCGTCAAGCCCCAGGCCAGGCCGTTGCCCACCAGAAGAGGGCCATGCGCACTGCTGTAGAAGTCGCGACTGCGGGTGCCGATACTGCCGTCGGCGTTGCGCACGTCCACCGTCACCGTGCGCTTGGTCAGTGGGCGCACCACACCGTCGGTCACGTACGAGCTGCCGTTCTGCAGCGTCAGCTCGAACAGCGTAAAGCGCCGCCCGGTGGACACCGTGTGCGACCAGGCCACGTTGCGGTTGAAGCCGATGTTGACCATGGGGAAGCCACCCAGCGCGGCGCCCATCACGTCCACCGAGCCCGGCACCGTCAGATGAAACTGATAAAAGCGGCTGGTGGTGGACCACGGAAAGTGCGGGTTGCCCAGCAGCATGCCGGCACCATTGTCGGTGGCGTCTCGGCCCAGTGCATAGGCGTTGCTGCCCATCTCGGGCCGCGCGTTGAAGGCGTCGTTGAAAGCGCGTGCAGCGTCGGCCGGCCGCAGGGTGCCCTGAGCCAGCGGGATGGCGCCGGTGGGCGGCGCGGCGTCGTGGATGCCGGCGGCAAAGGCGCCGTAACCGCTTTGAATGGCCTGGGCCGAAATCAGCCTGAACATGTCCAGGTCGGTCATCGGACGCACCCAGGCTGCGCCCGTGCATGGCGCGGGCAGGTTGCTGGCGCGTTCAAGCACGAAGCGGTTGTAGCCGGCCACGTAGCCGGCAAGCATCAACTTGGCTTCGTCGGACACCGTGGCATACAGCGCGCGCTGCCCCGCCTCGTCAAGCAGAAATCGGTTGACGAGGTCGCTGCGCACGTTCGTCAACGCGCTGCCGGGGCGCACCATGGCATCAGGGCCAAGGTGGCGAGAACGCTCACCGGCGTTTGTTAGCAACTGGTCGGCCAGCAGGCACAGATTGTCTTGCGCGTAGGCATACGCCACGCCGTAGCCCGCACCGCCCAGGTTGCCCGCGCTGATGTGCGGCACGCCGTAGCTGGTGCGCTGGATGGTGGCCTCGAACTTCGGCATCACCGCCGGTTCAGGGGCGATGTATTCATCGTTGTTGCAACCAGCCAAAACGGCAAGGGCAGTGGCAATGCCCAGTAGCAGGGCGACCTGGTTGTGCAAGCGTTCCAACATGATTTGTTGTCTCCGTGGATATTGGGCTTACATCGCGGCGTCGTCGCCGTTCTTGTTGCTGTTGCTGTTGCTGTTGTTGTTGGAACTGTCGGGCTTGCGTATGCGCAGCGGCGCCTTGCGTGCGGGTACAGGTGCGGCTGCGGGTGCGGGTCCGGTCACGGCCTGCGCCAGGGCCTGCGCGGGCTCGGCGCCTTGCTGCACCACGGCAGGGGCGGCCTCGGCGTCGCGCTCCTTGATGACGCGCGTGTAGGGCGCCAGTATCTGCACCAACTGCCCGTAAATCTTGGGGTTGCCGGCCACCACTTCGCGCTGGTACAAGAAGTCGGACTCGCCGGTGAAGTTGCCGATCAGGCCGCCCGCCTCGGTGATGATCAATGATCCGGCGGCCATGTCCCACGGGTTCAGGCCGGTCTCGAAAAATCCGTCGTAGTAGCCCGCAGCCACGTAGCACAGGTCCAGCGCGGCGGCACCCGGGCGGCGCAGGCCGGCGCAGCTTTGCATCACCTCTTCGAACATCTTCACATAGCGCTTGAAGTTGTCGCCCTTGCGAAACGGGAACCCCGTGCCGATCAGCGAATCGCTGATGCGCGTGCGCTTGGACACGCGCAGCCGGCGGTCGTTCAAGAACGCACCGCGCCCGCGCGAGGCAAAAAACAGGTCATTGCGCGTGGGGTCGTACACCACCGCCTGCTGTACCGCGCCCCGGTGCGCCAACGCAATGGACACGGCGTACACCGGGAAGCCGTGCAGGAAGTTGGTGGTGCCGTCCAGCGGGTCGATGATCCATGTGAACTCGCTGTCCTTCGCGCCACGCGCGCGGCCCGATTCTTCGGCCAGGATGCCGTGGCCGGGGTAGGCGTCGAGCAACACATCGATGATGGCTGTTTCAGCGGCCTGGTCGACCTCGGACACATAGTCGTTGGGGCCCTTGGTGCCCACGCGCACCACCTCGAGATCGAGCGCGGCGCGGTTGATGATCGAGCCTGCTGCACGCGCCGCCTTGATGGCGATGTTGAGCATGGGGTGTAGCGCTTGCGACATGGGCAGTTTGGTGCGGTGAGCAAAGGTGTGAAAAGAGCGGCGGCGCCACAATCTCCCGCATTTACAAGAGCAGTGCATTTTAGCGACCATGCCCGAGCCGATGCACGCCCCGTATGACCCGTTGACTCGCGATCCGACCCGCTTTGTGCTGGTGCAACCCAGCCATGCCGGCAACGTGGGCGCGGCTGCGCGCGCCATGAAAGTGATGGGCTTCACACGCCTGGTGCTGGTGCAGCCGCGCTGGGCCGACGTGTTGCAGCGTGACGAGACCCGCGCTCTGGCCAGTGGTGCTGCCGACGTGCTGGATGCGGCCTGCGTGGTACCTACCTTGGCTGCAGCGCTGTACGGCACTACCCATGCTTGTGCCACGGCCATGACACCGCGCGATTTCGGCCCACCTACCGCTGCGCCCCGGGCGCACCTGCCGGCCCTGGCCAGCCAGGGCCACCGCGTGGCCTTTGTCTTCGGCCCTGAACGCACGGGCCTTTCAAATGAAGACGTGTACCGCTGCCACGTGTGCCTGTCGGTGCCCACGCACCCCGACTACGGGTCACTGAACCTGGCGCAGGCCGTGCAACTCGTCGCCTACGACTGGCGCCAGGCGCTGGGTGGTTATGCAGTTGAGCAGCGCACCCCTGCCGTGGCCCGTGCCGACGGCGCCGAGGTGGACGGGTTGTTGGTTCATTGGCAGCAGGTGCTGCAGCAGATTGGCTACCTCGACCCGGCCGCACCGAAAAAACTGCTGCCGAGACTGCGCCGGTTATTGCAGCGGGCCGAGCTGACACAGGAAGAAGTGCACATCCTGCGCGGCATCGCGAGAGCTGCCGGCGCGGTCCGGCGTGATTGACGGCTTCGATGCCTTGCCCTGATTTGATCGGGCTGAATCGCATGGGGCAGCCGGGAGTTAGCGCTGAGCAATCAACCAACCCCGGTCGCATCGTTCACGGCAGCGGCAGCCTGGTCGGCGCCGCTGCCTCACCGTTCAGCTGTGTCAGCCCTGACGCCGCCGGCGCACGATGCTGGCAACGGCCAGCAGCCCGGCCGCCATCATCGCGTAGCCGCTGGGCTCGGGAATGACGCCTACGCTCAGCGCAATACCCAGCAGGGGTGCAGCCAATGCCGGGTTGCCGCCGATGCCGAATCCACCGATCAACGTTGCTGTGCCGGTGGTCAGGTTGATGCTGTAGAAACTGCTTTCGGCGGTGTCACCGTTGGTCAGCGACGCAAATGCCAGGCCGCTGGTGCCACTGATGTCGAAGCCAGTCACGCCGACGGTGTCGATGCCGAGAACGCCCACCAGCACCAACGCGCCGTTGTTCGGCGGGCTCTGCACATACAGCGAATCAGTGGCCGAACTGATGCCGTAAAGCGTTGTGGAAGCGGCGCCGGCCACGTTGTTGGTGTAAGCCGAGCCGGCCAGACTGGTCGTCGGGCCGTTGATGGCAGCGTCGACGACCGCAATGCCGGTGGTGACGTCGATGCGCAGGTTCTGGCCGGCGTTGCTGGTGACGCGCAAGCGGTCGGGTACCGGGTTGAAGTCGACCCCGAAGGCCGTGCCTGACAGGCTGGCGCCGCTGATCTGCGAGGCGAAGGTGGCCGCCCCGGTCGCGGTGTTCAGCGTGTACAGCCTGCCGCTGCTGCCCAGACCGTACAGGACACCATTGGCCGGCCGGCGGTCGATGCCGAGGATGGTCTCGTTGGTGCCGAGCAGGCCGGTGATGGTGACCGGCACGGAGGCATTCAGCGGCGTTGCGGTGTCGAACATTACCAACGCGTTGGCGCTGGTCAGGCCAACCACCGCTTCTGCTTGCGCCAGCGATGCAGTGCAAAGCAGCGCTGCGGCCACAGCAGCCAGCTTGGCGCGTGGTGTAGGCGAACTGTAATCAACGGACATGTCTAACTCCTGAAATTGCGTTAATGGTGCAGCTCCCTGCGGAAACTGCACTTCACCCTACGCTGCCGATCCGCTACTGGATGTAGGACGGGCCTTACTCAGGCCGCCAACCTGCCGTTCATCCCCGCATTCCGGGGGTCAGGCGGTGTCCAACCCCCGCACTCCGGGGGGGGGCACGCGGTGTGACGCACCCCGCCGGTGAGGTCGCTGTTCCCGCTGGTGCGTGTTCTGCTGCAGCTGCTGAGAGCCGGGGTGGCCTGTGCGACGCACGCGGCCCGTTTGCGCCCCATACTTTGGTTTTCACGTGCGGGGCGCGACCGCGGCGCGCCCTTTCAACCTCCACGCGACCCTTGCCCATGTTCGACCGTCTGCACGAAGATATCGCCTGCATCCTGGAACGCGACCCCGCCGCACGCGGCGCCTGGGAGGTGCTGACCTGCTACCCCGGTCTGCATGCGCTGGTGCTGCACCGCAGAGCGCACGCGTTCTGGCGTGGCGGCTGGCACTGGTTGGCGCGCTTCACGTCGCATATCGGGCGCTTTCTCACCGGAATTGAAATCCACCCCGGCGCCACCATCGGCCGGCGGGTGTTCATCGACCACGGCATGGGCGTGGTGGTGGGCGAGACAGCCGAGATCGGCGACGACTGCACTATCTACCAGGGCGTCACGCTGGGTGGCACGTCGTTGTGGAAAGGCGTGAAGCGCCACCCCACGCTGGGGCGCGGCGTCATCGTCGGCGCCAATTCGCAGGTGCTGGGTGGCTTCACCGTGGGTGACGGCGCGCGCATCGGGTCGGGCGCGGTGGTCGTCAAAGCCGTGCCGCCCGGCGCCACGGCGGTGGGCAACCCGGCCCGCATCCTTCAAGCCGAAGCGGAAGCGGTGCGCGAAGAAGCCGCCGCCAGGATGGGTTTTTCAGCGTACGGCGTGACGCAGGGCGACGACCCGGTGTCGGTGGCCATGAAGGGTTTGATCGACAACGCCTCGGGCCATGAACACCAGATTGCGCTGCTGTGGCAGGCCATCGAAAAACTGTCGATCCGGTCGCGTGAATTGCCGGCCGGCGACTGCGTGCCCGAAGACGCCAACACCACTGAAACCTTCGACGCTGACAAGCTGAACCGGCTGGTGAAGTAGCCGCATCACCAGGGATGCTGTCGGCGGCCACAATGCTTGGCATGGCTGTCAAGACTGTCTACACCTGCCGCGAATGCGGTGGCACATCGGCCAAGTGGCTGGGTAAATGCCCGCACTGCAACGCCTGGAACACGCTGGACGAAACGGTGGCCGAACCGGCCGGGGCGCCAGGCCGCAACGGCCGATTTCAGGCCCTGGCCAAGAGCCTGCCGGTGGCCACACTCAGCGACATCGAAACGACGGCCGTCGAACGGGTGTCGACCGGCCAGGAAGAGCTGGACCGCGTGCTGGGCGGCGGCATCGTGGCCGGTGGGGTGGTGCTGATCGGTGGCGACCCCGGCATCGGCAAGAGCACGCTGCTGCTGCAAGCGCTGGACGCCATGAGCACGCGGCTGAAGGTCTTGTACGTGACGGGTGAGGAAAGTGGCTCGCAGGTGGCCTTGCGCGCGCAGCGCCTGGGCCTGCCGGGCACGCGGGTGCGCGTGCTGGCCGAAATACGCCTGGAAAGCATCGCCGCGGCCATCGAGCTGGAGGCGCCCGATTTCTGCGTCATCGACTCCATCCAGACGGTGTATTCCGACCAGTTCAGCGCGGCGCCGGGTTCGGTGACGCAGGTGCGCGAATGCGCTGCACAACTGACGCGCATCGCCAAGACGCGCGGCTGCACCATGGTGCTGGTGGGCCACGTGACCAAGGAAGGCGCGCTGGCCGGGCCGCGCGTGCTCGAACACATCGTCGACACGGTGCTGTATTTCGAGGGCGACACGCATTCCAGCTTCCGCCTGGTGCGGGCCATCAAAAACCGCTTCGGCGCGGTGAACGAGATCGGTGTCTTCGCCATGACCGAACGTGGCCTGAAGGGCGTGAGCAACCCCAGCGCCATCTTTTTGTCGACACATGGCGAGCCCGTGCCTGGCAGTTGCGTGATGGTGACGCTGGAAGGTACGCGCCCGCTGCTGGTGGAAATTCAGGCTCTGGTGGACAGCGGCGGGCCCAGCCCGCGGCGCCTTAGCGTAGGCCTGGACCGCGACCGCCTGGCCATGCTGCTGGCCGTGCTGCACCGGCATGCCGGGGTCAGCTGCATGGACCAAGATGTGTTCGTCAATGCCGTGGGAGGCGTGCGCATCGCCGAACCGGCGGCCGACCTGGCCGTGCTGCTGGCCATCCAGGGCAGCCTGCGCGGGCGCGCACTGCCCCGCGGGTTCTTTGCGTTCGGTGAGGTCGGGCTGGCGGGTGAAGTGCGCCCCGCACCGCGCGGTCAGGAACGTTTGAAGGAAGCCGCCAAGCTGGGCTTTTCAGTGGCCGTGGTACCCAAGGCCAACGCGCCGAAGAAGCCGCCTGAAGGGCTGACCGTGCACGCCGTGGAGCGCATCGAGCAAGCCATAGACGTGGTGCGCGGGCTGGTTTGAGCTGCCGCCCGGGTCACTCAGGCGTGATGCCTGCAGCAGTCACCGCCTTGCCCCATTTGATCGTTTCTTTGGCGGTGAACAGGCCCAGCTCTGCGGGGCTGCTGGGGGTCAGGCGAAAGCCCGATGTGGTCAACTTCGACTGGATGCCCTTGTCGTTTAAAGCGGCACGCGTCCACTGGTTCATCTTCTTGACAACAGGTTCGGGCGTGCCGGCAGGCGCGTACATCGCAAACCACGAATTCATCTCGAAACCAGGCACCACGCTTGACAGCGGCAACACGCCTGGCAGCAGCGGGTGTTCGGCCGCCGAAGTGACGGCCAGTGCATTCAATTTGCCGGCCTTGACCTGAGGCAATGCGGTGGCGATGTCGGCAAACACCATCTGCACCTGGTTGCCCAGGGCATCGGCCACGGCAGGCGGAACGCCTTTGTAGGGCACCGCCACCATGGCCAGCTTGTTGGCGGTGACCAGGGCATTGCCCGGGATCAGGCTGCCGCTGGAGCCATGGCCCCAGGCCAGCTTGTCGGGATTGGCCTTGGCATGGGCCACGAACTTGACGGCGGTGTCTGCGGGCACTGAAGGGTGCGCCAGCATGACAAAGGGAATCTCGGCGAGTTGCGACACCGGCGTGAAGTTTTTGATCGGGTCATAGGGCAGCTTGCGGTACAGCGACGCATTGGCTGCGTGCGTGGTGCTGGTGGCAATCACGAAGGTGTAGCCGTCTGCCGGTGCCCTGGCTGCGGCCGCCGTGCCGATGGTGCCGTTCGCACCTGCCTTGTTTTCTACCAACACGGCCTGCCCGGCTGACTTGCCGATGTGCTCGGCAAGCACGCGGGCCATCAGGTCGGTGGCGCTGCCGGCTGGAAAGGGCACGATGAAAGTGATGGCTTTTGCGGGGTACGTTTGCGCCAAGGCGAGGGCGCTGTTCAAGGCAAGCACTGAGGCGATCAGGCGGCGCGCGATTTGGTTTGGTGTCATGCGGAATCTCCTGGGCTCGATAGGGAAGTTTTCGATAATTGAGGGCGCCACACCAAATTTTGCGGGTTGGTGTGAAAGCTTTTCATGATGCAGGGCAGCTTCCACTGATCATGAACGTTAGGTCGGCGAGTCGCTGGCCAGCTTTTCACGCAGCACGTGACCCAGGCCGTAGCGCAGACGGCGCGATTCGGTGCCCAGCCGGTAGGCGAAAGCCGGCAGGCGGCGTGTCCAGTGGAACTTGCGCGGCACGCCCGCCGGCGCCACGATGGTTGATGCAATCTGGTTGTCGTGCCCACACGGTGTGGGCGTCACCAGCCGCACCTTCAAGCCGAAGCGCCAGCCCTGGTCGAATACATGGTCAAAGGGCAGGCTCATGGGCAGCAGGGCGCCTGCGTAGGCCTGTGCCGCACGGCGGTTGACGATGTAGGCGCTCGAACCCGTGCAGCGGCTGAGCATCACCGCCAGCGCATGCCCGGGGGCCACCTGCAACACCGGCACGGGCGTGCCGGAATGCACTGCCGACAGCTTCACCATGTCCCAGCGGTCGGCGTGGTGCATCAGCCCTTGCAGCACGGCGGGCAGGCTGTCGTGCAGCAGCACATCGTCTTCCAGCACCAGCGCCCAACGCGCCGGGCTGGCCAGGAAGCGCTGCATGGCCTGCACATGCGACAAGTAACATCCCAACTCGCCCAGCACCGGTGTCATGCCATGTTTGCGCCGGTAGGCTGGCTCGTCCAGCCAAGCTCGCTGGCTGTCTTGCAGGGCGCCTGCATCCACCGCTGGCAAGCGGGTAAAAGGCAGCGCCAGGCGCTGCAATTGCCGGCTGATGCGTGCAAGCCGTTCGGGCGCCCTGTCGAGGTTGATCACCCATGTTTGCAATCCATCCATCGTCCTCATTTTGCGCGATGCGCCCGCACCCGCACCCGCACCCGCACCCGCACGTGCCGGCCGCACGGTGAGCGCTGCACTCGGCTGGGCGCTGGCTCTGGCCGCGCTGGTGGTGGGTTACGTGGGCTACGGCTGGCGCGGCATGGTGCTGGCGCTGACTGTGGTGGTGTTCTGGATGTTGTTGCAGTTCAGCCGCGCACTGCGCGCGATGCGTGAAGCGGGCGGTCGGCCTGTGGGTCGTGTGGACAACGCGGTGATGCTGCACGCCAGGCTGCGCACCGGCATGCGGCTGATGCACATTCTGAAACTGACATGCAGCCTGGGCCAGCAGGTGGTGCAGCAGAACGGGCTGGACAGCGAAGTTTTTGTCTGGACCGACGACGCCGACGACAGCGTGCGCGTGGAACTGGTCAACGGCCGCGTCAACACGTGGGCGCTGCAACGCGCCGACGTTGCGCCAGAAACGCCATTGCCACCAGGCCGCTGAGCATGAAGGCGTAAGTGCCCGGCTCGGGCACCGCGCTGGTAAACAGCGCGGCCTGTGTCAGGTTGGGCGCGGCCAGGCCGCTGAAGCCTTGTGTGATGCCGTAGGTATCAAATTCCACTGTCGCCAGACCGGTGCTGCCGCCGTTAAATAAATACAGGCTGAAAGTGCCGCCGCCTTGCAGGCCCAGCACGAAGAGGCCGGTTTGGGGCGCCGACAGGAACAGCTCGCCCCACCGCACGCTGCCCGGGTTGGCGCTAAAGCTGCCCGAGCCGTCCAGCGTGGTGCCGGCCAGCGTGAAGGTCTGGCCGGCGAAGGTGGCGGTGTCGATGCCGCCGCTGCCGCCACCGCTGCCGATGGTGCCGGCCATCGGGCCCTGACAGGCCAGGGCATATCCGGCTGCAAAGACGGTGCCGAGCGAGCTGCCGCACGCCACCGGCGTGACGCCGCCGCCGGCGGCTTGTGCCGGTGCGGCAAACAAGGCGGCACTGGCGGCCAGGGCGGCGGTGACGAGTTGGGTCTTCATGTGGGCAGCAGCGGTTGAGTTGTTGACGCAGTGAACGATATGCAAGGCTCGCACGCCCAGAGGCCCCTGCACCCCCCGCGCACACGGGGGCCCGCGTGTCGCCGCGCCTGGCAGCGTGCGAAACGACCGTGCAAAAATTCCTCACGGGCCACCCTGGCCGTTCTCGCCGTCCGACAGGCCCGCCGTGCAGGCCTGTCTGCAGCCCCGCTGCGGCGGCAACCTAAACTCGGGCCGCAGCGAATGTTGCGTGACCCAAGGAGCTCTCTCATGTCGATGTCCGACCGCGACGGCAAGATCTGGATGGACGGTGAGTTGGTCGAATGGCGCGACGCCAAGATCCACGTGCTGTCGCATACCTTGCACTACGGCTGCGGCGCCTTCGAAGGCGTGCGCGCTTACCACACGGCGCGCGGCACGGCCATCTTTCGGCTGCAGGAGCACACCGAGCGCCTGTTCAACAGCGGCAAGATCCTGCGCATGAAGATCCCTTTCACGCCGCAGCAGGTGATGGACGCACAGCTTGAGGTGGTGCGCGTCAACAAGTTGGAAAGCTGCTACCTGCGTCCGCTGATCTGGATCGGCGACAAGAAGCTCGGCGTCAGCCCCAAGGGCAACGACA
>ENA-OBIT01001054-OBIT01001054.1-metagenomes-genome-assembly--contig:-NODE-1054-length-10885-cov-10.9319_pt1 | contig 10885 bp, 2 predicted proteins | sample MGYA00153386_OBIT01 | MGnify analysis MGYA00153386 | reverse complement strand
AAAAAACCGTCCTGCTTGAGGTTGAATGTTCTTGACATCGGGATAATTTAAATCAGTTCCCAATATAGAAGTAGATGAATTTTGCCCACCATAAACAACTTGTACTTGGCGCTGCAAAAAAGCCGAAATCGCCTTAACTGCCGGTGCTTGTTTGCCGATCGCCCTAGCATCATCCCAAGTTAAAGTAGAAGCAGAACCGCTACCCTGACTCACACCACCCGATCGCGAAGCACCAGATAAAACCAACAGCACATTAGTACCCAAAGCCTTCAACTGTTCCTCAGTAGACTTTTGTACACCCTGTCCCACGGAAGTAATCGCAATCACCGAAGATATCCCAATAATCACGCCCAGCATCGTCAAACTGGTACGCAATTTATTATTCCACAGCGCCTCAGTTGCCATGAATACAATTTGAACGTTTGAGATTTTGTTGATAACTGGGGGAGTCTTTAATTTCATGTTATTGGGCATTGGTAATTGGGAATTCGGCATTGGTAACTACCATAATGAAAGTGGTTTGTAGTAAGGACTTTAGTTTTTATCCTTATCTCAGAAAATCAAGAAAGGACTAAAGTCCTCACTACAAACCTGAAAATCAAGAAAGGACTAAACTCCTCACTACAAACCTATGATCGAGTAATACAAAACTTGCTCTCTTGACTAACGCAATCGACTTCCGCCACCCGGTTGCAAACCCGGAATTCCACCCGAGGATGGATTTTGAGATTTAGGCCGCAATCCGGGAGGGAAACTAATAAAAACTTTTTCATTTCCCTTCAAGCCCGATCGCACTTCCGTCTTATCATCAACCGTCATCCCCGTCTTGATCGGCACAAACAAAGGCTTTCCATCCTCACCACCAGTCACAAACACCCCAGTTTCCTTTTGTTGGCGAACAATTGCCGCAGTCGGTACAACCAAAACATCCTTCAATTCACCCGCCTTAAACTCCACATTCACATTCATTCCCGATCGCAACATTTTCTTTTCATCATCAACAATCGAAGTTTTTACCTCAAAACTGGTAACATTTTGCTGGACGATCGACTGAGGCGAAATTTGGTTAACTTTGCCTGTAAAAGTCTTTCCCGCAAAAGCATCAGCTTGAATAGACGCATTTTGGCCGAGGCGGATTTGAGCAATATTGCTTTCTGCGACATTAGCCACAACCTGATTTTTTGAAGCTAAAGACAAAATCGAAGAAGAAGTCGCCGAAGACACCGCGCTACCAGCCGTTGTCGGAGTCACAAAAGCCCCCGGATCGGCATATTTCCGAGTAACAGTACCGCTGAAAGGAGCACGAATCTTTGTATCATTAATCAGCGCTTGGACGGTTTGGAGACTACCTTGGGCGGAGAGAACTTGAGCGCGGGCGATCGCAATTTCTTCCGGGCGAGCACCGGCTTGAATTATCGCCAAAGCTTGCTGTTTTTGCTCCACTGCGGCCTCAGAAGCGGCGATGTCTTCCGATCGCGCCCCCGATCGCACTCCTGCCAAAGCTTGCCGTTTTTGCTCCACAGTGGCTTGGGAAGCGGCGATATCTTCCGGGCGAGTACCAGCTTGAATTAGCGCCAAAGCTTGCTGTTTTTGCTCGACTGCGGCCCGCGCAGCAGCAATGTCTTCCGGGCGCGAACCCGATCGCAATAGGGCTACAGCTTGTTGGGCTTGTCTGACTTGAGTTTGAGCTCGATCGCGCGCCGTGCGAGAAGTATTCACAATTTGCAGGGCGATTGCTCCCGATTTGTAGAGTTCCTGATTTCTTTGAAAGTCTTCTTCTGCTTGCTTTTTGGCATATTCAGCATCCCTGAGTTTAGCTTGAGCTTGAGCAATATCTTCGGGGCGATTGCCCTTGAGCAATTTTTGGAGAGTTGCTTGTTGTTCGGCTAATTGTGCCTTTGCTGCTGCAATATCCTGACTGCGACTACCGTTGAGCAATTTTTGGAGAGTCGCTTGTTGTTCAGTTACTTGCGCTTGGGCGACAGCAATATCCTGAGTTCGATTACCATTGAGTAATTTTTCCAGACTAGCTTGTTGTTCGGCTACTTGCGCCTTTGCTGCTGCAATATCTTCAACTCGATTACCGTTGAGTAATTTTTGCAAATTGGCTTCAGCGGAGGCAAGTTGTCCCCGATTTTGGGTAAGTTGTCCTTGTAGATTGGAGTCATCCATTTGGGCGAGAATCTGCCCTGTTTTAACGGTGTCTCCTTCCTTGACGAGCAAGCTTTTGAGCACTCCTGAAGTTTTGGGGCTGACGTTAACGCTGCGTTCGGGTACTATTGTGCCATTTGCTGAAATGGCGATCGGCAAATTCACCCTTTCTACAGCAACAGTTTTTTGCTTGCGTCTGCTTTCACGACTGGATTTGACTGTGAGTTGGCTGTAAGCTATGTAGCCAACTCCGGCGAGTAGGGAGGCGGCGAGGAACCCGATTAACCACGGAGTCAGCCCTTTTTTAATCTGAAAGTGCTTTAGGAAATACATATAGGTTAGACCGATCGGGCGTCTGTTTCATTTTGACCGATCGGGAACCGAAAAGGTTCAATTTAAGAGATATGGGACTTACGCATGGGGGCCGATGAAACCGGGTTTTTTTGCGAAAAGACGCGTTGCAACCCACAGATTCGGTAAAAAACCCGGTTTCGAGGAGTCGGAGTGCAAATCCCGAATTTAATATTTCAGTCTAATTACACTTACGATTAATTTTTTGTGTGTTAAACCATCTACCTCGCAGCCGTTCCTCCGCAATATTACTTAATAATTTTCCCCATTTTTATCAAAACTTTAATTAAATAAGTGTTTTCACGGAAAAAATTTACATATATTCTGTTAAAGAACTGTTATGGTTACTACAACATTTAGAAAGAGTTTCGGATGCAAGTCGCGAAACAGAAAAATTATTGTCTTTTTTTAGCCCGCAGTAGGTGTATTATGCCAAATTTAAATAATCAAGTTTTAGGAAGTTCGATCGCCTTTATCGACAGTCAAGTACCAGATTATCAAAGTTTAGTAGCCGGAGTAACACCGGGTACGGAAGTAGTTGTTTTGGATGGGCAGAAGGATGCGATCGCCCAAATTACTGAAATCTTAGCTCTTCGTACCAATATAGACAGCATTCACATCGTTTCTCACGGTGCTCCGGGTAGCTTGCAATTGGGTAATGGTAGCTTGAATGCAGACGATCTAGAGGGCGATCGGCATTGTCTACAGCAGTGGTTTTTGCCACTGGGCAAAAATCGACCTAATATCCTCCTGTACGGGTGCGAAGTAGCAGCAGGCGAGACAGGTTTAGCATTTGTCAAACGCTTGAGTGAGTTAACCGGGGCGTCGGTGGCGGCTTCCCAAAATCTGACCGGAAGTGTAGCAAAGGGTGGGGACTGGGAACTGGAAGTAACCACCGGGAAAATAGAAACGCCGTTGGTATTTCGGGAAGATGCGATCGCGGCTTACAGCCACGTTCTCTCCAGCTTCAGTACGGCTACTAACTTTAGTGCGGGCTTGGCGCCGACGGCAACTCCTTTTTCAATTGGTACGGGCGACTTTAACGGCGACGGTTTCCCCGACTTAGCCGTGGTAAACCTCAACTCCAAAGATATTTCCATATTGTTGGGGACAGGTACGGGCAGCTTTGGTACTGCTACCAACTTATCTAACCCCGGCAACGAGTCTCCCTTTTTCAGTGCAGTGGGCGACTTTAATGGAGACAGCAAACTCGATTTAGCTGTAACGAATCCTACCAGTGGCGCTAATGGCAATTTCGTTTCCATCCGGCTGGGGACAGGTACTGGCAGTTTTGGCAATTCTACCAACTTCGGTGCAGGGATTAATCCGAGGTCGATCGCAGCGGGCGACTTTAATGGAGATGGCAGGTTAGATTTAGTCACCGCCCCGTTGAATGGCACTAACCTTTCAATTCTTGTAGGAGACGGTACCGGTAGCTTTAGCACTCCCGTTACCATCAATGCAGTTACCTTCAATGCAAATGCATCTGCTGCTGTTGCCACAGCCGACTTTAACGGCGATGGCAAACTCGATTTAGTCTCGTCGAACAATACCGCAACTAACAATATCTCAGTTGTGTTAGGAGATGGTACGGGCAACTTTAGCGCCCCCGTTAACTTTAGCGCGGGGACAGGGGTTCGCTTTGTCGTTACAGGGGACTTTAATGGCGACAGCAAACTCGATCTCGCCGTATCGAACGTCCTTTCTAAAAATGTTTCAGTCTTGTTGGGTGATGGTACGGGTAATTTTGCTACTGCTACCAACTTTAATGTCGGCTTATCTCCCGAATCTGTGGTTGCGGGCGACTTTAACAACGACGGCAAACTCGATCTGGCCGCGTCTAACGGCGGAGATAACAATGTCTCAGTCTTGTTGGGGGATGGTACGGGCAGTTTTGGTACTGCGGTCAATTTTAGTGTAGGGACTCAGCCTCGTTCGATCGCTGCGGGAGATTTTAATGCTGACGGCAAGTTAGATTTAGCGACGCCGAACTTTACTTCTAAAAATGTCTCGATTCTGCTAAATACACCTAGTAATGTGTCTTTTGTTCCGCCCAAAGTAGGCAATACGTACAACGTAAATGAAGGCGCTACGGATACTGTAGTTAATGTCCCCGTCACTATCAGCAACAGCAGTTCTTTCGGCGATGTAGTTGTACCAATTGTCATCGACCCCAGCAGCACAGCTACTCAAGGTGCAGATTACACTCTGTCAACGACATCCCTTACTTTTCCTGCTAACACTACTACTCTCACCCAGAATATTGCAGTCACGATTAAAGCTGACAATATCGTTGATACTAACGAACAAATAGTTCTCAACTTTGGCAAAGTTACAGGTGGTATTGCCGGTAAGAGTCAAGGGAAAATATCAATATTGGACAGGAATAGTTCTTATTCCATGGCAGCCAACAATCCTAGCGTTATCGAAGGCAATTTCGGCAAAACTCCCGCCGCATTTACGATTACTCGAAACGGCAGTACGGAACTTTGGAGTACGGTAGATTATGCCATTACCGGTACTGCGACAAACGGCACTGATTACAACAATATCGGCGGCACTTCTGGGGCAACGGCTGCTACTGGCAAAATCAGTTTTGCTGCGGGCGAAACATCCAAAACTGTTACTTTCGATGTGTTGGGAGATGCCAATATAGAACCGGACGAAACTGTTGTCATTACTTTATCAAATCCAGTTTCACCGGGCGGCGCACCGACTATTGCGACCGCTACCGCTACTACTATCAAAAATGATGATTCTGCCGGCTTTACGGTTAGTCCAAATGCAATATCAACAACAGAAGCCGGCGGTAAAGCTACTTTCACAGTCAAACTCAATTCACAACCGAGTGCTAACGTTACTTTCGGCTTAAGCAGTTCCAATGTTGCCGAAGGAACTGTTTCGACTAATAGCTTAACTTTCACTCCTGCTAACTACAGTCAACCGCAAACAGTCACGGTGACTGGGGTTGACGATTTGGTAGCTGATGGGAATGTAGTTTACAAAGTTGTCACCGCTGCTGCTGTCAGCACCGATCCTAATTACAATAACCTCAATCCTGATGATGTCACCGTCACCAACAGTGACAATGAAACTCCGGGAATTACGGTTAATCCGACGGCGGGATTAACTACAGGCGAAGATGGTAGCAAAGTTAGCTTTGCTGTGATTTTGAATACTCAGCCAACCGCTATTGTGACTATTGGTTTGAACAGTTCCAATGTTGCTGAAGGAACTGTTTCTACTAATAGTTTAACTTTCACTCCGGCTAACTGGAATGCACCGCAATCGGTGATAGTAACTGGGGTTGACGATAGTATTGTTGACGGCGATATTGACTACAAAGTGATCACGGCGGCTACTGTTAGTACAGATCCGAATTACAGCAACAAAGATGTAGCGGATGTTAGCCTTACCAATAAGGACAATGATACGGCTGGTGTTTCTATTACTCCCACGGAAACAACTGCTACAGAAGGCGGTGCAAACGGTACTTACAGTGCGGTGTTGAAATCGCAGCCGATCGCACCTGTAACTCTCACTCTCACAACAGGTAATCAGATTGAGCCGATCGCGCCTATCACTTTCACGCCGAATAATTGGAATGTATCTCAACCGGTTACGGTGAAAGCTGTTGATGATGCGATCGTCGAAGGGGCGCACAGTGGGAATATTACTCACAGTGTGACTAGCAGTGATGCTAAGTATAACGGGATTGTGGTTGCTGGGGTGGTTGTGGCGATTACTGATAACGACATTGCACCAAAGCCGATCGACAATAACGGCACGGGAACAGGGTCTGGTGGTACTGGCACCGGAACAGGGTCTGGTGGTACTGGCACCGGAACAGGGTCTGGCGGTACTGGCACGGGAACAGAGCCCAGTGGCAGCGGCACGGGAACAGAGCCCAGTGGCAGCGGCACGGGAACAGGGTCTAGCGGTACTGGCACGGGAACAGGGTCTAGCGGTACTGGCACGGGAACAGGGCCCAGTGGCAATAAAGTCGGCATTGGAGGCAATGACACACCTGCTGGTGGTATCATCGGCACAGACAAGAATTGGTGCGGCGTAGAAGCTGGATTGAATCAACTTGAAAAAATTCTTGACAACCAATTACAGACAATTAAACTGCCAATCATCGGCCCCCTCAAAGACATTTATCCAAATTTTATTGACAACTTCAAAAGTAAGCTAGTCGATACGATCAAAAATGGGGCTAATCAAAGTCTAAGTCAATTAGAAAGTAGCATCCGCAATACTTTAGGGCCAGATTTTGATGTCAAAGTAGACGGAAACTCAACTTCCGATGAAAGCACTCTGCTAATTACACTTGGCAAGAAATACCAGTTCCCGGATATCAATCTATCCAAAGATTTAGGAGTTCCAGTTCTAGGTTTAAACATTGATGGGAAAGCGAAATCAAAATACGAATACAACTTGTCCCTAGGAGTTGGTGTTAGCAAAGAACTCGGCTGCTACATAGATACTGACAAAACCAAGTTAACCGCCAATATTGACTTGGCTCTAAATGATGAATTCAAGGCTAAAGGGAACTTAGGTTTTTTCCAAGTTGACCTGGCAAACGATACCAACAACCCTACTAAAGTCGATGCCAACCTCAAAGTCAAGCTCAATGACTTAGACAATCTGGGCGGCCCTAATGATGGATCTCGCCTCACCTTGCCGGAACTGCAAGGCAACTATCAGTTTAAAGACTTATTCAATGCCAACTTAACCAGCAATGCTAATCTCGGTCTCACCGGAAAAACCAGCATCAACGGCAATGCTGCATTCCCCTCATATAACTTCGACTTAGCAGTTAATTGGCCGATCTTAAATTACGCTAACGGTCAATTAACTGGGCCGCAAAAGCCCACAGTTGCATTTAACAATATGCAACTAGATTTGGGGACATTTGTCAATAATTTTGCTAAACCGATTATCGGTAAAATCTCTGATGTCATTAAACCATTTCGACCAGTTATCAACTTTCTGAATGCCGACACCAAGTTACTGTCTAAACTAGGTCTAGCGGGGCAATTTGATAAAAATGGGGATGGCAAAGTCAGCGTACTAGAACTGGCAGCAAAACTATCGGGTCGCGATATCGATACCCGCTTTTTAGATGCGGTTGCCAAGATTGATAAAGTTGTTGATTTGGCAACCCAAATAGCAAACTCTCCCGATAAAATCGACTTTGGTTCCTACACTTTGGGAAATATAGACGTTTCCGATCAAAGTGCTAGTCTCCAGAATTCTTTAGCAGTTCCAAAAACTGCGGTACAGCAAACCGCTAACCAACAAATTAACTCCAAAACAAGCGGCAAGGTCAAGGAGTTCTTAAATGCTTTACAAGATATTGATGGCTTTGATTTGCCACTCTTGACTAAACCGGAAACCGCGATTCAATTGCTGATAGGTAAACAGGATGTTCCGGTCTTAAGCTATCAGATGCCCAAACTGGGGTTTGACTTTAATATTGAGCAAAAGTTTCCGATCTGGGGGCCGATCAAGGGTTTACTGGAAGGCAAGTTTAGTGCTTCAGCTCATCTAGGATTTGGGTACGATACCTACGGATTAAGCGAGTGGAAAAACTCGAATTTTGCTGCGGGTTCTGCTGACAAACTTTTGGATGGATTTTATGTGAGCGATCGCGAAAATGCTGACGGTACAGGGCCAGATGTTGACGAACTCAGTCTTGACGCTAGTATTGCCGTGGGTGCTGGGCTAGATGTGAAAATTGCCGAGGGTTATGTCAAAGGTGGAATTCAAGGAAAAGTCGGCATTGACTTGATAGATATTGGAGAATTCCAGCCCAAAGGCGGCGGTGACGGCAAAATCCGAGTATCAGAAATCGATTCCCGCATCAGCAAACCCTGGGAACTGTTTGATGTAACAGGACAAGTTAATGCTTTCTTGGGGGCTCAAGTTAAGTCCATTTCAGTCAAATTTTGTGAGAAAACTATCGTGGGAGCAAAACAAATTCCGTGGTGGTTGGGTGGCGGCACTACCCCTGCAATCACCGTACCTTATCCTTGCGGATTAGATTACAAAACAGTCTACGATAAAAAGATTGACGAATTTGAGTTAGCCAAGTTTGGTGTAGAGCCAACTCTTGCAAATCCACGTTCTCTTAGAGTGCCGTTGCCAACTGGTGTCACCAGGGGACGTACTCCTGTAGTATCGTTGCCACCTGGTGTCACCAGGGGACGTACTCCTGTAGTGCCGTTGCCAACTGGTGTCACCAGGGGACGTACTCCTGTAGTGCCACAATCGCAGTCGGATGGTACCGGAAGTACAGGAGGTACTACATCAGGTATGGTTCCCACAAGGGGTAGAGCTGTTAACAGTTACCTCGCGGGAGCAAAAGTATTCTTTGATGCTGATTTCAATGGAATTCAAGATGATAGCGAACCGTTTGCAATTACTAACGTTGATGGCAGTTTCGATCTGGAAGTTTCTCTATTCAATTTCGATCTAAATAACAGTGGCGACCTCGAACCAGAAGAAGGCAGAATTGCCATTATCGGTGGCATCAATACCTCGACTTACTTGCCGCAGCAAACGCCCCTATTTGCCACACCTGATGCTATTGTCGTCACTCCGTTAACTACTCTATTGACCGAGTTAGTTCAGCAAGGTACTGACCAAAATCAGGCGCAAATTCAGGTAAAATCTGCACTGGGACTGTCGTCAGAAATTGACTTGACTAGCTACGATCCGCTAGAGGCAATTACTCAAAACGACCCGAACGCTTTGGCGGTGTATGCAGCACACGCTCAGGTGCAAAATACCATTGTTTTGATAACAGATTTAATTAGCGGTGCTTCAACTACCGCGAAAAATGAGATTGCCGATCGCGTTATTTCCACCGTTACGAATCAAATTAAATCTGGCACTCTCGACTTAAGCAACTCAACGCAAGTGCAGGCGATTATTCAGTCGGCGGCGAGTCAACTGCAAGTACCGCAACTATCTAGTATTGCCCCGGATGCTGCGAAAATTATTGCCGAGGGAAATCAGCAAATTAAGGCGATCGCATCCAACAATTCCTCGCCCTCAGATGCCGCTACCCAAATAGCCCGCATCCAAAAAGTCGAACAAGGAGAAGTAGCCAAAGATTTACAGCAAGTCGCAGCCGGAAGTAAGACAATTCAGTCGGCGATTTTCGAAAATACTGGTGCATCTCTAACTACCCAAATTCAGTCGGCGACAGTCAACAACCCAACACTTCGCAATACCTTAGATACCGATGACTCCATTACACCATCTACACCCGATGACACTTTACCCAGCAGCGGTATTGAATTCGTTAAAGATGGTCAAAATACCGCTGAAAGTACAGATGGCGATGATACTCTAATGGGCGGCGCTAGCGACGATGTATTGCGCGGTAAAAAAGGAAGTGATTTGCTGTTTGGGCTAGATGGCAATGACTGGTTGAATGGCAATCAGGGGAACGACTTGGTAGATGGTGGAATGGGTGACGATACGCTTTACGGTGGTAAGGGTTTTGATACTTTGACAGGTGGTGCGGGGAATGATTTCCTTTCCGGTAATCGAGGTGAAGATATCCTGATTGGTGAAAAGGGCGACGACTCGCTGCGTGGTGGTCAAGGCAATGATATTCTGGTTGGAGGTGAGGGTAACGATTTCCTCAGTGGCGATTTGGGAGATGATACCTTAGTGGGAGGTGTAGGGAGCGATCGCTTCTTGCTTTCCACCAATTCCGGTATTGACACCATTGATGATTTTGAAATCGGCAAAGATTTCTTAGTATTAGGTAACGGGCTGAGTTTCTCGCAATTGACTATTGCTCAAGGTAGCGGTGCAACTTTAATCCGCTTTGGACAAACTGGGGAGATTTTGGCAAGTCTCAGCGGAGTTTCTGCTAGCAGTATTAGTGCAGTTAATTTCGGATTGCTTTGAGAGCGATTTGGGTTCGATCGCTTCTAATAGTTCGATCGATCCCCCCTAACCCCCCTTAAGAAGCAGGGTGGATTAATTGTCGAGAGGTTAAATCAAGGCTATGAAGGCTATTGACCAACATTATGCAAGGCACTTAACAGGTTTATCTAGACTAGATAAATCAAAAAGTAACTCACTCAAATCTTTAACTTGATTAGCCATTAATCTTAGAGCTTCGGGAAAAGTATGAGTACATTTCATGCGAGCTAATGAAACCAAGAATTGTCTAATCATTGCCTAATTAACAGGTGCATTACCACCGCGACGAATATCGTTATCCTCGTTTAAGCTGTTCGACATCTAAACTGCATTAACTAAGTTACCTTTATTTTTTATTTTTCGGTTCCATTTCATAATTAATCCTCCTTCATTTAAAAGTTTATGTAACAGTAATTCTAGTTTTTCAATGGATTCA
>ENA-OBIT01001053-OBIT01001053.1-metagenomes-genome-assembly--contig:-NODE-1053-length-10895-cov-4.02435_pt1 | contig 10895 bp, 13 predicted proteins | sample MGYA00153386_OBIT01 | MGnify analysis MGYA00153386 | reverse complement strand
GCGGGCCGGGCCTGGTCACCATCGAGATGAAGACCAGCTTCATGCGCCCCGCCGAAGGCCGGCTGCGCGCCCTGGGCACGCTGCTGCACCGCACGGCCACCATGGCCTTTACCGAAGGCCGGGTGCTCGACGAATCGGGCCGCCTGTGCGCCCACGCCACGGGCACCTTCAAGTTCCTGCGCGCGCTGCCCACCGGCGGGCGTCAGGCCAAGACCTTGCAAGCCACCGCGCCACCTGTCGCCCCGGAGCCGCCATGAACCACCACCGCATCGTGCTGGCCTCGCGCCCCACGGGCACCGCCCAGCTTGACAACTTCCGCCTCGAGACCGTGCCTGTGCCCGACGTGGGCGAAGGCCAGGTGCTGGTGCGCCACCACTACCTGAGCCTGGACCCGTACATGCGCATGCGCATGGACGACGTGCCCAGCTATGCCCCACCCCAGGTCCTGGGCGAGGTGATGGTCGGCGGCACCGTGGGCGAGGTGTTCGAGTCGCGCCACGACGGCTTCCAGGTCGGCGACAAGGTGGTCGGCCGCGGGGGCTGGCAAGAGTTCGGCCTGGTCGATGCGCGCGAGCCCGGTGTGATGCGTCGCGTCGACACCAGCCATGTGCCGCTGCCCGCCTACCTGGGCGCGGTGGGCATGCCTGGCGTCACGGCGTGGGTGGGCCTGATCCACTTCATCGAACCCAAGGCCGGCCAGACCATCGTCGTCGACGCGGCCAGCGGCGCTGTGGGCAGTGCGGTGGGCCAGTTGGCCAGGTCGCGCGGCTGCCGCGTCGTCGGCTTGGCGGGTGGCGCCGACAAGTGTGCTTATGTGGCGGGCGAGCTGGGCTTCGACGCCTGCATCGACTACAAGGCGCACCGCGACTTCAACTCGTTGGCCGCCGCCATCGACGCCGCGGCGCCCCAGGGCATCGACGGCCTGTTCGAGAACGTCGGCGGCCTGATCCTGGACGTGGCGCTGTCGCGCATGAATGCCTTTGGCCGCATCGCCCTGTGCGGGATGATCTCGGGCTACGACGGCCGACCCATCCCGCTGGCCGCGCCGCGCCTGCTGCTCACGCAGCGGTTGCGGCTGCAGGGCTTCATCGTCAGCGAACACATGAACCTGTGGCCTGCGGCGTTCAAGGAACTGGGCAGCCTGTTGGCCAGCGGCCAGCTGAAGTACCGCGAAACGGTGGCACAGGGTCTGGCCAGCGCGCCGGAGGCTTTTCTGGGGCTGCTGCAGGGCCGCAACTTCGGCAAGCAGCTGGTCAAGCTGGTGTGATGGCGACGAGCCCGGTTCACTGGCACTGGAGCCGGTTCCAGGCGCTCAGCCTGGACGACCTCTACGACGCGCTGGCGCTGCGCAGCGCCGTCTTCTCGGTCGAGCAGGTCTGCGCGTACCTCGACCCCGACGGCGTCGACCGTGACAGCAGCCACCTGCTGGGGCGCGACGAGGCGGGCGCGCTGCAAGCCTACCTGCGCGTCGTGGACCCTGGCGTGAAGTACGCCGAACCCTCCATCGGCCGCGTCATCACCGCGCCGCAAGTGCGCCGCACCGGCCTGGGCCGACGGCTTTTCGCCGAGGGTGTGGCGCGGTGCACGGCCGCTTGGCCAGGGCAGGGCATACGCATCAGCGCACAGGCGCACCTGGAAAAACTCTATGCCGGGTACGGGTTCGTGCCGGTCGGCCAGGTGTACCTGGAAGACGACATCCCGCACCTGGAAATGCTGCGGTGGGCCGAAGGAGATCGCGCTTGATCAACACGGCATCACGGCGTGGCGAAGAGTTTCGCGACGACACCCGAGCCCCGGGCTCGGGCAACGCCGCCGCGCGACGCGTGCTTTCGGCAGCCGACCTGGCGCCGCTGACCACCTTGCAGGACGGCCGCTCGATGGGAGCCGTGGCCACCACGCTGGGCCTCATCGCTGCCGCGGTCGGCTTCGGCGTCGCCGTCGGTCCGAGCCCCTGGCTGGTGCCTGCGGTGCTGCTGATCGGCATCCAGCAGCATGCGTTGTTCATCCTGGCCCATGAAGCGGCGCACTACCGGCTGCACTCCAATCGCGCCATCAACGACGCGCTGGGGCGCTTCATCGGCATGGCCGGCGGCGTGTCGATGTGCACCTACCGCGTCACGCACCGGCTGCATCACAACAACCTGTACGGCCCCGACGACCCCGACACCGCCATCCACGGCGGCTACCCGCGCGGCGTGGCCTACCTGTGGAAGAAGCTGCTGCAAGACCTGGCCGGGCTGAATGCCTGGAAGACCTACGCGTACTTCTTCGGCGCGCCGGCCCTGAACGAATTGACGCACAAAGCGGCGCGCCCGCTCGACGACACCAGCCCCGCACTGCGTGCCGCCGCCCGGCGCGACCGCTGGGGCGTCGTGGCCTTCCACCTGGGCCTGCCCTTGGCGCTGACATTGCTGTGGGGCGGTGCCGGGCTGCTCTTGTACGCGCTGCTGTGGATGCTGCCGCTGGTGACGGTGTTGCAGCCGATCCTGCGGCTGCGCGCCGTGTGTGAACACGGGGCGGTGACGGACCTCGGTTCGCCGCTGACGGCCGCGCGCACCACGCTCACGCGCGGTTCGCGCAGTGGTCGCGCTGTCGACCGGTTGTGCAACGCCCTGGGCCGTGCCGTGCTGTTCCCGCACCACGTGAACCATCATGTCGAGCACCACCTCTACCCCGCCGTGCCGCATTACCACCTGCCGCAGTTGAACCGTCTGCTGCAGGCGCGCGGCGCATTGGGCGGCGCCGAGGTGCGTGACTTGCGCGAGACCCTGGGCCTGGTCTTCGCAGCCCGCCTTGCGCGCGTGGCGACCACCCAGCCCACCGCCTGACCCCACGGGCTGCCGCCCGACAACACGGAGGATTCCCGATGAACAGCCTTTTGCAAGGCGGCGTGGCCGTCATCACCGGTGCGGCTTCGGGCTTCGGTCTGGAAGCCAGCCGGCTGGCAGCCATGCAGGGCATGAGGATCGTCATGGCCGACGTGCAGGTCGACGCGCTCGAATCGGCGGCGCAGCACGTGCGTGGCCTGGGCGCCGAGGTCCTGCCCTTTCGGCTGGATGTGTCCAGGGCGGCCGAGGTTGAAGCCCTGGGTGCTGCCACCGTGCAGCGCTTCGGCGTGCCGAACTTCGTCTTCAACAACGCCGGGGTCGGCGCGGGCGGCCTCATCTGGGAACACACCGCACAGGACTGGGACTGGGTCATCGGCGTCAACCTGATGGGCGTGGCCCATGGCGTGCGCGTGTTCACGCCGTTGATGCTGGCCGCCGCAGCGGCCGACCCGGCCTGGCAGGGTCACATGGTCAATACCGCCAGCATGGCCGGGCTGCTGAACGCACCGAACATGGGCGTCTACAACGTCAGCAAGCACGCCGTCGTGGCCATGAGCGAAACCCTTTACCAGGACCTGGCACTGGTCACCGAGCAGGTCCATGCCCATGTGCTGTGCCCGTACTTCGTGCCCACCGGCATCCACCTGAGCGAACGCAACCGGCCCTCCGGCCGGGCCGGCGCGCCCACGCGCAGCCAACTGGTCGCGCAGGCCATGAGCGAACAGGCCGTCACCAGGGGCAAGGTCACGGCGGCGCAGGTGGCGCAGTCGGTCTTCGATGCGATGGCGGCGCGCCAGTTCTACATCTACAGCCACCCCAAGAGCCTGGCCAGCGTGCAGACGCGGCTCGAGGACATCATGACGCCGCGCAACCCCACCGACCCCTTCGCCGCCAAGCCCGAGTTGGGCCAGCAGTTGCGAGATGCGCTGCGCGGCGGCTGAGGCTTGCGGCCCAGGCGCTCAGGGTTTGGCCGCTGCGCCCAGTTTGGCCACCATGGCCTGGCGCATCAGGAACTTCTGCGCCTTGCCGGTCACGGTCATGGGAATCTCGTCGACGAAGTGCACGTAGCGCGGCACCTTGTAGTGCGCAATCTGGTCGCGGCAGAAGTCGCGCACCTCATCGGTGGTGGCTGTGGCTCCGGGCTTGAGTACCACCCAGGCACAGACCTCTTCGCCGTACCTGGCGTCGGGCACGCCAAACACCTGCACCTGGGCGATGGCCGGATGACGAAACAGGAATTCCTCGACCTCGCGCGGGTAGACGTTCTCGCCGCCGCGAATCAGCATGTCCTTCACGCGGCCGACGATGCTGCAGTAACCCTGCGCGTCGATATGCCCCAGGTCGCCGGTGTGCATCCAGCCGCCGCGCAAGGACTCTGCCGTGAGTTCTTCGTCACCCCAGTAGCCGCGCATCACGCTATAACCCCGCGTGCACAACTCGCCAGCCTGGCCCACGGGCACGGTGGCGCCGTCGGTGTCAATGACCTTCACTTCCAGATGCGGCAACACCCGGCCCACGGTTGAGACACGCAGGTGCAGTGGGTCGCTGGGTGCGCTCTGGAACGACACGGGCGACGTCTCCGTCATGCCGTACGCGATGGTCACGTCGCTCATGTGCATGTCCACATTCACGCGCTTCATCACCTCCACCGGGCACGGGCTGCCGGCCATGATGCCCTTGCGCAGCGCGGCCAGGTTGAAACGCTTGAATTCAGGGTGGTCCAGCTGCGCGATGAACATCGTGGGCACGCCGTGCAGCGCCGTGCAGCGTTCGTCGTGCAGGGCCTGCAAGGTGGCCAGCGGGTCGAAGCCCTCACCCGGGAAGACCATGGTGCCGCCCTTGACGGTGCACACCAGCGAGCCCATCACCATGCCAAAGCAGTGGTACAGCGGCACGGGGATGCACAGGCGGTCAGCCTGTGTGAAACCCATCGCCTCGGCTACGGCGACGGCATTGTTGACAACATTGTGGTGGCTGAGCGTGGCGCCCTTGGGGTGGCCGGTGGTGCCACTGGTGAACTGGATGTTGATGGCGTCCATGCAGCCCAGCGTGTCGCCGATGCGGCGCGCGTCGGCCACTGCGGTTGCGTCCACCGCAGCCATCAGCGTGCCCAGATTGAACATGCCGGGCGTGATGTCGTCACCCATGCGCACCACGCAGCGCAGGTGCGGCAGCCGCTGTGCATGTAACTGCCCCGGCACGCAGTGCGCCCACTCGGGTGCCAGCGTTTGCAGCATCTGCAGGTAGCCGCTGCTCTTGAAGGCCGGCGCGCTGATGAGGGCCTTGCAGGCCACCTTGTTCAGCGCGTATTCCAGCTCGGCCCGGCGGTAAGCCGGGTTGATGTTGACCAGCACCACGCCGATGCGCGCGCTGGCGTACTGCGCCAACACCCATTCGCTGCGGTTGGGGCTCCAGATGCCCAGCCTGTCACCGGGCGCCAGCCCCAGTTGCAGCAGCGCGCCGGCCAGCCGATCGGCCTCGTCACGAAGTTGCGCCCAGGTCCAGCGCAGGCCGGTGGCGCTGAACACGCAGGCCGGGTGGTCCGGCCAGCGCGAGGCTGTGTCGTCCAGCCACTGGCCGATCGTGCGGTCCGACAGGGGCGGCGACGTTTCTCCGCACACGTGCGACAAACCGTTCAGGGGCTTTCGGCCGGTTTCGTGGTCACTCGACATGCGTGGTCTCTGGCGTTGCGGCAACCCTATTGTGTCGGCGCCGACGCCGCACCGGGCGGACCGACCATCGACGGTGCGAAGCTCAACGGGGGCTCTTCGAATTCGTCCATCCGCGTGATGTCGAGGTTGACGTTTTCGACGTCGAGTACCTTCACTTCGCGCAGGCGCATCAACACGAACCCCGCCGTGCTGACCATTCAGGCAGCGCCCAGCGCTGGCGTGCTGGACCTGCCGCCGTGGCCCGCCAAGCCGCTCAAGGCCGCACCGGCAATGTGTTGAGCGGAATGCGCAAGTACGAGACGCCGTTCGCGTCAGGTGGCGGCAGCTGCCCGGCACGCACGTTGACTTGAATCGACGGCAGGATCAGCGTCGGCACTTCCAGCGTCGCATCGCGGGCCTGCCGCATCGCCACGAACTCTTCTTCGCTGATGCCGTCGCGGACGTGGATGTTGTGCGCCCGTTGTTCGGCCACGGTTGTTTTCCAGCGGGCCTCTCGGGTGGCCGGTGGGTAGTCATGGCAGACGTACATCGTCGTCTCGGGTGGCAGGTCCAGCAGCCTGCGCATCGAGGCGAACAACTGGCGCGCGTCACCGCCGGGAAAGTCGGCGCGGGCGCTGCCGACGTCGGGCATGAAAAGTGTGTCACCGACGAAGACCGCACCGTCGATGAGATAAGCCATGTCGGCCGGGGTATGGCCGGGCACCAGCATCGCCGTGGCCTCGACCTCGCCAATCCGGAACGTTTCGCCGTCCTTGAACAAATGGTCGAACTGGCTGCCATCGGGCAGGAAGCTGCGCTCCAAGTTGTAGAGATCCTTGAAGGTGGCCTGCACCACGCGAATGTGCTCGCCGATGGCGATGCGACCGCCGACGCGCTGCTGCAGGTAACGAGCGCCGGACAGATGGTCCGCGTGCGCGTGGGTTTCCAGGATCCAGTCGACCTGGAGCGCATGCTCGCTCAAATAACCCAACACCTGGTCGGCCGAGGTGCTGCTGGTGTGGCCCGACTTGAAGTCGTAGTCGAGCACGGGGTCGATCACCGCGGTGCGTCGCGTCGCGGAGTCCGACACGACATAGGTCACCGTCAAGGTCTTCGGGTCGAAGAAGGCTTGGGTCGTCGTTCGAGTGCTCATGGCGAATTCCTGAGTTCAGTTTCGATCTATTGACCAATAATATATTGATAAGCATAATGAAACAACCCGATCAATCCGCTGACCTGAAAGACAGCGCTGCCCGAAGCGCCCCATGAAACGTTCGTCACCTGTCATCGACCCCGAAGTCTTGCGCCATGCTGCAGATGAGGTGGTGGGTGTGCTCAAGCTGCTGGCCAACGTCGAACGCATGCTGTTGCTGTGCCAGTTGTCGCAAGGCGAGATGTGCGTGAGCGAACTCGAAGCGCAACTCGACATCCGTCAGCCAACGCTGTCACAGCAGCTCGGCGTGCTGCGCTCCGAGGGCGTGGTCAGCACGCGCCGCCTGGGCAAGAACATCTTCTACAGCGTGGCCGATCCGAACGTGCTCGAGATCCTGGCCGTGCTCTACCGCCTGTATTGCCCCAAGGAAAAAAGATGACCATCGCATGGAACGAGTTCACACCCTGGTCCGCCTTGGCGGGCGGGGCGCTCATCGGTCTGTCCGCGGCGATGTTTGTGCTGCTGAACGGCCGCATTGCCGGCATCAGCGGTGTCATAGGCGGGCTGTTCAAGCCGGTGAAGGGTGACGTGGCCTGGCGTGCCGCGTTCGTGCTGGGCCTCGTCGGTGCGCCCTGGGTCCATGCGTTGTTTGCGGCCCTGCCGCAGCCCCGCATCGATGCGTCAATCGTGGCCTTGGTGGTTGCCGGCTTGTTGGTGGGGGTGGGTACCCGTTACGGTTCGGGCTGCACCAGTGGACACGGCGTCTGCGGGCTGGCCCGCTTGTCGCCGCGGTCGCTGGTGGCCACCGTCTCCTTCATGGGGGCGGGCTTCGCGACCGTGTTCGTCACCCGCCATTGGCTGGGTGTCTGAGGAAACGACAAGGAGTATTGCCATGACTGTTTTCGTCTCATTGCTCGCCGGCCTTGTCTTCGGCCTCGGCCTGATCGTGTCCGGCATGGCCGATCCGGCCAAGGTGCTGGGCTTCCTGGACATCGGCGGCGCCTGGGACCCCTCGCTGGCCTTCGTGATGGCCGGCGCGATTGCTGTCGGATCACTCGCGTTTGCGGTGGCCAGCAAGCGCACCTTGTCCTTTCTCGGTGCGACGATGAAGCTGCCGCAGTCACGCGACATCGACCGCCGCCTGGTGATCGGTAGCGTCGTGTTCGGTATCGGCTGGGGTGTCGCCGGCTTCTGCCCGGGCCCCGGGCTGGTGGCCCTGGGCATGGGTGAGTTCAAGGCGTTGATCTTCGTCGTGGCGATGCTGGTGGGCATGGTCGTCTTCGAGCTGCTCGAACGTCGCAGGCAGACTGTCATCCCTGAACCGAGTTGAGACCACGCGATGACCGGTACCCTGGCCTGTCTGGCCACTCTGGTGACCATCGCGGTGCTGGTCACCTACGAGGTCGTGCTCATCGTGGCGCAGCGGTGGCGAACCGACCGCATGGCGCGCAGCACGCACGCGGCGTGTTACGTGGCCGATACCCGGTACGTTACCGGTGCGGCTGGGCAGGTCAAGTAACGTGACAGCGTCTCATGCTGACTTGCTGGCCGCCGCGGCCGAGCGCGTTGCGGCTTTGCGCGCATCGCTCCAGGCCCTCGACGGCGCACCGGTGCGTCTGGTCGAAACCCATATCTCCTGGGTGCTGCTCGCGCAGACGCTGGCTTACAAACTGAAGAAGCCGGTGCAGCTTGCATTCCTCGACTTCACGACGCTGGCCGCGCGACGCCGCTTCTGCGAAGAAGAGCTGCGGCTGAACCGGCGTCTCGCCCCGGCGCTGTACCTTGATGTGGTGAACGTTTGCGAAAGCCCGCAGGGCCCGACGTTTGGTGGTGGCGGGCCCGTGGTCGACGTCGCGGTGCGCATGCGCCGCTTCCCCGACGGTGCACTGTGGAGCGAAATGCTGGCCGAAGGCACGTTGGCCGCAACCCACATCGACGCGCTGGCACAAAGGCTCGCTGACTTTCACCGAGATGCGGCTGTGGCGCCGCCGGGCAGCGTGTTCGGGTCGGCGGCCAGCCGCGAGAAGGTCATGCAAGGAGTCATCGACGCCATCGGGGCCAGGCAAGACGAGACCGAAGTACCGCAGTCACTAATCGACTGGCCCGCGCTGCGCGCATGGCTGCACCAGCAACAAAAGGCGCTGGCGCCGCTGTGGGCGGCACGGCTGCTTGCAGGCCGCGTGCGGGAATGCCATGGCGACCTGCACCTGGCGAACGTGTTGCAACTCGCCGGTGAGGCCACAGCGTTCGACGCCATCGAGTTCGACGCTGAGTTGCGCTGGATCGACGTGCTCGACGACATCGCTTTTCTGGCGATGGACTTGCTTGCGAATGGCCGGCGCGACCTGGCGTTGCGCTTCATCAACGCCTACCTCGCCGCCAGCGGTGACTACGACGGGCTGCCCGCATTGCGCTATGGCATGGTTTGCCGTGCGCTGGTGCGCGCGCGGGTCACGGCCGTCGGCGACGAGCAGGGCATGCACTCGGCAGCCCGTTGTGGCGAGCGGGACTATCTGGCGCTGGCCTCGGCTTTATCGTGCAGTGCCGACGCGCGGCTGGCCATCACGCACGGCCTGCCAGGTTCGGGCAAGAGCTTCGTGGCGCAAGGCATCGTCGAAGCAGCGGGCGCGATCGGTGTGCGTTCGGATGTCGAGCGCAAGCGGCTGTTCGGGCTGAGTGCGCTGCAGTCGTCGCGTGGCCATGTGCCCGGCGGCATTTACGACCAGGCGGCTACGCAGCGCAGTTATTCGCGCTTGCACGAGATCGCAAACATCGCGCTCGCGGCCGGTTGGCCGGTGGTCGTTGATGCGGCATTTCTGCGTCGATCGGAGCGCGCGGACTTTGCCGCATTGGCCGCCGCGCTCTGCGTGCCTTTCACCGTCTTTGATTGCCAGGCTGAACTGCCCTTGCTGCGCCACAGACTCGTGCAGCGGCAGGCTGGCGGCCTTGACGCGTCAGAGGCCGATGTGGCCGTGCTCGAACGCTTGATTGCGGTGGTGGAGCCGCTTGACGCCGCAGAGCAAGCCGTCGCCATCGTCGTCGATGCCGCGCAACCAGTGCCAGCTGCAACGCTGGCGCGGCGCTGGCTGGCAACAGGTTGACAGGCAGCGAGTGGACGGGCGCGCCACGGCCACTGCCAGATTGATGGGCAGAAGTGTCGCGTTGGCACTTCGGCCCGATGCCTGCGGGATGCGCAGGCTGCGCAAGATACAGGGACCGGCCTTGATCTTCCTCAAAGCGGGCCTGCAACGGCAGGTGAAGATGCTCCATGCAGCCCAACGCTTTCAGCGCTACATCACGATGAACAAGACACAACTTTCAGCGCTCCGCCGCAGGCTCGGGTGGGCGGGGCTGTCGGTAGCGGTGATCACGCTGCCGCTGCCGCTGCCGCTGGCGGCGCAAGCAAATGCCGAACCCGTACCCGGTGACTACCTCGTCGTCAAAGGCAAGGTCGACCGTGGCACTTACACCGGTTGGCGGTTGTTTCATACGACTTGCCATGGCTGCCACGGCGTCGATGCCGTGGGAACCGACCTGGCGCCCAATTTGGTACAGGGCGTCAAGACGCTCACGCCGCGCGAATTCGCAACCAAGGTGATGACTAGCTACCGCACTGTGCTGCTGGCCAGCGACATGAATACCGAGGAGCGCTCAGCCGTGCGCGAAGCGATGGTCGAAGAGATCATGCGGCGGGAGCGGGGTGCGCGCGGCCAGGTCACCATGCCCGCGTGGGAAGCGGACCCGAAGGTGAAGCCGCACGTGCTTGATCTGTACGCCTACCTTTCGGCGCGCGCCGACGGCAAGCTGGGGCCGGGCGAGCCCAAGCTGTTGGCGGGTTCGCCCGATCTGATGAAGCCGGGGAGAAGACCATCACGATGATGAAGGCGGCGGTGTTCGTCGAACCCGGACGCATCGTGCTCGACGACAACGCATTCCCGATGTCGGCCCGCTCGACGCACTGATCAAGGTCAGCACGACGACCATCTGCGGCACCGACATCCACATCCTCAAAGGCGAGTACCCGGTGGCGCGCGGCGCCGAGCGCGCCGGTATCCGCATCGGCGACACGGTGGCCGTGTTCGCGCAGGGGCCTATCGGCCGTTGCGCCACGGCAGGCGCCAAGCTCAGCGGCGCGACCACGGTGATCGGCGTCGACCGCCTGGCCAACCGCCTGGAGATCGCGCGCCGGATGGGTGCCGACCACGCCATCGACAGCAGCCGCACCGACCCGGTCGAAGAGATCATGCGGTTGACCGATGGGCG
>ENA-OBIT01001049-OBIT01001049.1-metagenomes-genome-assembly--contig:-NODE-1049-length-10956-cov-5.33061_pt1 | contig 10956 bp, 5 predicted proteins | sample MGYA00153386_OBIT01 | MGnify analysis MGYA00153386 | reverse complement strand
CCGTGGGCCTGGGCGAGCCGCTGTTCGACAAGCTCGACGCCGACATCGCCTACGCCATGATGGGCATCAACGCCGTCAAGGGTGTCGAAATTGGCGCCGGCTTTGGCTGCGTGGCCGCGCGCGGCAGCACCTTTGGCGACGAACTGCTGCCGGACGGATTCGCCGCCAATCGGGCCGGGGGTGTGTTGGGCGGCATCTCCACCGGGCAGGACCTGGTGGTATCGGTCGCCATCAAGCCCACCAGCTCGATCCGCACGGCGCGGCGTTCGATCGATCGCGATGGCGCCGCCACCGTGGTTGAAACGCACGGCCGCCACGACCCCTGCGTGGGCATCCGCGCCACGCCGATAGCCGAGGCCATGCTGGCTTTGGTGGTGATGGACCACGCGCTGCGCCACCGCGCGCAGAACGGCGATGTGTGCCTGCCGCTGGCGGCGCTGCCGGCGCAGGCAGTGCTGTCGGTGACGTTGCCCGCCAGCGAATGAAGGGTCCGCTGCCGACGGTTGCAGCGCTTTCGTTCTGCTATTTCGCGGCCATCGGGTTGTTCAACCCGTATGCGCCGCTGTGGTTCCAGTCGCTGGGATTTTCCACGGTGCTGATCGGGGCACTGGCGGCGCTGCAAAGCTGGACGCGGGTGTTTGCGCCCTACGCCTGGAGCTGGTTTGGCGACCACAGCGGTCGCCGGGTTGAACTGATCCGCCTGTCGGCATTCGGCACGCTGTGCGCGTCGGCCGGCCTGATGGGCGTGCAGCAGGCGCTGCCGGTGGCGGTGGTGACTGCCCTGCTGTTCATGGCCAACAGTGGCGTGGTGCCGCTGTATGAGGCGGTGCTGGGGCAGCTGCTGCGGGTCAGCGGCAGCAACACCAGCGGCAGCGGCAGCGAAAGCGCCGGCGGCATCGACACCCAGCGCTACGGCCGCGTGCGGGTCTGGGGCTCGGTGGGTTTCATGGTCTCGGTGACGGCCTTTGGCGCCTTGCTGGAACGCTTTGGCATCGGCGTCTTTCCGGCTTTTGTGGCTGCGATGAACGGCTTGATGCTGCTGGCCGCGCTGCGCTTGCCAGCCACGCACGAAGACGCCGTGCATGACGAACCCGCCCCGCCCGTGCTGCCGCTGCTGCGCCAGCCCGAGGTGGCGTGGTTCTTCGCGTCGGTGTTCTTCACCGTGCTGGCGCACACCAGCCTGTATGCGTTCTTTTCGCTGTATCTCGTCAGCCTGGGCTACGGCAAGACGACGGTGGGTGCGCTGTGGGCCGTGTCGGTGGCGGTGGAAATTGCCTTCTTCTGGTACCAGGGCCGGTGGTTTGCGCGGCTCAGTGCGCATGGCTGGCTGCAGGTGGTGGCGCTGGTGACGGCGGCGCGGTTCGTGGCCACGGCCGCGGGCGGGGCTTCGATGGGGGTGCTGGTGGTGGCGCAGATGTCGCACGCCGTCACCTTCGCCACCCACCACGCGACCTGCATTGCGCTGCTGCAGCGCTATTTTCCGGGCCGATTGCAGGGCCGCGGCCAGGCGCTGTACACCACCCTGGGCTACGGCCTGCCGGGTGTGGTGGGTGGGCTGGGCGGCGGCTGGATCGTGCAGCAGCTGGGGTTTGCCACCGTGTTCTGGGCCGCAGCGCTGGCAGGGCTGGTGTCGTGGGCCTGCGCCCGTCGCGCGCAGGCTTGCCAGGTCGCATCCGCCTAGGCAAACACAGCGCCGATCGCCGACAGCGCCGATCGGGAAGGGGAGGCTGTCGGGTCAAGTTGGGTCGGGGCGTGCCGATACACCTGGTTCGGCGCCTGAACAACCAGGGGCCAGCTTCTGTACCTGGAACCCTCATGACCAGTCAGCCCGCAGCTTTCCACATCCCAACCCGCAACAGGCACAGCGGTTTCTTCGCTCACCATGGCGTCTGGGCGCCGGGCATCCGTTTGTTCCGCCGCGTCACCTTCAACACCAAGGCCTGCATCATTGCGCTGGCCATGCTGGCGCCCACGGCGTTCATAGGCTGGGACTATTTCATCGCGACGGCCGGGCAGATCAGCTTTTCGGCCAAGGAGCGGGTGGGTGTGGCCTATGCCCGCGAGGTGGCCGCGCTGCAGCCGCTGCTGCAGCAGCAGCGTCTGCATGCACTGGCGAAAGCCGCATCGGGCACGCCCGTCGTTGAACAGGCTGCCGTGCAGCAGGCTGTGACGGCCCAGCTGGCAAGCCTGGCGGCGGTGCAGAAAACCCATGGCGACGCGCTGGCCACTGGCCCCGCTTACGCACGCTTCACGGCGGCCAACGGGTCATTGGCGGCGGCAGGTGTAGACGTGCCCGCCGTGTTTGCTGCGCACAACGCCAGGGTGCAGGCCCTGCTGGACCTGCTGGGCGACGCCAACGACGGGTCGAACCTGACCCTGGACCCGGAGATCGACACTTTTTACCTGATGGACACCGCCGTGGTGCGCCTGCCCGTGATGCGCGAAGCCGTGGCGCAGATGCGCGGCCTGGGCGCGGCGGTGCTGGGGGCGGGGCAGATCAGCCCGGCACAAGCGCGCAGCCTCATCGAGCGAGCCGTGCTGCTGCAATCCCATGCCGATGCCGTCGACGCCAACATGCGCAAGGCTGATGCCCACGCCCCCGGCCTGAAGGCGCAGATCCGGCCCGACGAATACAAAGCGGCGGTACAGGACTTTCTGCAGCGCGTTGAAGCCAGCGTGCTGCGCGCGGAAGGACCCGCGGGCGACGCCGCCGAGTACGTGGCGGCCGGCAACCGCGCGCTCCAAGCCATGACCGAACTGTCTGCGCGATCGACCGACAAGCTGGACACCTTGCTGGCCGCACGGGTGGACCGGCTTGGGCGTGAACGCAACCTGAACGCAACCGGGCTGGTCGCTGGCCTGCTGGTGTCGTTGTACCTGTTCGTGGCGTTTGGCAAGGTGATGGCGGGCGGCCTGAAGGAGGTGACCTACCACATCAACGCCATGCGCGACGGCGACCTGACCACCCAGCCGCAGCCGTGGGGCGTTGACGAAGTCGCCGGTTTGATGAACTCGTTGCACCAGATGCAGGCTGCGCTGCGCCGCATCGTGAGCCAGGTTCGCGGTGCGTCGGACAGCATCGTCACAGCCAGCAGCGAGATTGCCGGCGGTGCGATGGACCTGGCCTCGCGCACCGAGCAGTCTGCGGCCAACCTGCAACAAGCAGCTTCGGGCATGGAGCAGATGGCGTCGACCGTGAAGCACGGCGAAGACAAGGTGCAGGCTGCCACGCGCCTGGCCGACACCAACGCGCAGGCGGCGCTGCGTGGCGGGCAGGTCATTGCGCAGGTCGAACAAACCATGCAGGGCATCAACCAGTCGTCAGGAAAGATCGGCGAGATCATCGGCACCATCGATGGCATTGCCTTTCAGACCAACATCCTGGCCCTGAATGCCGCTGTTGAAGCCGCACGGGCTGGCGAACAGGGCCGCGGTTTCGCCGTGGTGGCGGCCGAGGTTCGGGCACTGGCCCAGCGCTCGTCGGCCGCGGCACGCGAGATCAAGGGGCTTATCCAGACCAGTGTCGAACAGGCCAAGTCCGGCAGCCGCGTGGTGCAAGCCGCCGGCGTCACCATTCAAGACATCGTCGCCAGCGCGCAGCGGGTCAGTGCCCTGCTGGCCGAGGTATCGGTGAGTGCGCGTGAACAATCCCATGGCGTCAGCCATTCCTGTCAGGCGGTACAGGCGCTGGACGTGACCACACAACAGAACGCCGCGCTGGTGGAAGAAACGGCGGCCGCCGCCGGGGCGCTGAGCGCCCAGGCCGTGGCCCTGGCCGCTGAAGTGGCGCAGTTCAGGCTTCCTGCGGGCTGACGTGGCGCAGGCTGCCCCCGTCCTGCGGCGTCCGCTGGCATTGCACCAGCGGGTGCGCCTGTTGGTGGCCGCGGCCGTCGGCGTGGGCGCGCTGGCCGCCATGGCCGCTGTGGCCGCTGCCGCCTCCGCGGCCACCAGCGCGCAGGGCGGCACGGCGCTGGCCCTGATCTGCGCGGTGGTGTTGATGGCGGTGCTGGCACTGATGGAGCCCATCGCACGAGCCATGCGCCGACAACTGGCGGCCCTGGAAGCGCAGAACCATTTGCTTCAAGCTCAGCTGCTGCTGGCCGAGCACCCACAGTCCGTGGCGGGGCGTGTCGCCCAGCCGGCGCCACCCAGCGCCGGACAGCAGAAATTGCAGTCGCTGTGGGCCGCGCTGCCCGCGGGCGTGGTGGTGCAGGCGCCGAGTGGGGAAATCGTGGACGCGAACCCTGCCGCCGAAAGGATGCTGGGCCTGGGCGTTGACCAACTGCGCGCCCTGCGCGGGCCGGACCCCCGCTGGCGCTGCGTGCGTGAAGACGGCAGCGACTACCCGCTGTACGACCAGCCCGCCTGGCGCACCCAGCGCAGCGGCATTCCGCTCTACAACGAGAGCGTGGGCGTGCACACGCCCTCGGGTGAACTGCGCTGGCTGCTAGTTAACACCGTGCCCCAGCACGACGCCCAGGGCAAACTGGCCGGCGTGATCACCTGCCTCATCGACGCCACCGACCGCCGTGCGCTGCAGGACCGCCTGCACGAGTCTGCGCGCACTGACGCGCTGACGCAGCTGCCCAACCGCGAGGCCGTGATGGAGCGCCTGACGCGTGCCATTGCGCATGCGCAGCGCCACCCGGGGTACGGCTTCGCGGTGCTGTTCATGGACTTCGACCGCTTCAAGCAGGTCAACGACACGCTGGGCCATGGCGCCGGCGACGAGCTGCTGCGCCAGATCGCGCAGCGCCTGCAGTTCACGCTGCGCCCAGGCGACGCGTTGGCGCGCGTGGAGTCGGGCCACGCCGTGGCCGCGCGCCTGGGCGGCGACGAATTTGTGGTGGTGCTGGAAGGCGTGCGCGACGACGCGTCGGTAGCGGCCATCACCGAGCGGCTGCTGGCCGACCTGCGTGAGCCCTACACCGTTGCCAACCACCCGGTGCAAAGCAGCGCCAGCATCGGCGTGGTGCGCTGGCAGGGCCAGGACCTGGGGCCGGCAGAAATTCTGCGCAACGCCGACACGGCGATGTACGAAGCCAAGCGTGCCGGGCGCAACCGCTTTGTAATCTTCGATGACTCGATGCACGACCGTGTGGTGCATACGCTGGCCGTCCAGGCCGACCTGCGCCAGGCGTTGGCGCGCGACGAGCTGTTTCTCGTCTACCAGCCGGTGGTGGACCTCGCCACCCGGGCCGCCGTGGGCGTGGAAGCCCTGGTGCGCTGGCAGCACCCCACGCGCGGGCTGCTGATGCCGGGCGAATTCATCGCCGTGGCTGAAGAATGCGGCCTGATCGACGCACTGGGCGAACGTGTACTGCAGCTGGCCTGCCAGCAGTTTGTGCAGTGGACCCGCGACCTGGGCGCCCAGGCGCCACGGCAGGTGGCGGTGAACCTGTCGCGAGCGCAGCTCAAGCGGCCCGGCCTGGCGGCCGAGGTGGCGGCCTTGCTGGCCGCCACCGGCATGCCGGCCACGCGCTTGCAGCTGGAGATCACCGAGAGCCTGGCCGCCCAGGACGAACTCATCCAGGCCACCTTGCGCGAATTGAAGTCGCTGGGGGTCAAGCTGGCTCTGGACGACTTTGGCACCGGCTACTCGTCGCTGGCCTGTTTGCACCTGCTGCCCGTGGACACCGTGAAGATCGACCGGTCTTTCATCAGCCACGCGCAAAGTGTCGAGTACCACCGCGTGCTGATCGAAGCCACCATCCGCGTCGCGCGCACCCTGGGCATGCGCACCGTGGCCGAAGGCATCGAGACTGCCGGGCAGGCCGCGCTGATGCGGCAGTTGTGTTGCGACGCCGGCCAGGGCTACCTGTTTGGCAGGCCCATGCTGTCCGCCGACCTGGCCCTGTGGCTGGCGCGCGAACCGGACTTGCTGTCGCTGGCCTGACGCCGCCGTGCCGGCCGCTGCCCGGTCCGCCCGGCCGGCCGGCAGTTCATCACCAGCCGCGCGCGCTTCGTCGCACGCCGCCTTGGGGCCTGGAACCCGCCACCTAAACTGCCGTCGCCGGCTCTTGGGTAGTGCGGCATCACGGGGTGCACGAATGAAGAAGACATGGATGCTGGGCGGCGTGGCCCTGTTGGTGCTGGCCGGTGTCGCGGGTGCCTACCTGACGGGCGCGCTCAAGCTGCCGGGTGGCGACGCAATGGCCAAGGGCGAAGCCGGGGTTGGCAAGGTTGGCAAGGACGGCAAGAAGCCCGAAGTGCCGCTGGAGTTTGTGTCGCGCGAGGTGGTGCAACCCAGCCTGGCGCGGCTGCCCTCGGTGATGGAGTTTTCCGGCCCGCTGGTGGCGCCACAAACTGCAATCGTGCGCGCCAAAACCGGCGGCACGCTGCTGACGTTGAACGTGGCCGAAGGCGCACGGGTGCAGGCCGGCCAGGTCATCGGCCGCATCGAGCAGGCCGAACTGGGCAGCCGAGTGGCCGAACGCAGCGCGCAGCTGGAATCGGCCCGCGCCACGCTGGTGCAGGCTGAGCGCACGCACCTCAGCAACGAGCGCCTGGCGCAGCAGCAGTTCATCAGCCCGATTGCGCTGGACAACTCGCGCGCTGCGCTGGACACCGCGCGCGCGCAACTGAACGCTGCGCAGGCGTCGCTGGAAACCACCCGCGTCGGCTTGCGCGACGCCAGCATCCTGGCCCCCATCTCGGGCATCGTGGCCAAGCGCCATGTGCTGCCGGGCGAAAAGGTCAGCCCCGAGCAGCAGGTGTTGACCATCGTCGATCTGGCCCGGCTTGAACTGGCCGGCGCGGTGGGCACCCACGAGGTCAGCCGCCTGGCGCCCGGCATGGCCGTGCAGGTGCAGGTGGAAGGACTGCCCAAGCCGGTGGAAGGTCGCATTGCGCGCATCGCGCCGGCGGCCGAGCCCGGCACCCGGTCGATCGGCATCACCATCGCCATCGACAACCCCAAGGAAGCCCTGCGCGCCGGCCAGTACGCGCTGGCCAGCGTGACGCTGGCCGACGACACCGACCGCCTGACGCTGCCGGTGGCCGCGCTGGGCAACACCGCAGGCCAGGACCATGTGTGGGTGATCGAGAACGGCCTGCTGGCACGGCGCGCCGTGACCGTGGGTCGCCGCGACGAGCGCGCGGGCCGGGTTGAGGTGCTGCAGGGCGTGGCGGCAGGCACCCAGGTGCTGGCGGCGCGCTTTGACAACCTGCGTGAAGGGGCCAAGGCCAGTGTGGTCGAGACCAAGTCGGCGGCCAGGTCGGCGGCGGTGGCGTCGGCCGCCGCGTCCACACCCAGCAACCTGCCCAGCAACCTGCGTTAAGGAGCCGCACCATGTGGATGACTCGCGTCTCGATCAACAACCCGGTTTTTGCCACGATGGTGATGGTGGCGTTGTGCGTGCTGGGCCTGTTTTCCTACGCCAAGCTGGGCGTGGAACAACTGCCTGACATTTCGCCGCCCGGCGCTTCGCTTGAAGTGCGCTACCCGGGCGCCTCGGCCGAGGCGGTCGAGCGCGAGGTCGTCAAGCCCATGGAAGAGGCGGTGAACAGCATCGCCGGTGTCAAGCGCATCACCTCGCGCAGTGGCGAGGGCAAGGGCACGATGAGCGTGGAGTTCTCGCTCGATGCCGACATGGGCCGTGCGATGCAGGAGGTGCGCGACCGCGTCGCGGCCGTGCAGTCCAGCTTCCCGCGGGAAGTGCGCGCGCCGACCATCGCCCGCTGGAACAACGACAACGGCCAGCCCGTGGTGAACCTGGCGTTGGTGAGCAAGACCAGAAGCGCACGCGAACTGTCCATCATCGGCGACGAACTGGTGGGCAAGCGCCTGCAGCGCGTCGAAGGCGTGGCGCGGGTCGAGATCAACGGCCTGACCGAGCGCGAGGTCCGCATCGACCTCGACCCGACGCGGCTGCGTGCCTATGGCGTGACGCCGGCCGAGATCGCCACGGCGCTGCGCGAATCCAATGCCGACCAGCCGGTGGGGCTGTTGTCCAACGGCACCCAGGACACGTTGCTGCGCGTCGAGGGCCGGGTGCGCGACCCGCGGCAGTTCGAGTCGGTGGTGGTGGCGCGGCGCAACGGCCTGGCGCTGACGCTGGGCGACTTCGGCACCCTGATTGAACGCGAACGCGAGCCCGACTCCACCGCGCGCATCAACGGCCAGCCGGCCATCAACTTCAACATCTTCAAGCAGCAGGACGCCAACATCGTGGCTGCCGGCGACGCTGTGAAGAAGGCCGCCGACGAGATCCGCAAGCAGTTGCCGCCCGACGTGGAACTGCGCCTGATCTACGCCACCAGCGACTGGGTCAAGGGCTCGCTGAACGGCCTCAAGCACACGCTGATTGAAGGCGCGGTGCTGACCATCATCATCGTCTTCCTGTTCCTGCATTCCTGGCGCAGCACGATCATCACGGGCCTCACGCTGCCGATTGCGGTGATCTCGAGTTTCATCGCCGTGTATGCCTTCGGCTTCACGCTGAACTTCATGACCATGATGGCGCTGAGCCTGTGCATCGGCCTGCTCATCGACGACGCCATCGTCGTGCGCGAGAACATCGTTCGCCACGTGAACATGGGCAAGGACCACCGCACCGCGGCACACGACGGCACCAATGAGATCGGCCTGGCGGTGATGGCCACCACCTTCGCCATCGTGGCGGTGTTCGCGCCCGTGGCCTTCATGGGCGGGATCATCGGCAAGTTCTTCTACCCCTTCGGCATCGTGGTGGTGGTGGCCGTGCTGGTAAGCCTGTTCGTCAGCTTCACGCTGGACCCGATGTTGTCGGCCGTGTGGCACGACCCGCCTTCGGTGCGCATGAAGAAGTGGCCCGTCATCGGCCACGCCATCCGTGCCACCGACGCCGGCATGGACTGGATGCACCGCACCTACGAACGCACCATGCGCTGGGCGTTTTCGCAGAAGCGCTGGACCTTCGGTTCGGGCCGGTTCTACCTTGGCATCCCCGTCTACGCCCATGGCTTCGACAGCCAGCAGCAGCGCGACAAGGCCAGCCCGCGGCGTTGGCGGTTGGCCACCATCACGCCGCGCGGCGTGGTCATGGCCAGCGGCCTGGCCAGCTTCGTGGTGGCCGTGGGTCTGGCGCCCCTGGTGGGCAGCGAGTTCGTGCCCGAGACCGACGAGGGCTACACCCAACTGGCCCTGCGCATGCCCGTGGGCAGCAGCCTGGAACGCAGCGACGCCAAGGTGCGCCAGGTGGAAGAGATCGTCTCGGCCATGCCCGAGGTGCAAAACGTGTCGACGTCGGTCGGTGGCGCCGGCCAGCGCAACCAGGCGAGCCTGAACATATCGCTGAAGGACCGCAGCGAACGCAAGCGCAGCCAAAAGCAGGTCGAAGACGCCATCCGCGAGCAGATCGCCAAGATCCCCGGCACCGATGCCAGCGTCGGCTTCAACCGGCCCATCTACGTGGCCATCCTGGGCAACGACCCGGCCGGGCTGGCGCGAGTGGCCGACGAGCTCGCCGAGAAGGTGAGGAAGATCCCCGGCGCGGTCGATGTCGAGTCGTCGGTCAAGCCCGGCCTGCCGGCCTATGCCGTGCGCCTGAAGCCCGACGCCGTGCGTGAACTCGGCCTGACGGCGCCGCAATTGGCCAGCAGCCTGCGGGCCTACGTCAACGGCGAAACGGCCACCACCTGGACCACACCCGACGGCAACCAGGTCGACGTGGTGCTGCGCCTGAACGAGAGCCAGCGCGAACGCATCGACCAGCTGCGCGGCCTGCCGGTGGCCTTCGCCAAGGACGGCACGCCGATCACGCTGGACAGCGTGGCCACCATCGAGCAGGTCTTCAACCCCGAGATCATCCGCCGTCAGAACCTGCAGCGTCGCGAGGCCGTGTTTGCGGGCGTGAAGGACCGCAGCGCGGGCGACGTGGGCGAGGACGTGCAGAAGCTCATCAAGGAAACCACGCTGCCCCCGGGCTACAGCTTCGACGTGGGCGGCCAGATGCAGCAGCAGGCCGAGGCGTTCGGCGGCCTGCTGGCGGCCATGGCGCTGGCAGCTATCTTTATCTACATCGTGCTGGCCAGCCAGTTCGGCAGCTTTCTGCAGCCCCTCGCCATCATGGCCAGCCTGCCGCTGGCGTTGATCGGCGTGATGCTGGCGCTGCTGATGTGGCGCAGCACGCTGAACGTGTTCAGCATGATCGGCCTGGTGATGCTGATGGGCCTGGTGACGAAAAACGCCATCCTGCTGGTCGACTTTGCCAACCATGCGCGCAAGGCCGGTGCCACGGTGGCCGACGCCGTGCTTCAGGCCGGGCTGATCCGCATGCGGCCGATCGTGATGACCACCATGGCCATGGTCTTTGGCATGCTGCCGCTGGCGCTGGCGCTGAACGACGGCGGCGAACTGCAGGCGCCGATGGGCCGCGCCATCATCGGCGGCGTCATCACCAGCACGCTGCTGACGCTGCTGGTGGTGCCCGTGTTCTACAGCTACCTGGTGGGCAAGAACAAACCGGCCGCGACCGTCGCGACCGCCGCGCCCGCCTTGGACCCTGCGCCCGGCGGCAGTGCAGGGCCCGTTCCGATGCCGGCCGATCGCCATTGATTCAAGGGACCCGGCCGGCGCCGGCGGTTGAGCTGCGCACCGGTGTGCGGGACACGCGTCATGGCTTTTCGTTGTGCGGCGACCGGAGCGTGGTGTCGGGTTCGGCGGCCACCGGGTTGGTGCCTTGGCTGGCATCGCTGATGTCGTAGCGGCGCAAACGTTGCCAGAGTTGCCCGGCGGCGTCGCGGTGTGGGGTCTGGCCGTCGCCTGCTTCGGTGGCGCTGGCGCGGCTTCCAACAGGGTCGTTGCCCGGCGCGCTGGGCGACCATGAACGACGCACCGACAGCGCCAGCCCCAGTGCCAACACGGCCAGGGCGGCCATGGCGATGAGCAGCCGGGCGCGCTGTTGCTCGACGCGCTGGACACGGGCGGCCAGTGTCTGCCGCACGGCGTGGCTGGCGGCGTCGAACAGGCGGGCC
>ENA-OBIT01001047-OBIT01001047.1-metagenomes-genome-assembly--contig:-NODE-1047-length-11001-cov-2.97634_pt1 | contig 11001 bp, 8 predicted proteins | sample MGYA00153386_OBIT01 | MGnify analysis MGYA00153386 | reverse complement strand
TCAGGCGGTTTGACGCGCCGTCAGCGGCGAGGCGACGCGCAGCGCGGGCGGTTTGCGGCGGCCAAGCGCCAAATAGAAACTGGCGAGCGCCTCTTCCAACCGGGCGGCCACGGCGTCGGTGAGCGTGGCGCTTTCGCCGGTCAGTTGGATCTGGCTGTCGTCGGCGAACACGCCGTGCAGCACCTCTTGCGCTTTCAGCGCCGCCAGCACCGGTTTCAGCGCATAGTCCACCGCCAGCATGTGGCCGACGGAACCGCCGGTCGCCAGCGGCAGCACCACCTTATGATCCAGCGCGCGTTCCGGCAGCAGGTCCAGCAGGGTTTTCAGCGCGCCGGAGAACGACGCTTTATAAACCGGCGTGGAAATCAGCAGGCCGTCGGCCTGCGCCAGCTGCTCGGCAAACGCCTTGATCGCCGGACTGTTGAAGTTGGCGTACAGCAGGTCTTCGGCGTCAAAGTCGTGCAGGGTATAGGCCGTCACTTCCACCCCTTGCTGCCGCAGCCAGTTCTGACTCAGCGAGAGCAGCGCGGCGGAACGTGATGGGATACGTGGGCTACCGGCCAGTGATATAACGCGCATTGCCACTCCTTATAACTAAAAGTTAGGTTTAATTAGAAAATCAATGGGAAGTGTTTTAAACCTACCAGCAACCGGGCGCGTTGTTTAAATCTCATTTTGTGATTTGGATATGCACAAAAGCGGATTGGCGCCGATTTGGCGGTGAAGTGGGAAAACGATTGCGTAAAAACGGCTTTTTTTGCCTTTAATCAATTCCAATTAGGCGGGGGATACCGGATAATACGCCCCCGGTTTGCAACCGGGAAATCAGGAGAGTCCATGTACTACCCCCTCATCAGGAAAGCGTTGTTCCAGCTCGATCCGGAGCGCGCGCACGAAGTGACCTTTCGTCAGCTCAGCCGTATTACCGGCACCCCATTAGCGTTTCTTGTCCGTCAGTCCGTGCCGACCAAACCGGTCAGCTGCATGGGGCTGTCGTTTAAAAACCCGCTGGGATTGGCCGCCGGTCTGGATAAAAACGGCGAATGCATCGATGCGTTCGGCGCGATGGGCTTCGGCCATGTGGAAGTCGGCACCGTGACGCCGCGTCCGCAACCGGGCAACGACAAGCCGCGCTTGTTCCGCGTGGTTGAGGCGGAAGGCCTGATTAACCGTATGGGGTTCAATAACCATGGCGTGGACAATCTGGTTGAAAACGTTAAGAAATCCCATTTCGGCGGCATTCTTGGGATCAATATCGGCAAGAATAAAGACACGCCGGTCGAGCAGGGAAAAGACGATTATTTGATCTGCATGGATAAAGTTTATCCGTATGCCGGATATATCGCGATTAACATCTCTTCACCGAATACGCCGGGGTTACGATCCTTACAGTATGGCGAAGCGCTGGACGATCTTTTGGCTGCGATTAAAAATAAGCAGCAGGAATTACATGCGCGGCATCACAAATATGTGCCGGTGGCGGTAAAGATCGCGCCGGATCTTTCAGAAGAAGAATTGATCCAAATTGCCGATAGCCTGGTGCGGCATAATATCGATGGCGTGATCGCCACCAATACCACGTTGGATCGAAAATTGATCCAGGGGTTGAATTACTGCGAACAAGCGGGCGGGTTAAGCGGGCGTCCGTTGCAATCACGCAGCACCGAAGTGATCCGTCGTCTCTCCACCGAACTGCAGGGGCGCCTGCCGATTATCGGCGTAGGCGGCATTGATTCGCTGACGGCGGCGCGCGAAAAAATGGAGGCCGGCGCGAGCCTGCTGCAAATTTATTCCGGATTTATCTATCGCGGCCCGCGTTTGATTAAAGATATCGTTACCCATATCTAATATTTTTCCTCTCATTTTATTCCGGGGGTTTATTTCTGCCCCCGGCTCGTCTATATTTTGTTCGTTAGCATAAATATCGTTCGCGGAATTATCCGATGTTTAAGCTATTTTATCGGTGATAAAATCGCCTTTTAGGGTGAGTGCGGCATTGGCATAGGCAGCGAGAAGGATACGAAATGAAGATAAAACCTGACGATAATTGGCGTTGGTATTTTGATGTCGAACACGATCGGCTAATGCTGGATTTAGCTAATGGTATGATCTTTCGTTCACGTTTCCCGGCCAAAATGTTAACGCCGGACGCCTTTGATGAATGCGCTTTTTGCGTGGATGACGCCGCCCTTTATTTCACCTATGAAGAACAGTGCAAGCAGGTCAAGCTGAGCCATGAACAGCGCGCCGAGCTGGTGTTGAATGCGCTGGTCGCCTATCGCTTCCTGAAACCGCTGATGCCAAAGAGCTGGCATTTCTCGCAGCAGCATTACCCGCTGCAGCCGAAAAATGGCGAGCTGGCGGCGGTGAAAGTGATGGAGAGCGGCGCGGAAGCGCGCTTGCTGGTGGTGGAGGCCGGGGATAACGCCAGCCTGTGCCTGCTGGCGCAAAATCAGCTGACGGTCGCTGGCCGTACCATGGTATTGGGTGACGCCATCAAGGTGATGCACGATCGGCTGAAACCCTGCGCGCAGGATGAAAGCGCCGCCCCGGCTTACGACAGGGCGGTATAAGGCGGATTACGCCAACGTCAAATCACTTTTCGGGATGCAGCTGCAGCACAGGATGGTGCCGTTGTCGCCCAGCGCGCTTTTCTTCAGGGGCGCGACTTCACCGCTCAACAACGTAATGCGGCAGCTGCCGCAAATCCCGGCGCGGCAGGAGTAAGGTACGCGGATGCCTTGCTGTTCCAACTGCTCGAGCAGGATCTGCTGGTTATTGCCGGTAAACACCTTGCCTTCATATTCGATCGTGACGCTGTGCGCGCTGTCTTGTGGCGCCTGCACGCTCTCCACCACTTTCCCGGCGCCATAAGGGCGCGGCGGCTTGGTCGACAGCACTTCCACCGTATCGCCCACGCGAATGATGCCGCTGTTGCGCGCGATCATATTCTGGCCAAAATCGATGTCGCCGTTGTCGGCGGAGCGGAATTTTTGCAGCGTGCTGAGCGGTTCGCCGCTCGGGTGCTTGCGGCCACGCTCGGTGCTGACGGTGGTAAGCACGCAGCGGCTGCAGGGTTTCACCAGATCGAACATCACGTCACCGACGCGGATCACCTGCCAGCCGTCTTCAGCCCAGGCGGTGGCGCCGCTCACCACCAGATTGGGGCGGAACTGCTCTAGCTTGATGCTGCCGGGGCAGCGCTGTTGCAGATCGTTGAACGAAGCCTGGTTAATCAGCAGATAAGGGTAGCCGTCGGCAAACGTCAGCGGGATTTCAGGGTGTTTCTTGACCCGGCGGGTCAGCTCCGGCCCCAGCCAGCGCAGCTGCACGTCGCGCTGGAAATAGCCGCTCAGCCAGCGGTTGATCTCATCTGGCGCAGTCAGCGCGGTGAAATGGTTGCCCCATACCTCGGTCGGCTGCGGCGCGGCGGCGAAGTCGCTGAAGCGAATGGCGGCGCTTTCACCGTCCGGCGCGGTCAGAAACAGCCCATCCGGCAACAGCGCCGGCGTGAACAACACCATCTGCGGATATTGGCGCGCGGTAATAAAGGTGCCGTCCGGCTCGGTGATCATAAAGTTGCGGTCGAAGGCCAGACCGCTGCTGCCGACCTGGGCGTAAGAAAGCTGCAGGCCGCGCAGTGATTTAACCGGATGGACGTAGAGTTTGGAAAGCGTGATCACCCTTATCTCCGTGCGATGATTAAATAGAAGGGAGCAACTTTATGACAAGCGGTGCGGATTAGCTATAATGCGCAACAATTTTCTTTTTGGTGATAAGTACGATATGAACTCTCTGTTTGCCAGCACGGCGCGTGGATTGGAAGAACTGTTAAAAAGCGAGCTGGAAGCGCTTGGCGCTCACGACTGCAAAGTGGTGCAGGGCGGGGTACATTTTCAGGGTGACGATCGTCTTCTGTACCAAAGCCTGCTGTGGAGCCGCCTGGCTTCGCGCATTCTGTTGCCGCTGAACGAATTCCGCGTGCACAGCGACCTGGATCTGTACCTTGGGGTGCAGGCGATCGACTGGCCGAGCATTTTTGGCGTGGATAAAACTTTTGCCGTGCATTTCAGCGGCGTGAACGAAGAGATCCGCAACAGCCAATATGGCGCGCTGAAGGTGAAAGACGCCATCGTCGACAGCTTCACCCGTAAACTTGACCAACGCCCGACGGTTGCCAAGCAGCAGCCGGATATTCGCGTTAACGTCTTCCTGCAACGCGATATGGCCAGCGTGGCGCTCGATCTGAGCGGCGAAGGCCTGCACCAGCGCGGCTACCGCGATCTCACCGGCCAGGCGCCGCTGAAGGAAAACCTGGCGGCCGCCATCGTGCTGCGCTCCGGCTGGCAGCCGGGCACGCCGATGCTCGATCCGATGTGCGGCTCCGGCACGCTGTTGATCGAAGCGGCGATGATCGCCGCCGATCGCGCGCCGGGTCTTCACCGTCAACACTGGGGCTTCAGCGCCTGGAATGGCCACAACGCCGAACTGTGGCGTGAAGTCACCACCGAAGCACAGGTTCGTGCCCGCCGCGGTCTGCAGGAAACTGCCTCTCGCTTCTTCGGTTCCGATATCGATCGCCGGGTGATTGAGATGGCGCGCGGCAACGCCCGCCGCGCCGGCGTCGCCGAACTGATCACCTTCAACGTCGGCGACGTCGCGCGGTTGACCAACCCGCTGCCGGAAGGCCCGCACGGTACCGTGATCAGCAACCCGCCGTATGGCGAGCGTCTGGAAAGCGAACCGGCGCTGATCGCGCTGCACAACATGCTGGGCCGCGTGATGAAAAGCGCTTTCGGCGGTTGGCAGCTGTTGAGCTGCCTACAGCTGCGCGCCGAGCGCCAGTTTAAGGCGAAGAACGGCCCGCTGGAGTGCGTGCAGAAAAATTATCAGCTGGCGGCAAGCCCGGCCGGTGCCGCTACCGGCGGCGTGCAGGTGGCGGAAGATTTCGCCAACCGTCTGCGCAAGAATTTGAAGAAGCTCGACAAGTGGGCGAAGCAACAAGGCATTGAATGCTACCGCCTGTACGATGCCGATCTGCCAGAATACAACGTCGCGGTGGACCGCTACGGCAGCAAGGTGGTGGTGCAGGAGTATGCGCCGCCGAAAACCGTCGATGCACAGAAAGCGCGTCAGCGCCTGTTCGATGTGATCAACGCGACGCTGGCGGTGCTGGAGCTGCCGTCGAATCAGCTGATCCTGAAAACGCGCGAGCGGCAGAAGGGCAAAAACCAGTACGAGAAACTGGCGCAGAAGGGCGAGTTCCTGCTGGTGGAAGAGTATAACGCCAAGCTGTGGGTCAACCTGACCGACTATCTCGATACCGGCTTGTTCCTCGATCACCGCATCGCGCGCCGTATGCTGGGCGAGATGAGCAATGGCAAGGACTTCCTCAACCTGTTCGCCTATACCGGCACCGCCAGCGTGCATGCCGGGCTGGGCGGCGCGCGCAGCACCACCACGGTGGACATGTCGCGCACCTATCTGGAATGGGCGGAGAAGAACCTGCGCGCCAACGGCCTGACCGGCCGTCAGCATCGATTGATCCAGGCCGACTGTCTGTCGTGGTTGAGCAACGCCAACGAACAGTTCGACGTGATCTTCATCGATCCGCCGACCTTCTCCAACTCCAAGCGGATGGAGAACACCTTTGACGTGCAGCGCGATCACCTGGCGCTGATGAAAGATTTGAAACGGTTGCTGCGCCGCAACGGGACCATCATGTTCTCGAACAACAAGCGCGGTTTCCAAATGGATATGGCAGGGCTGAGTGCGCTGGGCCTGGAGGCGAAAGAGATCACCGCCAAGACGCTGTCGCAGGACTTTGCCCGTAACCGTCAGATCCACAACTGCTGGCTGGTGACTCACGCCGGCGAAGGAAAATAATTACTATGTCGTTAATCAGCATGTCCGGCGCCTGGCTTTCTTTCAGCGATGCGCCACTGTTAGACAACACCGAAATTCATATCGAAGACAACGAGCGCGTGTGTCTGGTCGGGCGCAACGGCGCCGGTAAATCTACGCTGCTGAAGATCCTCGGCAAAGAGATCCCGCTGGACGACGGGCGGGTGATCTACGAACAGGATCTGATCGTGGCGCGCCTGCAACAGGATCCGCCGCGCAATATCGGCGGCAGCGTGTTCGACTTCGTGGCGGAAGGCGTTGCGGAGCAGGCAGAACACCTGAAGGCGTATCATGCGATTTCCCACCTGGTGGAAAGCGATCCGAGCGAGAAAAACCTGGCGCGCATGGCGCAAATCATGGAGATCCTCGATCACCAGGGACTCTGGCAGCTCGACAGCCGCATCAGCGAAGTGCTGCTGCAGCTGGGGTTGAACGGCGACGCAGAACTTTCCTCGCTGTCCGGCGGCTGGCTGCGTAAAGCGGCGCTGGGCCGCGCGCTGGTGAGCTCGCCGCGCGTATTGTTGCTCGACGAACCGACCAACCACCTGGATATCGAAACCATCGACTGGCTGGAAGGTTTCCTGAAAGAGTTCGACGGCAGCATCGTCTTCATCTCGCACGACCGTTCGTTTATCCGCAACATGGCGACGCGCATCGTCGATCTGGATCGCGGTAAGCTAGTTTCCTGGCCGGGCAACTACGATCTGTACCTGCAGAGCAAAGAAGAAGCGCTGCGGGTGGAAGAGCTGCAAAACGCTGAGTTCGATCGCAAGCTGGCGCAGGAAGAGGTCTGGATCCGTCAGGGCATCAAAGCGCGCCGTACCCGTAACGAGGGCCGCGTGCGCGCGCTGAAGGCGCTGCGCGTCGAGCGTTCAGAGCGCCGTGAAGTGATGGGCACCGCCAAGATGCAGGTGGAAGAGGCGACCCGCTCCGGCAAAATCGTATTCGAGCTGGAAGACGTCAATTATCAGGTTGGCGAAAAAGTGCTGGTGCGCGGTTTCTCCGCTCAGGTGCAGCGCGGCGACAAGATTGCGCTGGTGGGGCCGAACGGCTGTGGCAAAACCACGCTGCTGAAACTGATGCTCGGTCAGCTGAAAGCCGACAGCGGCCGCGTGCACTGCGGCACCAAGCTGGAAGTGGCTTATTTCGACCAGCACCGCGCCGATCTCGATCCGGAGCGCACGGTGATGGACAACCTGGCGGAAGGCAAACAGGAAGTAATGGTCAACGGCCGCCCTCGCCACGTCTTGGGCTACCTGCAGGACTTCCTGTTCCACCCGAAGCGTGCGATGACGCCGGTGAAGGCGCTGTCGGGCGGTGAGCGTAACCGCCTGCTGTTGGCTAAGCTGTTTCTGAAACCGAGCAATCTGCTGATCCTCGATGAACCAACCAACGATCTCGACGTCGAAACGCTGGAGCTGCTGGAAGAGCTGATCGACGGCTATCAGGGCACCGTGCTGCTGGTCAGCCACGATCGTCAGTTCGTTGATAACTCCGTGACCGAATGCTGGATTTTCGAAGGCAATGGCGTGATCAAGGCCTTCGTCGGCGGTTACTACGATGCGCATCATCAGCGCGCGACGGCGAAACCGATTCGTCAGGCGGCGCCGAGCGCGAGCAAACCGGCGGCGGAGAAAAAGGCCGAACAGCCGAAGAAAGCGGCGGCCAAGCTGAGTTACAACCTGCTGCGTGAGCTGGAACAGCTGCCGCAGCGGCTCGAACAGCTGGAAGCGGAAATCGAAGCGCTGCAGGTGCAGATGAGCGATGCCGACTTCTTCACGCGGCCGCACAGCGAAACGCAAGAAGTGCTGACGGCGTTGGCTAACGCCGAGCAGGCGCTCGAGCAGGCCTTCGCCCGCTGGGAAGAGCTGGAAGCGATGAAAAACGGCTGACCGTTGCGATACCGCCCGCGCGCTGCTGCGGGCGGTATCGACGTGCCGGTGAGCAACGTTATTGAGGAGGAATATGGTGTGTTCCCACAACAATCATCAGCAGCATAGTCATTCCGCACCTTCGGCGGCGCAGCAGGATAACCTGATGCTGTGCCCGCAGTGCGACATGTTGGTGGCGCTACCGCCGCTGGCCTATGGCAGCAAAGCGGTATGCCCGCGCTGCAAAACCACGCTCAGCGCCCGCTGGGACGAACCGCGCAAGCGGCCGATCGGTTACGCGCTCAGCGCCTTGTTCATGCTGGTGCTGGCCAACATTTTCCCGTTTATCAACATGCGCGTCGCCGGCCTCGGCAACGAAATCCGGCTGATCCAAATCCCGGAAGTCATGGTGGCGGAAGACTACGCCAGCATGGCCACCTTGTTTATGGTGTTCGTGCAGCTGATCCCGGCATTTTGCATGGTGGCGATCATCCTGCTGTGCGCCAAAGTGCGTTTGCCGCTGGGACTGAAAGAGTGGATGGCCCGGGTGCTGTTCCAGTTCAAAACCTGGTGCATGGTGGAGATTTTCCTCGCCGGGGTGCTGGTCAGCTTCGTCAAGCTGATGGCCTATGGCGATATCGGTATCGGCAGCAGCTTCGTGCCTTACTGTCTGTTCTGCCTGCTGCAGGTGCGCGCTTTCCAATGCGTGGATCGGCGCTGGCTGTGGCAGGACATCGAACCGGCACCGCGTCTCGATCGCCCGCTGACGGTAGGACGCACCGGCATGCGCCAGGGCGTGCGCTCCTGCGCGTGCTGCACGGCGATCCTGCCGGCCGATCAGGTGAGCTGCCCGCGCTGCCACACCAAGGGCTACGTGCGTCGCCGCCACAGCCTGCAGTGGACGCTGGCGCTGCTGGTGACCTCCATCATGCTGTATATTCCGGCCAACCTGATGCCCATCATGGTGACCGAGGCGCTGGGTAACAAAATGAACTCCACCATCATGGCGGGGGTGATCCTGCTGTGGGGGGACGGCTCTTATCCGGTAGCGATGGTGATTTTCATCGCCAGTATCATGGTGCCGTCGCTGAAAATGTTGGCGATCGGCTGGCTGTGCTGGGACGCCAACGGCAGGAAGAAACCGCGCGCCGACAGCGAGCGCATGCACCTGATTTATGAAGTGGTCGAGTTCGTTGGCCGCTGGTCAATGATCGACGTGTTTGTGATCGCCGTGTTGTCGGCGTTGGTGCGAATGGGGCAGTTGATGAGTATTTATCCCGCGACGGGCGCCGTGCTGTTCGCGCTGGTGGTGATCCTCACCATGTTCGCCGCCATGACATTTGATCCTCGGCTGACCTGGGATCGCGCAAGTGAAACAATCAACAAGGAGCCGCAAGGTGACGGAAAATAATCATAGCGTCGCGGACGTCGAGAAGATCAAACGCTGGTCGCCGGTGTGGATCATTCCCATCGTGACCGCGCTGATCGGCGCCTGGATCCTGTTTTACCACTTTAGCCATCAGGGGCCGGTAGTGACGCTGGTGACTACGACGGCGGAAGGGCTGGAAGCGGGTAAAACCAAAATCAAAAGCCGCAGCGTTGACGTCGGCGTGGTGGAAACCGTCACGTTGAGCGATGACCTGAGCAAGGTGATGGTGCAGGCGCGTCTTAATTCCGGCATGGAGAAATTGCTGCGCCAGGATTCCGCCTTCTGGGTGGTGAAGCCGCAGATCGGCCGTGAAGGCGTTTCCGGGTTGGGGACGCTGCTCTCCGGCGCCTATATCGAACTGCAGCCGGGCAACAAGGGCAAAGACGGTAAAGACAACTACCAGCTGCTCGACGCGCCGCCGCTGGCCTCTCCGGATGCCAAAGGGCTGCGTATCGTGCTGGACAGCGAGAAATCAGGCCAGCTTAACGCCGGCGATCCGGTGCTGTTCCGCGGTTATCGCGTCGGGTCGGTGGAAACCAGCTATTTCGATCCTAAAGCGCGCGCCATGCGCTATCAGCTGTTCATCACCGCGCCTTACGATCAGTTGGTCACCACCAACGTGCGCTTCTGGAAAGACAGCGGCGTGGCGTTTGACATGTCGGCGCAGGGCATGCGGGTAGAGATGGGATCATTGACCACGCTGTTCAGCGGCGGCGTCAGCTTCGACGTGCCGGACGGCTGGGATCGCGGCGAACTGGCGAAAGAGAAGGCGGAGTACCGGCTGTTCGACAACCAGCGCAGCACGCAGGATTCGCTGTATACCGTGCATAAGGATTACCTGCTGTTCTTCTCCGACTCGGTACGCGGCCTGCAGCCGGGCGCGCCAGTCGAGTTCCGCGGCATCCGTCTGGGTACGGTGGCGCAGGTGCCGTTCTATAAAGACGGCATGGCGCAGCGTCTGGATAATGATTACCGCATTCCGGTGCTGATCCGCATCGAGCCGGATCGCTTCCAGAAACAGCTGGGCGGCAACTTCGATATCGAAGGGCACTTGAAAGACGCCGAGTCCCGCGGCATGCGCGCCTCGATGAAGTCCGCCAACCTGCTGACCGGTTCGCTGTATATCGATCTCGACTTCTATCCGCAGGAGAAACCGTGGAAAGGGCCGCGCGAGCTGTTTGGTTATCCGCTGATGCCAACCACCAGCGGCGGTCTGGCGCAGATCCAGCAGAAACTGATGCAGACGCTGGACAAGATCAACGCGATGCCGATCAATCCGATGATCAACGAGGCGACCAAGACGCTGGCGGAAAGTCAGAAAACCATGAAGTCGACGCAGCAGACCATGAAGTCGTTGAACGACATCATCGCCAGCAAAGAGATGCAGGCGCTGCCGCAGGACATGCAGAAAACGCTGCTGGAGTTGAACCGCAGCATGAAAGGGTTCCAGCCAGGTTCGCCGGCTTACAACAAGATGGTGGGCGACATGCAGCGCCTCGATCAGGTCTTGCGTGAGCTGCAACCGGTGTTGCGCACCCTGAATGAGAAGAGTAACGCGCTGGTGTTTGAAGCCGCCGGCAGTAATGACCCTCAGCCGAAGAAGGCCACGAAATGATGAAATGGATCCCGGTAGCCCTGGCGCTGTTGCTTAGCGCCTGCAGCAGTTCGCCACAGAAGACTTACTATCAGTTGCCGGCGCTGGGCGCGCCGGCCGCGGCCAGCAGCAGCGGCGCCTCCACGCGCCAGCTGTGGCTGGAGCACGTGAGCGTGGCGGATTATCTGGCGCAGAGCGGCGTG
>ENA-OBIT01001043-OBIT01001043.1-metagenomes-genome-assembly--contig:-NODE-1043-length-11027-cov-12.1281_pt1 | contig 11027 bp, 9 predicted proteins | sample MGYA00153386_OBIT01 | MGnify analysis MGYA00153386 | reverse complement strand
AGATAATTCATCACCCCGTCAAATTGAGTACCATCAAGCCATTCTCTCGCATCTTCCCAAACTTCTCCGACAATGTAAGCTTCCGGATTAACGGCTTTAACTCGTTCTCGAAATTCTTGCCAAAATCCCGGGGTTTTAATTTCAAAAGGAACGTCTAGTCGCCAGCCGTCGATGCCGAATTTAATCCAGTATTCGGCGATTTCCATGATGTATTCTCGCACTTCTGGATTGTCGTGATTGAATACAGGAAGGGCTCGATTCCCGTCCCAACCGGCATAATTAGCTGGAAAATTGCCGTCGTAGGCGGATAGCGGCCAGCCTTCAATTTTAAACCAATCCACCCAAGGAGAATTCGGGCCATTTTCGAGGATGTCGTGGAAGAAGAAAAAGCCGCGGCTGGCGTGGTTGAATACGCCATCGAGAACAACTTTGATGTTGCGATCGTGAGCGGCATCTAAAAGTTCTTTAAAAGCCGGATTTCCGCCCAACATGGGATCGACTTGATAGTAGTCGTGGGTGTGGTAGCGGTGATTGCAGGCCGACTGAAATATGGGGGTGAAGTAAATTGCGTTAATGCCTAAGTCTTGCAAGTAGTCTAGCTGTTCCATCACGCCCCACAAGTCGCCGCCTTTGTAGCCTTGGAGGGTGGGGATTTCGTGCCATTCTTCCCACATGAAGTTTTGCAGCAGGCGTTTGCGAGGCTGTTTGCTTTTGGCGAGGCGATCGGGGAATATTTGGTAGAATACGGCGTGTTTAACCCAGTCCGGCGTTTGAATTTGCATACTCTTTTTCTGGCTTTTATGGCTTAGGCTACAGTAGCAGAGGTTTCTAGCGGATCTAGCTTTTGGTAGAGAATAGTCACTTTGTCAAGTTTTGTCGATCGACAAAACCCCAAACCTTATTCTTTCGTTAAACAGCTTTATTTACTGATAAGTATTTTAACTCACAACTCACAACTTTTTTCAAGATAGATTATGGGTTGATAAGTATTTTAACTCATAACTCAAAACTCAAAACTTCCTTGCCTCCCCCCCTTGTCAAGAAGCCCTCACCATCCGACACTGGACTTGGAGAGTTAATCGACCCTAGGGAGAAAGTTCCTTGAAAAAAGTCTTAGCCATCATCCTCGGTGGCGGTGTAGGCACCCGCCTTTACCCCCTAACCAAACTGCGAGCCAAACCCGCAGTTCCCCTCGCAGGCAAATATCGCCTCATCGATATTCCTGTGAGCAACTGCATCAACTCGGAAATAGTCAAAATTTACGTCCTCACCCAATTCAACTCGGCATCCCTCAACCGTCACATCTCTCGCACCTACCAGTTTTCCGGCTTCACCGAGGGATTTGTCGAGGTGCTCGCCGCCCAGCAAACTCAGGAAAACCCCAACTGGTTTCAAGGGACAGCGGACGCAGTTCGCCAATATCTGTCGCTGCTAGAACAGTGGGATGTTGACGAATACTTGATTCTCTCAGGCGACCACCTCTACCGCATGGACTACCGTTTGTTTGTGGACAGACACCGCGAAACCAATGCCGACATCACCCTCTCGGTTTTGCCGATGGACGACAAGCGGGCCTCGGATTTTGGTTTGATGAAAATCGACGACAACGGCCGCATTGTTTCTTTCAGCGAAAAGCCAAAAGGCGATGCGCTCAAACAAATGCAGGTGGATACTACTAAACTGGGACTGACAGCGCAGCAGGCTCTGGAAAGTCCTTACATTGCTTCGATGGGGATTTACGTCTTCAAAAAAGAAGTTCTGATAAAACTGCTGAAAGAATCTCCAAACCAAACTGATTTTGGTAAAGAGATTATTCCGAATTCTGCAAAAGACCACAACGTTCAAGCTTATTTGTTTGACGATTACTGGGAAGATATCGGAACCATTGAGGCTTTTTACGATGCTAACATGGCTCTGACAAAACAGCCTCAGCCGCCTTTCAGTTTCTATGATGAAAATGCGCCGATTTACACTCGCCCGCGTTTCTTGCCGCCGACTAAGCTTTTAGATACTCACGTGACTGAATCGATTATTGCTGAAGGCTGCATTCTGAAACAGTGCCGAATCGATCATTCTGTGCTGGGAGTTCGATCGCGCATTGAAGCTGGATGTACGATTCAAGACACCCTAGTTATGGGTGCTGACTTCTACGAACCAGACGCCGAACGGCATTCAAATTTGGATCACGGTGGCGTCGCCCTCGGTATCGGTGCAGATACTACAATTCGCCGCGCGATTGTGGATAAAAATGCCCGCATCGGCCGCAACGTTCAAATCATTAATAAAGACCGAGTGGAAGAAGCCAACCGCGAAAGCCAAGGTTTTTACATCCGCAGCGGCATTGTCGTAGTCCTGAAAAACGCCACGATTCCTGATGGAACTATCATTTAGTTATTAGTCATTAGTCATTAGTTGTCAGTCATTAGTTTTTTAAGTTAAAATCTGTTACTTGGTTTTCCAGTGACTGATGATAAATAACTAAATTAGTGACAGATCGCCAATGACCGATGACTGATGACGCAGTTAATTCTTGTTTTTTGTTGATGATTAATTGCAATTACTGATGCGAGGTTGTCGAAATACTTGGCTTTATTCACACCATTTGTGCCCTAATAAGGGACTGTCTCTATTACGGTCTGCGATGATGGTGATATAGATATGTTCGATCGCCTGCGTCGGGCAAATAGCTTCTGATTCTGGTGTTTGCGATCGTAGCACGACTGACAAATGCGCTGCCCGTTTCTGAGTACAACACAACTCTCGGAACTATCTTTCCAATCGTCGCAGCAGCCGCAAGGCCAACTTAGTAAATAATTCATCCTGTTAGCACCCTCGTAGCGTTAAAAACTTATTGAGCCACCATCTTAGCTTAATTTTTTCAACTGTGTGTGTTCTAGTTAACAAACTAATTAATTTTTGTGTGATCTTTTGTTGACTTAAATCTATTCAGAAATTTTAAAAATAAGATTCAATAGCAGGTCTGGAATGAGAAAAAAATATCTCTAAAGGTTGTGGAGTTACGGCGCGCTTTATGGTATAGTTTGATGGCAATTTAGGTAGTAGATTGGACAATAATTGCTAATAAAAACGTGCTAGGATTCGCATTGGCCGAAAGATTGATATCGAGAAGTTCGTAGGCGTAAGCCGGGGCGTAGCCATCGCACCGCGCACCGGAAAAAAGATCGATCGTCCGCACCACTCAACCCGACGGGCGATCGCACCAGCAACCGCAGCAGCTTTTGTAGCTCGCCTCAAAAAGGCTGCACCATAAAATCTCAGACAGCGACGGAGTGTGGAAATTGCGATCGTCCCGGAAGCAACAACCGAACTCGATCGAGTCCCAACCTTTGATAACCTATAATTTGAATAATATCAAATCCAATGGTATCGGAATTATGAGCGTGCGATCGTCCTTCGTCGCAGCATGGATCGCGAGCGAGGGCGATCGCAGGCGAGAGCGCCCATGTATTATTTCGATCTAACCGGAAATGGTATAAGATGCCGCAGGCACTTCTGCCCGTGGGATCAAACTAATTCACCATCCTGCTAATTTGGGATTTATGCTTTCTAACAACTAACAACTAACAACTAACAACTAACAACTAATAAAAAGGAGATTACTTAATGGCTGCAACTGATTTTAAAGACTATTACGCTATTTTGGGAGTCAACAAAACCACCAGCGCAGATGAAATTAAAAAAACTTTCCGCAAACTAGCCCGAAAATATCACCCGGATATGAACCCAGGGAACAAAGAAGCCGAAGCTCGTTTTAAAGAAGTTAACGAAGCTTACGAAGTGCTCTCAGACACAGAAAAACGCAAAAAATATGACCAATACGGTCAATATTGGAAGCAAGCAGCAGCAACTCCCGGCGGATGGCCAGGCGGGGGTGGTACTGCGGTAGATTTTGGCGGCGTTGACTTCAGCCAGTATGGCAGTTTTGACGAATTTATCAATACCTTGCTTGGGCGCGCAGCCGCCAACAGTGCGGGTACTAACCGCAATGGCCAGTGGAATTACAGCAACTACCGCACCGGCGGGCCCAGTGGCGGATTTGAAGATTTTCCGGGGTATGAAAACCGCAACGCCGGAACCTCTCGCGACACTGAGGTGACGATTTCCCTGACTCTGGGAGAAGCATTTCGGGGCACTTCTAAGCGAGTCGCCACCGGCGAAGTTTCGATTCCTGCGGGAGTGAAAACGGGCAGCAAAATTAGGGTTAAAGGTAAAGGTCAAGTTGACCCGTACACGAAGCAGCAGGGAGATTTGTACCTAAAATTGGAAGTTTTGCCTCACGCTTTCTTCCAGTTTGAGGGAGAGAATTTGGTCTGCGAAGTGCCGATAACTCCCGACGAAGCGGTGTTGGGGGCTTCAATTGAAGTGCCGGCACCTGAAGGTATGATAACTGTAAAATTTCCGGCGGGGATGCGATCGGGTCAGTCTTTGCGGTTACGGGGTAAAGGATGGCCGAAACCGAAGAAAGATGAACGGACTGATTTGTTGGTAAAAATTGCGATCGTGCCGCCGAAAGAACTCACCGCCCAGGAACGAGAGCTCTACGAGAAAATCAAAGCAAATCGCACTTTCAATCCCCGGAATACTCTCAATCAGATGGTGATTTAATCTTAATCATGATGGCAAAATACTCGCAAATTCTTAAAAATTGTTGGCAGTACGTCAACTCAGATAGGTTGCCGAAAAAACTGGCTTTCTGTATCCTAATATTGACCCCATGATTATAGATTATTGACAGCAGCATAAATTAAGTTTCTGATAGGATGAGGTGTTAAGCTGTTCTGCATTTAAATTGTATGTTAAAAAATAATCAAACTCTTGTGGGGTGGGCGTCCCGCCCGCTCTGAATATACAATTTAAATGTGCGATAGCTTAACTTGACTCCATCAAATGATTAATATAGGCGATAGCTATGTTCAAAAAGCTTGAATATTCTGTAGCCATAATAATCGATGATTGCGAAGTGGCAGCGCGTTATCTGAGTTTGGGTATTATTTACACAAAATTAACACGTACCGTACTTTTTGTGCTATGAAATGGGCAGAATATCGTGCTGCAATTGATGTTGGCAGTCACAGCGCAGGGTTGTGAAAGTTATCTATCGCCCTGGGTGGCTAATCGAGACTGGCAATTAGCCTGAACTAGGAACTGCCAACAGCTTAATTCGTGAAGAAGCCAACCTTTTTAAACCTAATTTGATATTACTCATCGGTAGCTGTTAGCTGACTGGGTTGACGACCTTGCTTGATGTTAATGCTAATTTTTTTAGCTCCTTTCTTCTCCAAGTCTTTGATGTAGCCGTTGGTGTTATCAGAAGCTTCATCCTTGCTGTCGTAGGGGCCAAAGTAGTAGGTGCGCTTGGGCGAATCTGTGTCAACTTCCACCCACCACTCGCGACCTCTACTGCTTCCGATTGGTTGAGTCAGTATCCAGAAAGCAGCCACGTACATACCGAATAGATAAAGTCCGAACATAGTAAGTCTCCCAAAAGTCAAGTAGTTTTTAATCTTCTTAATTTACCCTGACAAATAGCTCGGTCGGATCATCCTCAGTGCTGATTTGATCTTGGTATTTTGGGGCGGTTAATGGTGATAAAAATCTGTATTTTGATGGAGAAGATACCGAGTTTTAAGCCGTCACTACAACCAGAAAGTTCGTAAGACAAGGACTAGGAGAAGACGATACTTGATCTTATTGTTGAGGCTTGAGTTATCTTAACCGCGCCCGACGATTAGAATAGACCTCTTGCAAAGATAATTAGACGGGCTCTCCGGCCCATCCCACAAGATTTATTTTTTCTTGTGGGATGGGCCGGAGAGCCCGTCTCATCAATTGATGAAAAGGATTTTTGCAAGAGGTCTAATGTTCTTAACTACTGAAATCGTTGCCGAAGATTGCTGCTTCTTAATTCCATAATTGAAAGCTCAAACATAATTTATATCAAATTCGGTTCATCGGAATTAATATTACCCACAATCAGGATACGGCAGTGCCGTTTCCCTACAATTAATCGTGGTAGGGAAACGGCACTGCCGTGTTCTCAATATCATGTCTGACCGAGAGAATATCAAAATTATTAAGCTGCGACACCCTCTGAGACTTGATTTTCGTAAATGGTGAGATCCAAAGGCTCACAACGTTTGATGCGGATGCTAACTTTTTTGGCTCCCTCGCTTTCCAAGTCTTCGATGTAGCCTGGAGTATTGCTGGATGCTTCTTTGTCGGTGTCGAAGGGGCCAAAATAGTAGGTACAGCGGGGCGAGTCTGTGACAATTTCTACCCACCATTTCTCTTCACTGCGGTGGTTCGGTGCAGCAAACACCGATAAGACTACGACGTAGATTAAAAATAAATAAAATCCGAGCATTTTTTTCCTCTTTATGGGTAATTTATTTTCTCTAGGTCTGACGCTCCTAAACCCAGTTTTTAGGATAAATAAGAGGTTGGATGATAGAGAATTTATGAACAAACTAGGTCGATCGTTTCCTGTGCGCAAGTCCTGTTCTAAGTCTATTAGGGCAGTTTGTACGATCGCATCAATCTAAGTGCTGATTTTAAGGCGAGAATAGTATCGCAATTAATTAGCGATTTTGAAAAATTAAGCTTTATGGTGGGCTTTGAATACGCACCCGAGAAGATTTTAAGTATGCAGTAGTTTTATAAATTAAATGCGTGACAGCTTAGTTCAGAAAATTCGCTGGAACATAGAGCGACTTGATACTAGCAGCGCCAAAGCTGATAAACAGTCGCTAAAATAACAAAACCCGCCTGTGCGGGTTTTGTTGTTAACTATAAAATTCCTCAAACCAATCGGATTTGCCTAACTCAGTAGGCTGAGGTTTAGCGCTTGCCTTTGGGGAACTGTTCGATACCAGCCCAACCATAGAAAACCAGCTCGTCGTTTTGGACTCGACACCTGTCTACTCGTAGTTGAGTGCCTTCGAGGGCGAATTTGTCTAAGTCTAGCAAGTTATTGACGTGGGCAATTATAGCTTTAGCCAAGTCTACTGCTTGCTCGTCGCCCCCGTAAGTAACGCTAACAAATTGAATTTTGCGTCGCTCTTCTACTTGCAATTGGGAAGTAATATCTATGTTGACTGGTTCACTGGCGTCGCCGATCGTAATCTGGGACTGAAGCCGAATTGATTTGTCGGCTCCGAAGCTGACTTCCGTATTTTGAAAGTGCAGAGATTGCTCTTGGTAACTCAGTTTCTGGAGTTTTTCAACTACAAAAGGTGTGTTGAATGAGGTGGTTAAATCCGATCGGCTTAAGACTACTCGCATATTAGCCTGGGTAGGCTGTCGCAATTTGACTTGACCTGCAAAAATTGCTCCAAAATCAATGGAGAGTGCTTGCAGGTAGAGTTCCATCACTTCTATGCGGAGGCCGTTATACATCAACATACCTTTGCCAACGAAGTCAAAACCGTCGATGCTTCCCTGCAAGAGTTTGGCTACTGGTTCGACTCGGATGTTGGCTTCTGCCTTTTCAGAACGTTTGAATAAGGCTGCGATCGCAGCTCCTGCTACTTTGCTGACAAGGCGATCGCCACTTTGACCTTGAAAGGATGTACCGCTAAACAAAGCTGCTACCATTTATTCGTTTACTGATCTACAGTCGCCATTATAACCTCCCATTAAGAATTGTTAAAATAGCTTGTACTTATTCACTTCATAAGCTTAGGTTGTTCTTCTTGTCTGTCTTCAAAATAACACTTCGCCGCTTCGCTCAGGGCGAGGCTACGCTCAGTGTGCCGCATTTTTGAATTTTAAAGGCTCAGGGGTGTGCCTTGAAGACAAGCTCGATCGAGCAAAGCTCCATCCCAGACAGTTTGTTCCATCGCGGCACAGAGCAAATTTGCCCCCGTCAGGTTAGCGCCACGGAATACAGCTCCATTCAAGATCGCTTCTTCCAAGTCGGCTCCAGACAAATCAGCGCCTGACAAATTGGCATTGCTCAAATCTGCTTGCTGCAAAATTGCCCGAGCCGCATTAGCGCCCCGCAAATCTGCGCCTCGAAAATCGACACCGGTCAAATCCAAATTGCCGATCGTCGCCCCGGTCAAAAAAGCACCTCCAAAACTGGCATCACGGACTAAAGCGTTAGCCAAGGAAGCACCCCGCAAATCGGCATTCCGCAAATCGGCGCCTCGCAAGTCAGCGCCGCTTAAGTCAGCACCGCGAAGGTTAGCTCGCAGTACCGCCCGCTGCAAGTTAGCGCCAGCAAGATTAGCTCCACTCAAGTTGGCTTGAGACAAGTCGGCGCCAGCAAGATCGGCTCCTGCTAAGTCTTTGCCAGCTAAATCAATGCCGGCTAACAGATGAATTTTGCCTTTGCGTATGGTTTCGAGGTCATTAATCATTGGTAATTGGGAATTGGTAATTGGTAATTGGTAATGGGTAATTGGTTATTTGTTGGTGGTTATTTGTTGGTTATCAGTTCCAATGCCCAATGCCCAATTACCAATTACCGATCGCCCATTACCAACGCAGTTATTCTATATTGCTGGGACGGTGGCGGTCGTTCGATCGCCCAAATCTTCCAACCAAATATTCGGCAGTTGGCTGGGGCGGCTTGGTAGCTCCATCAAGCCCATTTCTGTCAACCTGACGACGTTGGCGAGACTTTCCACCAAAGCTGGATCGAAGCGACTACCGGACTGTTCCCGGCACTTTTCTAAGGCTTCGGTCAAACTCAAAGCCGGACGATCGCCGCGCGGTTTAGTCAAAGCTTGAAAACAAGCGATCAACCCAATAATTCGCGAACCAACGGGTATCCCTTCGCCTCGCAAACCTTCTGGTCTGCCGCTGCCGTCCCAGTATTCGAGTTTGTGCTTGACAATTTCGGCAACAGGTGATAGTTCCGGCATTGCTTGCAATAGTTGAGAACCAATAAAACTGCGATCGTGCCAAAATGCTAGAGTCTGTTGGTCGAATTGATCGGAGGTTTGAGTAAACACCTCATTCGGGGCGGAAACTAAGCCAATCCGAAACAACAATCCCGCCAAGCGCAACCTACGCAACTGCAAAGCTGGCAAATCCAGAAGTTGACCCAAAGTTTCCGACAAAGCCGCCACTTGCAAAGACGCTGTGGGATTCCAGCTATCGCGTTCGTCTACGCGCTGGGCCATCCGCAGAAATGCTTGGAGTTTATTGGCGTTCAAATTGCGGCTGACGCGCAAAGCTTGACCTTCCAATTCCCACAAATCGCGGCTTTGGCGGTTAATTGCCACCATTTGCTGCTGAGAAGTTTGCAGGTAAGTCACGATCCGGGTGACGACGCCGCTAATATCAGCTAGGGGCGGGCCGACTGTGGCGAGAATTTCGTGATGAATTTCCAGCAAACTGTCGGCCAAGGGGGGGTTGTAATGTCGTGTTTGTTCTATAAAAATTTCTGCCGCCGCCGACACTAAGGACTGGTCAAACGACCACAAACCATAGAATTTTCGCTCTGTATCGACTTCTGGCTTGCCTTCTGGCAAATATTCCTCATCTGAAAGTTCGCGACAAAGCACCATTGCTTTGTAGGTTGGGGCGAGGATGATTAAATTCCATTCTTGGATGATGGGGTCGATCGGATCGAGGTCGATTAAAGATACATTTTCTAATTGACCCGTTTTGTGGGTAGCAAAACCGCTGTCAACTACTGCGCCGATGACAACGCGCCGAGAAGCATTAGCAATATCCAGGTAGCGATCGGCTTCCTGCAAATACCATTTTCCCTGCTGAAACGTAACCAAGACCAGCGGTTTGACTGCGATATCATCCGCAGCGCTGGTTTGCAAAATATGGTCTTCTAGGGCGTGACAGAGGGCTACTAGGGTATTTTTGAAGTAGACCCCGTAGCTAGAAGGCAGTTTTCCGTCGGGAAGTGTAGCTTGTAGTCTGGCGAGAGTTGATTCTGGATTCATTTCAAAAGGCGGTGCCGGCTCTTAACTCATTGTAGCGGGCGATCGAACTTATAGAAAGGATCAGATTGTCAAAATCAGGATTTTTGATTTTTAACCGCAGATGGACGATTTGGAAGGCTGATGTGATGCCCTTGTCGATCGAGCGACTGCAATTTTGTCTACACTCTATGTCTTTGGCTGATTTATTGTATCTAATAAACCAGTCTAGAGGAAGACGCTTTGTAACTTAATTATTCTTTACTATTTTCAAAACTCTACTGGAAAATAACAGCGTGATTCAACAAGAGCGGAATTTAGGGGAACAGGCGATCGACAAAGTAGTTGAAATTGCGATTACCAGCCAACTAGACGAATCGGAAAGTTTGTCTGTCACCGTCCAAACTCAACCCATTCAGTTAGCTCAGGGCGAGGTAGATTCAGTCACCATTGAGGGTGAAGGTTTGGTGATGAACCAAGACCTGCGAGTGACAGAATTGCAGATAGAGGTTAAGGATATTTCTGTCAATCCCCTCAGCGCTATGTTTGGCAAAATTGAACTGAACGGCCCAGCTTTGGGGACGGCGCGCGCAGTTTTAACAGAAAGCGATATCAACCGCGCTTTTAATTCAGAATACATCGGCGATAAGCTGCGGGAATTAAAAGTTAATCGGGACGGACAAACGGTGACAATAGACGTTAAAACTGTGGAGTGCAAGTTGCTGTCATCGGGTCAAATTGCTTTAGATGCTGAGGTATTGGTGCGCGAAACAGCCTCAACTGAAAAGATTTATTTTACCGCAAAACCTCAGATAGATGCAGGTGGCTGGGCTATTTCTCTTCAGGATGTCGAGTATCCCGAAAACAAGGAATTTTCGCCAGAGTTGACTGCTGCTTTGGCGGCGAAAGCAGGTGAAGTTTTAAACTTGCGAAATTTTGAACTCCAAGGAATGTCATTGCGAATTCAGAAGCTAGATGTGGAAGCTGGTTTGCTGACTTTGCAAGCTGAAGCGAAAGTCGAACAATTTCCAAGTTAGCAGCTATATTATTTCCGACTGCACTCATACATGATAAGCGAGGACACGGCAGTGCCGTGTCCCTACCATTATTAATTGTAGGGAC
>ENA-OBIT01001042-OBIT01001042.1-metagenomes-genome-assembly--contig:-NODE-1042-length-11036-cov-4.44395_pt1 | contig 11036 bp, 9 predicted proteins | sample MGYA00153386_OBIT01 | MGnify analysis MGYA00153386 | reverse complement strand
CAAGTGGCCGGTAAGCGGGTGTTCATCCGCGCTGACCTGAATGTGCCGCAGGACGATGCGCCAGAAGGTCGTGGCCGAATTACCGACGACACGCGCATCCGCGCCAGCGTGCCGGCCATCCAGATGGCGCTGGCGGCGGGGGCTGCCGTGATGGTCACCAGCCACCTGGGCCGCCCCACCGAGGGCGCCTTCAAGCCCGAAGACAGCCTGGCTCCGGTGGCCACGCGGCTGGCCGAATTGCTGGGCCGCGCTGTGCCGCTGCAAAGCGGGTGGGTCGACGGCGTGCGGGTGGCGACCGGTGACGTCGTGATGCTGGAGAACTGCCGCGTAAACCAGGGCGAGAAGAAGAACGACGAGGCCTTGTCTCGCAAGATGGCCGCGCTGTGCGACATCTATGTGAACGACGCCTTCGGCACTGCGCACCGCGCCGAGGCCACCACCTACGGCATCGCGCAGTTCGCGCCCGTCGCTTGCGCCGGGCCGCTGCTGGCAGCCGAAGTCGACGCCATCACCAAGGTCCTGGCAGCGCCCCGGCGGCCGCTGGTGGCTATCGTGGCGGGCAGCAAGGTCAGCACCAAGCTCACCATTCTGCAAGCGCTGGCGGACAAGGTCGACGGCCTGGTGGTGGGCGGCGGCATCGCCAACACCTTCTTGCTGGCCGCTGGCCTGCCGATCGGCAAAAGCCTGGCCGAGCCCGACCTGGTGGGCGAAGCGCGCGCGGTGATGGCCGCGATGAAGGCGCGCGGCGCTGAAGTGCCCATTCCCACCGACGTGGTGGTGGCCACGCGCTTTTCGGCCGACGCTCCCGCCACGGTCAAGGCCGCCGCTGATGTCGGCCCGGATGACCTGATCCTTGACATCGGCCCGGCAACTGCGAAGTTGCTGGCTGACAAGTTGATGGCCGCCGGCACCATCGTCTGGAACGGCCCCGTGGGCGTGTTCGAGTTCGACGCCTTCGCACACGGCACCGAGACCATCGCGCGCGCCATCGCCGCCAGCCCGGCCTTCAGCATCGCTGGCGGCGGCGACACCGTAGCAGCCATCGTGAAGTACGGCATCGAGGCCGATGTGGACTACATCTCCACCGGCGGCGGTGCGTTTCTGGAGATGCTGGAAGGCAAGACGCTGCCGGCGCTCGAGATACTGAGCCGGCGCGCTGCGGGCTGAACGCCCTGGCCGGCGGCCGGCGGCCGATGGCCCGATGGCGGTTATCTGAGTTGCTCGAAGAACTGGCCTGAAAACCGCGTCAAATTGCGGTCGAATGACGCAACATGCGCCGGAAACCCAGCGGGGGCTTCATGCGCCACACCGCATGCGAGCGGTCAGTTCCTGATCTGGCCTGTACATCGATGTCCAGGGTGACGGTGACTCTCATCGCATCATGATTGCAATTCGGATGCGGTCATGCGGCGTCGCGGTGCACGGCGTTGTCAACCCGGCGTCTCGACCGCCGCCGCGCAGCACCGGCACCGCACCTGCCGCACCCACACCGCTGCGACCGTCGAGTTGTCGACCCACCGCCCATAATCCGCGCCATCCCAGTCAGTCAAGTCCACACCCCATGCTTCGTGCCACCAAGATCGTTGCCACCCTCGGCCCGGCTTCCAGCGACCCCGAGGTGCTGGAACGGCTGTTGCGCGCCGGTGTCGACGTGGTGCGTTTGAATTTCAGCCACGGCAAGGCGCAAGACCACATCGACCGCGCCCGCCTGGTGCGCGAGGTGGCGGCGAAAATCGGCAAGCCGGTGGCGCTGATGGCCGATCTGCAGGGCCCGAAGATCCGCGTCGGCAAGTTCGCTGACGGCAAAGTGCTGCTGGAGCCTGGCGCTGCATTCGTGCTCGACGCCGAGCGCACCGAGCCGGGCGATCTGCAAGGCGTGGGCCTGGACTACAAGGAATTGCCGCGCGACGTGCGCCCGGGCGACACGCTGCTGCTGAACGACGGGCTCATCAAGCTGACCGTGGAAGCCGTGCGCGGTGAACAGGTGCACACCCGCGTGGTGCTGGGCGGCGAACTGAGCAACAACAAGGGCATCAACAAGTCCGGTGGCGGCCTGACAGCCCCGGCGCTGACTGCCAAGGACATGGAGGACATCAAGACAGCGGTGTCCTTCCAGTGCGAATACCTGGCGGTGAGCTTTCCGAAAAGCGCCACCGACATGGAGATGGCGCGGCAACTGGCGAACGTGGCCGGCGAGCCCTTCAAACACCGCCCGGCGATGATCGCCAAGATCGAGCGCAGCGAAGCCATCCCGCAGCTCGAAGCCATCCTGCGCGCCAGCGACGGCATCATGGTGGCGCGTGGCGACTTGGCCGTCGAAGTCGGCAACGCGGCTGTGCCGGCGCTGCAGAAGAAGATGATCCGCATGGCGCGCGAGATGGACAGAATAGTCATCACGGCCACGCAGATGATGGAAAGCATGATCCTGGCCCCGGTGCCCACGCGCGCCGAGGTCAGCGACGTGGCCAATGCCGTGCTGGACGGCACCGACGCCGTGATGCTGAGCGCCGAAACGGCCGCGGGCCGCTACCCGGTGGAAACGGTGGAGCAGATGGCCGCCATCGCGCTGGAGGCCGAGCGCGCCGAAGAGGTCAACTTCAAGGACGACTTCAAGCATCGCCACTTCGGCCGCATCGACCAGAGCATCGCCATGGGCGCGTTGTTTACCGCCCATCACCTGGGTTGCAAAGCCATCATCGCGTTGACGGAAAGCGGCTCGACCGCGTTGTGGATGAGCCGGCACAGTATCCAGGTGCCGATCTACGGCCTGACGCACAAGCACAACACCGAGCGGCGCATGACGCTGTACCGCAATGTGCACCCGATCCTGATGCCCACCCACAACGACCGCGACACCGCGCTGGCTGATGCCGAACAGGCGCTGGTGGCGCGCGGTGTGCTGAAGCCCGGCGACAACTACGCCATCACCTGTGGCGAACCCATGGGGCACCCGGGCGGCACCAACATGCTGAAGGTTTGCCACGTGCGTTGAAGGCCGGTGGTGGGTTGAGGGTTATCGAGGCCCCGCATGTGAAGGGGAGAGACAACCCCGCAATAGATTCTTTGCGCCGCTCTGGCCCTTGCCGGCAGTAACCCGTGCGACTACCGTCAAAACGCCAGAAGCACCGGTTCGGCGCTCATCAGGAAGCGCTGGGGCGGAAGCAAACCACATCACACGCCCATTTCCGGGCAGGAGATCGGCATGAAACAAGTCATCGCATTGGGGCTGCTCACTGCCCTGGGTTCCGCGCACGCGGTTGACCTCTTCAACAACGGCGCCGCCGTTGCGGGCACGCCGTCCCTGTCCGTCATCCGCGCCGGTGGAAGCCTTTTCGGCGCCGGTGCGCAAGGCAGCGTCCCCAACATCGTGGCGGACAACTTTTCGGTTGGCGGCCCGGGTTGGAGGGTCGAAAGCCTGAGCTTTTTTTCGTACCAGTCGTTCGCTGGCAGCCTCTACACCTTCACCGGGGTGAGCTGGAGCGTGATCTCTGGTGACGTCAATACCGGCACGGTGGTCGCATCCGGCAGCGGCGCGCCGACCAACGGCGGCCTGCAGGGCTATCGCGTCACGCCCACCACGCTGACCAACACCGACCGCGCGATCTTCCGTAACAACGTTGACGTCGCCGACTTCAACCTCGCCGCCGGCAACTACTGGCTGCGCTGGGGCTTGACGGGCTCGCTGACATCGGGTCCGTGGCAGCCGCCCACCGCCAACGGTGCCGTGGGCAACGCCCAGCAAAGCCTGACGAATGCCGCTTTCGCGGGCATTGTCGACATGGGTGACACCCTCGGCGTCGAGCTGCCCTTCATCATCCAGGGTTCGGTGATTCCAGAGCCGGGCACCTGGGCGCTGATGTTGGCCGGCGGCGTGGCCATGGTGGGCATCGCACGGCGTCGTCGCCAGCCGCGCTGAAGACATCGGTTCAGCGTGCGCAGGCCTCTGACAGGGCCTGGCGCGGCGGGATCGAACGCTAGAATTCTGTTGGTTTCAGCCGGGTCACAGCCCGGCTGAATTGTTTGAACCCCCCTGCGGAGCCCGCCATGCCACTCGTTTCGATGCGCCAGTTGCTCGACCATGCCGCTGAACACGGTTATGGCATCCCAGCCTTCAACGTCAACAACCTGGAACAGGTGCAAGCCGTGATGACGGCGGCGGCCGAAGTGGGTGCGCCGGTGATCCTGCAAGCCAGCGCCGGTGCGCGCAAGTACGCTGGCGAGGCCTTCATCAAGCACCTGATCCAGGCGGCTACCGAGGCTTACCCGCACATTCCGCTGGTGATGCATCAAGACCATGGCCAGTCGCCGGCCATCTGCCAGGGAGCCATCGATCTGGGTTTCGGCTCGGTGATGATGGACGGCTCGCTGCGCGAAGACGGCAAGACACCCGCCAGCTTCGATTACAACGTCGAGGTCACGCGCCGCGTGGTCGAACTGGCGCACCGCGTCGGCGTCACCGTCGAAGGTGAGCTGGGTTGCCTGGGCAACCTGGAAACCGGTGACGCGGGCGAAGAAGACGGCGTCGGCGCCGTGGGCAAGCTGGAGCACAGCCAGATGCTGACCGACCCCGAAGAAGCCGCCGTGTTCGTGCGCGAAACGCAATTGGACGCGCTGGCGATTGCTATCGGCACCAGCCACGGCGCCTACAAGTTCAGCCGCAAGCCCACGGGCGACATCCTGGCCATTGGCCGCGTCAAGGAAATTCACGCGCGCATCCCGAACACGCATCTGGTGATGCATGGCAGCTCCAGCGTGCCGCCCGAGCTGCTGGCCGTCATCAACCAATACGGCGGCAAGATGAAGGAAACCTTCGGTGTGCCGGTCGAGGAAATCCAGGAAGCCATCAAGCACGGCGTGCGCAAGATCAACATCGACACCGACGTGCGCCTGGCGATGACCGGCGCGGTGCGCAAGTTTCTGGCTGAGAACCCCGACAAGTTCGACGCCCGCGAATGGCTGAAACCGGCGCGCGAGGCCGCCTACAAAGTCTGCAAGCAGCGCTACATGGAGTTCGGCTGCGAAGGCCAGGCCGACAAGATCAAGCCGATGGCCATGGGTGACGTGGCACAGCGTTACGCACGGGGCGAACTGGCGCAGCGCGTGCAGTAAGGCACGGGCCGAGAACGCGGGCACGGTGTGGGCGCCACCTGAGTTGCGCCCTCCCTCCGTTCGCGGGGAGGGGGTGAAACGGGAGAGGGCTTTAAGCCCTTTCCAGCACGCCCGCCAGGCTGTGGTTCTGCGGCCCGCGTTCGGCGATCTTGAGGGCGCCGACGCGGTTGCCCAGTGCCACGCAACGCGGCAGATCCCAACCGCGCTCCAGGCCGTACAACAGTGCCGCGCGAAAAGCGTCGCCGCAACCCGTGGGGTCGACCACGGCGCTGGCTTTGACGCCGGGCACCACCAGGCGCTCGCCGCGAATCCACAGTTCACAGCCATGCTCGGCCAGCGTCACCACCACACCGTGCAGGTTGGGCCGCATCGACATCTGGGCCGGCGTTTCGCCGGTGCGGTCTTGCAGCATGCGCGCTTCGTAGTCGTTGACGGCCACCCAGCGCGCCAGGCCCAGGATTTCGCGGTGCTCGGCGCCGTCGAACTGCGGCAGTTGCTGGCCGGGGTCGAAGATGAACGGCACGCCCAGCGCGTGCATCTGCTGCGCGTGCAGCCACATGGCGTCGCGGCCATCGGGCGCGATGATGCCAATGGTCAGGTCGCTGCGCGCCGGCACGGCCATGTGGTGTGCGTGGCTCATGGCGCCGGGGTGGAAGGCGGTGATCTGGTTGTTGTCACGGTCGGTGGTGATGTGGCACTGCGCGGTGTGCAACTCGGTGTCGCGGTAGATCAGCGACGTGTCGGCGCCCCAACCTTGCACGCGCGCCAGGTAATCGCCGCCGTCCACACCCAGCGCGGCCAGGATCACCGGCGCGCCGCCGATGGCCTGCAGGTTGTAGGCGATGTTGCCGGCGCAGCCGCCGAACTCGCGGCGCAATGTGGGAACCAGGAACGAGACGTTCAGGATGTGCACCTGGTCGGGCAGGATCTGCTCGGCAAAACGGCCCGGGAAGGTGGTGATGGTGTCGAAGGCGAGGGAACCGCAAATCAGCGCGGGCATGGCTTGTCCTTGGGCAGTACGGTCAGGGGTAGGCCGCCCGCAGGCTGCCTTCAGGGGTAAAACAGCTCGATCGTATAGCCCGACACAGCATCAGAGCCCGTGGGCATGCCGACTTGCAGCGTGGCCTGCAGCACCAGTTCACGCCCGGCCGTCAGGCGGTCGGGGGAGTGGCCCAATTCGGCCAGGCTTATGACGCGGCGCGACAGCAGACGGCCCTGCGCATCGGTCAGGCTCAGGTCGATGGCCGGCACGGCTACATCGATGCCGGCCTGGTTGCGCAGCGTGACGGCCATGCGGTACAGGCTGCTGGTGTCCACACGCGTCAGCCCGCTGCTTTGCACCGCCAGCGCGTCGATGACGTGGGCGGCGCCGATCTCGCAGCCCAGCGCCGTGCAAGCTTGTTCCAGTGCCGGCCGCGCTGCGGGCCAGTTTGCGGCCGCCAGGTCGCGGTAGCTGAAGACCACCTGCGCCGCCAGCGCCAGCGCCGCCACCAGCGCGGCGCCGCGCAATGCCACCCGCACACGAGGCTGTCGCCAGCGCGCCACTCGGTCGGCCTGGCGCACGAAGGACGGTGGCGGTCGGTCGTCGGGCTCGGCACGCGGGTCCGGCAGGGCGCTGGTGTTCCTGTCCAGCCCGGTGGTGCCGGGCGCGCCGGTGCCGAAGTCCGCGTCGCGTGCTGCGGTGCCCGTTAGCCCACCAGGGGGTTGGTGCGGGGTGTTGTCCGCCTGCGTCGGCCCGCCACTGGCCGGGTCGCTGGCGGGGGCGATGGCTGGCTCATTGGCTGGCTCATTGACCGATTGACTGGATGAAGGCGCTGCGGGCGTGTCTGTGGCGCTGTCGGCGACGGGCACCAGGCTCTGGCGCTCGCCCTCGGGCAGGCGCTGTCGGGCGCCGGTGTCCATGTCCACCAGCGTGTCGGGCGCACTGAAGACCTCGGCACAGCGCCCGCAGCGCACCCAGCCGTTGGACACCCGCAACTGGTCGGGCACGACGCGGAACACCGTGCCGCAGGCCGGGCAACGCGTGGCCAGGGCGCGGCTGGCCGCCATCAGTGTGTCGCAGCGTGGCCGGTTCGCCGGGCAAGCATCAGGATCCAGCCTTCTTCCTGGTCGGCCACCGCCAGATCCAGCCAAGGCGCGTAGGCAGCAGTCAACTCGTCAGCCTGGCGTTGCAGGATGCCGGCCAGCAGCAGTTGTCCGCCGGGCGCCACGTGGCCGTACAGCAGCGGGGCCAGCAGTTTCAGTGGCGAGGCCAGGATGTTGGCCAGCACCAATGTGTACCGGCCCTGGGCCAAATCGGGCAGGCCGTGGCGCACCGCCACGCCGTTGTGCCGGGCGTTGTCTTGCGTGGCCTGCACGGCGGCGGGGTCGATGTCCACTGCGTCGATGTGCGTGGCGCCCAGCAGCCCCGCGCCGATGGCCAGGATGCCCGAGCCGCAACCGTAGTCCAGCACCCGCTGACCTGGTAGCGCCTTGGCCTGGCCGGCCAGCCAGCGCAGGCACATGCGTGTGGTGGGGTGGGTGCCGGTGCCAAAGGCCAGCCCCGGGTCGAGCCGCATCACGTGGCGCGCACCGGTGGGCGGCTGGTGCCAGCTCGGCACGATCCAGAACTCGGGGGTGATCTCGACCGGCGCGAACTGCGACTGCGTGAGGCGCACCCAGTCCTGGTCGGGCATCGGCGCCAGCCCCTGCACATGCAGGCCGGCAGCCCAGTCTTGCGCCAGCAACTGCGCGGCGGCACTTTCAGCCTGGGTCTCGTCGTCGAACAGCGCGCGCAAGGTGGACCGCTGCCAGCCCGCCGCCGGCTCGGGCATGCCGGGCTCGCCGAACAGCGCGCGTTCGGCGTCGGTGCCGGCGTCGGCGTCTTCCACCGACACCGACAACGCGCCCAGCTCGTCCATCAGCACGTCGGACACGGGCTCGACGAGCGCCTCGGGGGCACGCAACGTCAATTCGTGCATGTCAGCCGATCGCCGGCCGCAGCGGCGCAGCCGCAAGCTTGGGGGCCGTCATTCATCTCTTGTGCTGCCCCAGCCACCCTTCCAGGTAGTGGATGGTGGTGCCGCCTTCGACGAACTTGGCGTCCACCATCAGCTCGCGGTGCAGCGGGATGTTGGTCTGGATGCCTTCCACCACGGTTTCCGAGAGTGCCGTGCGCATGCGAGCCAGGGCCTGGGCGCGGGTGTCGCCGTGGACGATGATCTTGCCGATCATCGAGTCATAGTTGGGTGGTACGAAGTAGTTGGCGTACACATGCGAGTCCACCCGCACCCCCGGCCCGCCGGGCGCGTGCCACAGGCTGATGCGCCCTGGCGACGGCGTGAACTTGTAGGGGTCCTCGGCGTTGATGCGGCATTCGATGGCGTGGCCGCGCATCTCGATGTTGCGTTGTGTGAACGGCAGTTTTTCACCGGCCGCCACGCGGATCTGCATCTGCACGATGTCGATGCCGGTCACCATTTCCGTCACCGGGTGCTCAACCTGCACCCGGGTGTTCATCTCGATGAAGAAGAACTCGCCGTTCTCGAACAGGAACTCGAATGTGCCCGCGCCGCGGTAGCCGATGCGCCTGCAAGCCGCCGCGCAGCGGTCGCCGATGCGTTCGATGACACGCCGCGCAATGCCTGGCGCCGGCGCTTCTTCGATGATTTTCTGGTGTCGGCGTTGCATGGAACAGTCGCGCTCGCCCAGCCACACTGCATTCTTGTGCTGGTCGGCCAGGATCTGGATCTCGATGTGGCGCGGGTGTTGCAGAAACTTTTCCATGTACACCGCCGGGTTGCCAAAGGCCGCGCCCGCCTCGGCGCGGGTGGTCTGCACGGCATTCAGCAAGGCCGCTTCGGTGTGCACCACGCGCATGCCGCGCCCGCCGCCACCGCCTGATGCCTTGATGATCACCGGGTAGCCGATGGCCCGGGCCTGGCGCACGATTTCCTTGGGGTCCTCGGGCAGCGCGCCTTCGGAGCCTGGCACACAGGGCACGCCGGCCTTGATCATGGCCTGTTTGGCCGAGACCTTGTCGCCCATGACGCGGATGCACTCGGGCGTGGGCCCGATGAAGACAAAGCCGCTTTTTTCAACCCGCTCGGCAAAGTCGGCGTTTTCGCTCAGGAAGCCGTAGCCGGGGTGGATGGCCTCGGCATCGGTGACCTCGGCCGTGGAGATGATGGCCGGCATGTTGAGGTAGCTCAAGCTGGAAGCCGCCGGGCCGATGCACACCGCCTCGTCGGCCAGCTTCACGTACTTGGCCTCGCGGTCGGCTTCCGAATAGACGATCACCGACTTGATGCCCATCTCGCGGCAGGCGCGCTGGATGCGCAGGGCAATTTCGCCTCGATTGGCAATGAGAATTTTTTTGAACATGGTGCCTCGGCTCAATCGCCCTGTGTGGGCTTCGCACACCGGGCGAAGTGGCTGCGCCGCTGCGCCTGGCGGCGCAGACCTGTCCGGTTCGCAATCAGTATTTTCTTGAACACCAACGCTGCCCTACTCGACGATGTAAAGCGGCTGGCCGAATTCAACGGCCTGGCCGTTGTCGCACAGCATGCGCAGCACTTTGCCGCTGCAATCGGCCTCGATCTCGTTCATGATCTTCATGGCCTCGATGATGCAGACGGGCTGGCCTTCCCTGATCTGGTCCCCGATCTCGACAAACGGTTTGGCGCCCGGGCTGGCGGCACGGTAGAAGGTGCCCACCATCGGCGACTTGATGACCTTGCCTTCGGGCGCTGGCGGGGCTTCGGCCGCCAGCACGGCGGCGGCGTTGGCAGCACTGGCCGCGGCGGCCAGTGCTGCCTCGTGCGGCGTGGGCAGTGCTGGTGGTAACGCGTAATAGGCCGGCGCACCGCTGGCCTTGACGATGCGCACCTTGCCCTCGGCTTCGGTGATCTCCAGTTCGGAAATGTTTGATTCCGACACCAGGTCGATCAGCGTCTTGAGTTTTCTCAGGTCCATCGGGAAATCCTATTCAATGGGAAAACCGCGGCGCGGCCGTCGCGAATCTGCCCGCCGTGGACGGTTCAGGCGACATGCGTGCTGCGGCGCTGTAGGGCGTGTTGCAGCGCCAGCCTGTAGCTGTCGGCACCCAGCCCGCAAATCACGCCTACGGCCACTGCCGACAGATAGGAGCGATGCCTGAACGACTCGCGCGCGTGTACGTTCGACAGGTGAACTTCGATGAACGGCAGCGCCACGGCGACCAGCGCGTCGCGCAGGGCCACGCTGGTATGGGTCAGGCCAGCGGGGTTGATGATGATGAATTCGGTGCCGTCACCGCGAGCGGCGTGGACGCGATCGATCAGCACGCCTTCATGGTTACTTTGCAGGCAATCGATCTTTGCGCCGGCATTCGCAGCCATCTTGCGCAGATCGGCGTCGATCTCGTCCAGCGTGAAGGTGCCGTACACGGCCGGCTCGCGGTTGCCAAGCAGGTTCAGGTTGGGGCCGTGCAGGACTAGAAAACTCATGATGCGATTTTGTGGGTAACCACCGGACGGCGGACTTTACGCCTGTTTGCAAGCAGTTCAACGCGTATGGCGGGGCAATGACCGTACAAGCGCAATTCGGCCGGCGTTAGGCCAAGACCGCCCACTCTTGCATCTGCTGCAGGCTGGCTTCGCCCAGTTTTCGCTTCACGATGCGGCCTGCGGCGTTGAAAACCACGGTGAAGGGCAAGGCACCGGACTCGTTGCCCAGGCTGCGACTCAAGCCGGTGCCGTCCAGCCCGGCCAGACCCACGCGGTAGCTGACGGGCGTGCGCGCCAGGAAGTCGCGTACCGGCGTCGGGCCATCCACGGCCAGGCCCACCACCTGCCAACCTTGCGCGGCAAACTGGCGCTGAAAGCGGTCGAGATCGGGCATTTCTTTCACGCACGGCGGGCACCAGGTGGCCCAGAAGTTCAGCACCAGCGGCCGCCCGCGCAGTGTGT
>ENA-OBIT01001041-OBIT01001041.1-metagenomes-genome-assembly--contig:-NODE-1041-length-11037-cov-2.23766_pt1 | contig 11037 bp, 8 predicted proteins | sample MGYA00153386_OBIT01 | MGnify analysis MGYA00153386 | reverse complement strand
GCACCCGTTCTACATGTGGTACTGGGGCAGCCACGCGATGAAACACATCAGCAAGGTGATCATCGTCGGCGGCGACCCGGCAACGGTTCGCAAACTCGGCTTCACCCCGGCATCCACGATGAACGACGCGTTCGAGATCGCCTCCGACACCGTCGGCCGCTCCCCCACGATCACCCACATCAAAACGCCGCCGCTGATGATCGCGGACGTCAAGTAGAGCCACGTCAGATGGTCGACCGGAACTTGCAGAGGGCACAGCGTGCCGCCGGCGTCGCCGAAGATGCGCTGCGGCGCGCCACGATGCCGTTGCGCAACTTCGGCTTCCCGTACCGGGCGCCCACGGTGCCCCGCGGCGTCGAGGTACCGCCCGAGGCTTCGGGGCTGGGGGCGTACTACGACACCGACTGGGCTCGACGCCCGTTGGCCTCGTCGGTGCGCACCGTGATGGTCGAGGGTCCGGTTCGCCTCGCGGCTCGTGTCCTGGCCTCTCCCGAGATCGTCGGCACCGACCGTCTCGCTGACCTGGCTTCGATGGACGAACCCCCGGCGGTGATCTTCACACCGAACCACCACAGTCACCTCGACACCGGACTGATGATCCGATCGGTGCCCGCCACCTGGCGCCACAAGCTGGTCGTCGCTGCAGCGGCCGACTACTTCTTCGACAAGAAGTGGAAGGCCGCGCTGTCGGCGCTGTCGCTCAACGCGATTCTGATCGACCGCGAGATCACCGGCCGCAAGTCGTCCGACCTGATCAAGGGCCTGCTCGACGACGGCTACAGCCTGGTGATCTACCCGGAAGGCGGTCGATCGCCGGACGGGTGGGGCCAGGACTTCAAAGGCGGCGCTGCCTACCTGTCGGCCCGTACCGGAGCACCGGTCGTGCCAGTGTTCATCGATGGCACCGGCGCCATCTTCGGCAAGGGCATGAAACGCCCGAAGCCCGGTCGCACCAAGGTCGTGTTCGGCGCACCATTGCGCAGCGAAGACGGCGAGTCGACCCGCCGTTTCAATGCCCGTATCGAAGCTTCCGTGAGAACATTGGGTGACGAGGCGATCACCGATTTCTGGACGGCCCGCCAGCGTGCTGCTGCCGGGACCAGCCCTGCGCTCACCGGCCCAGATCACACCGGGTGGCGCCGCGACTGGGCGCTTGCCGAGCGCCGCAAGCTCGGCACCGCCGGTGTGCGCCGCCGCCAGCAGCGCCGCTGGCCCGACCTCGGCTGAGCCACCAAACCACGTTCGCGTTGCACTTGCGCTGGGACGGGTCATCCGGAATGCCACCCGAACGGCGTTGGCCATAGCCTGGTGCGATGGCGACGATCGAGACGGGGAACTGAGGTGCAACTGCAGTGGGTCGGGCACTCGACTGCACTCCTCGACATCGCCGGTAAGCGGATCCTGACCGATCCACTGCTCACACGACGTGTGGCCCATCTGCGTCGGCGCCGGCTGCTGCCAACGGCCGACGTCGCCGACGTCGACACGGTCCTGTTCTCGCATGCGCACCTGGATCATCTCCACCTTCCATCGCTCAAAAAGCTGCACCCGAACACCCGGTTCGTCACACCAGTCGGAACCGGTCGACTGATCCGAGCCGCAGGCTTCCACGACGTCACCGAGGTGCGAGTCGGCGATCGCGTCGATCTCGACGGTCCCCAGTTGACGGCCGAGGTCGTCCCAGCCGCCCACGAATCCGGCCGCGGGCCGCACAGCCGGGTCACGGCACCGCCCGTCGGCTATGTGATCAGCGGCGAGGGCCGACGGGTGTACTTCCCCGGCGACACCGACCTGTTCGACGCAATGGCCGACCTCGGTCACATCGACGTGGCAATGCTGCCGATCTGGGGTTGGGGGTCGTCGCTGGGCACAGGCCACCTCGACCCGACACGAGCAGCGACCGCAACGGGCGTGATCAAGCCGGGCATCGTCGTACCGATCCATTGGGGCACCTACGCTCCCGAGGATGGCCGTCGCAAACTGCCGAGGTGGTTCGACGTCCCACCGCAGCAATTCGAACAAGCCCTCGCCGATGCCGGCCTGTCGCATCATCTCCGCCTCGTCGACCCCGGCGGATCGGTGAGCGTCCCGTGAAGCCGCCGCCTGCCGCAGCCATCCGCCGTGCGGCCGCTGCGTCGGTGATGCTGCTCCTCGTCGCCTGCACCACCGAGGAGCAATCGAACCCCGGCCCCACGCTGACCTCCACCACCTCGACGTCCACCACCCCCACGGCCACGTCGACCACGATTGCTCCCACCACCACGGCACTGCCGGAAACCACCACGACAACGGCGACGACGGCGCCGAGCGGTCCGGCCGATGCACTGGTGCCGCTGTTGATCGGAGGGTCCAACGGTGCGGGGTGGCTGTTTCTCGGCGCGTGGCAGCAGGATCGGTGGCAGGAATCCAGCGATCCCGGCGGCAACTCGATCCGTCCCGGCATCGAAGCGGGCACCCAGTTCACCGTGAGCAACCTCGACGGCGAATCCGCGGTGGTGCTCGGCGACAACACCGAAGCGTGCGCCGACGGTCGGGTCGGACCCGCGATCGATGTCGCCGTCACACCCCCGGATCCGCCAGGGTTCGGCTACAACGCGGTGGCCGTGCTGCAGCAGCTGTGGCCACTGAAGCCGCGACCCGTTGCCGCCACCGCCACCGCCCCAGACGCCTACCGGGCTCTCGGCGAAGCTGCCTTCGAGGGCGAAGACGTCGACGCATCCAAGGGAGCGATCGAGCAACTCGTCATCGCGGACCTCGACGGCGACGGTGACGACGAGGCTCTGGCTTCCTTCGAGTTCGTGCAGCCCGGTGTTGGCCCCGGCGCACCCGGCGACCTCGCCGCCCTGCTCCTGATCGACGTGGGCACTCGCGACGCCGACACGGTGCAACTCTCTGCGGTCGGTCGGGACCTCGTCGCGGGCGGCCCCGCGCCAGTCACCGAGCGCTACCGGATCCTCGATGTCGCCGACCTCAACGGCGACAGCCGCATGGAGGTGCTGGTGCACGCGTGGTACGACGAGGGAGCGGCGGTGGTCGTGTACACCTACGACGGCAGCGAACTCACCGAAGTGCTCGCCACCGGCTGCGGCGCCTGAGACCGAAATGAAACCGAGGGGTCTGGCCCCTCAGTTTCATTTCACCAGGTGTCGATGTTGGGGCGGCGTGGTGGCGCCATCGGGTCGATGGCCGCGCGATGGGTTTCAGGGGCCGCATCGAAGATCGTGGTGATCCAGCGTCGGGTGTCGATCGGGTCGATCACGTCGTCGATCTCGAAGAACGACGCCACGCTCACCGCCTTGCCGTGGGCGTACATCCGGTCGACCATCACGCGGAACAGCGCGTCGCGTTCTGCGTCGTTGGCAACTGCTTCGAGCTCTTTGCGATAGCCGAGCCGCACGGCGCCTTCGAGTCCCATTCCACCGAACTCGCCCGTCGGCCATGCCAGGCAGGCAACAGGGGCCTTGGTGCTTCCACCCATCATTGCCTGCGCACCCAGCCCGTACGCCTTGCGGGTCACCACCGACACCATCGGCACCGAGAGGTTCGCTCCGGTGACGAAGAGTCGGCTGCAGTGACGGACGAGTGCTGTGGCCTCGACGGCGGGTCCGACCATCATCCCCGGCGTGTCGACCAGCGTCACGATGGGCAGCCCGAACGCGTCACACAGCTGCATGAACCGAGCGGCCTTGTCGGCGCCGTCGGAGTCGATGGCCCCGGCGAGATGACCGGGATCGTTCGCGATCACGCCGACGGGACGACCCTCGATCCGCGCCAACGACGTGACCATGCCGATGCCGAACTCGCGTCGCAGTTCCAGCACCGAATCGACGTCGAAGAGTCCATCGATCGCTCGCCGGATGTCGTAGGCGCGCAGCCGATCGACGGGCACCACGTCGCGCAGCGCCGATTGATCGGGCGCCGACCACGTTGAAGTGCGACCCTGGAAATACGACAGGTACCGCTTTGCCACCTCCACCGCTTCGGCCTCGTCGGCCACCACGATGTCGATCACGCCGTTGCTGCGCTGCACGTCGATCGGGCCGATCTCCGTCGGTTGGAACACACCGAGGCCGCCGCCCTCGATCATCGCCGGGCCTCCCATCCCGATGTTCGAGTCATCTGTGGCGATGACCACGTCGCAGCAGCCGAGGATCGCTGCGTTGCCGGCGAAGCAGTAACCGGAGTTGACGCCGACGAGCGGCACGGTGCCGGACAGCTCGGCGAACCAGCGGAAGGCCAGGCAATCGAGACCGCTCACCCCGATCCCGTCGGTGTCGCCCGGTCGGCCCCCGCCGCCCTCGGTGAAGAACACGATCGGGAGACGCAAGCGTTCGGCAACTTCGAACAGGCGGTCCTTCTTGCGGTGGTTCTGCGTCCCCTGGGTGCCGGCGAGCACCGTGTAGTCGTACGACACCGCGACAACCTTCGACGCCCGACCCATTGCCCCTGAGCCGAACAACTCGCCGTTGACTTCACCGATCCCACCCACCAGCCCGTCGGCGGGAGTCGAGGCGATCAGGTCGTCGAGATCGCGCCGTCGCCGCTGGGCAGCGATCACCAACGGTCCATATTCCACGAAGGTGCCATCGTCGACCAGATCACCGATGTTCTCGCGCGTCGTTCGGTGACCGCGCGACCGCCGACGCTCGACCGCATCGGGCCGCCGAACGTCGAGCCCCACGGCATGTCGGTCGATCACCTCGCGCAGATCGTCACGACCGAGGCCGGTGGGGCTGGTTCGAGCGGTGTCTGTTCGAAATGTGGCTGGGGCGGTGTGCGCTGTGCCCACTGGAACATCGACACCTTCGGCGATACGCACCAATTCTTGGCCGACGGTCACCGTCGCTCCCTGCTCGACAGACACCGAGTCGACGACACCTGCCACGGGTGCCGACACCTCGTGGTGCATTTTCATCGATTCGACGAGGGCGAGCACCTCGCCGACACGAACCGGGCTCCCGGCCTCGACGAACAGCCCGACGATCACGCCAGTGAGTTCTGAGGACACCGTGACGTTGTTGGTCATCGACATCCCGTTGGTCGCGTGTCAGGATCGGGTCGGAACCAGTGCATGCCCGCTCGCATACGCCACCTGGGTCACGCCTGGAGGGCGAGTTGACTCGCGAAATACGGGATCGTCAACCCGAGTCCGTCTCGAAGCGACACCATTGGTTCCCAGCCGAGACGGTCACGGGCAATCGTGATGTCGGGTTGGCGTTGACGGGGATCGTCGCTCGGTAGCGATCGGTACTCGACGCCCGTCGTCGATCCGGTCAGTTCGGTCACGAGGTCGGCCAGCTCCAGCATCGTGAACTCGACGGGGTTCCCGACGTTCACCGGTCCGGGCTCGTCGCTGTCGAGCAACGCCAGGAATCCCCGGATCTCGTCGACGACGAAGCAGAAGCTGCGAGTCTGGCTCCCGTCGCCGTAGATCGTCAGCGGTTCTCCACGCAATGCCTGCACGATGAAATTCGACACCACCCGGCCGTCGTCGACCTGCATTCGTGGTCCGTAGGTGTTGAAGATCCGAACGATCCGCGTGTCGCACCCACGGCTTCGCCGATAGGCGGAGGTGAGCGCTTCGGAGAACCGCTTGGCCTCGTCGTACACGCTGCGCTCGCCGATCGGATTGACGTGGCCCCAGTAGGCCTCGGTCTGCGGATGCACGAGCGGATCGCCGTACACCTCACTGGTGGAGGCCATGAAGAACCGGGCATCGTGGCGGCAAGCCAGTTCGAGCAGATTGCGGGTGCCAGTGCTGCCCACCGCGAGCGTCTCGAGCGGCATCGCCAAGTAGTCCTTCGGCGACGCCGGGCTGGCAAGGTTCATCACTGCGTCGATCGGGCCGGAAAGGTCGAGTTCGCCACCGAGCGAGACATCGAGTTCGATCAACTCGAAGCCCTCGTGGGCGCGTAGGTGCTCGACGTTGTGCCGGCTACCGGTGACGAAGTTGTCGACGCAGAGGACCTGGTCGCCGCGATCGAGTAGTGCATCGCACAGATGCGAGCCGAGGAATCCTGACCCTCCGGCGACGACGACGCGCATCAGCGACGACCCACGCCGACGTACTCCAAGCCGGCCTCGCGCACGAGTGCCGGATCGAGCAGGTTGCGGGTGTCGACGATGGTGACCGGCCTCGCGAGCCGCGCCGCCAGCCGGGACAGGTCGATCTTGGCGAACTCGGGCCACTCGGTGAAGACAGCAACGACGTCGGCACCATCAGCGACGTCGAGCGCATCGGACACCACCTCGATGCCGTCGAGGACGATTGCCTGGTTCGGGGTCAGCTCGCCGACCGTGGTCGGGTCGAAGGCACGGATGGTCGCTCCGAGAGTTCGAAGTTCGGCGATGATCGCCAGGGCCGGCGACTCGCGAAGATCGTCGGTGCCCGCCTTGAACGTGAGTCCGAGCGCGCCGACGGTGACGCCTGCCAGGTCGCCGCCGGTACGGCTGGCAGCTGCGAGGATCTTGGTGACCATGCGTTCGAGCTGTTCGTCGTTGACGTCGATGACACCGCGCATCATGGTGAAGTTGTAGCCGTGGTCCTCGGCGATCTTCACGAGCGCCCGCGAATCCTTCGGGAAGCAACTGCCGCCCCAACCCGGCCCCGGCCTCAGGAATTGACCGCCGATGCGCTGGTCCGACCCGATGCCCTCGACGACAGCGGCGACGTCGGCGCCAACCGCCTCACACATGGCCGCAACCGCGTTGACGAAGCTGATCTTCATCGCCAGGAACCCATTCGCGGCGTACTTGATCGTCTCGGCCGATGCCGGATCGGTGATCAAGATGGGCGTGTCGATCGTTGCGTACAGCTCGGCGACCCGCTCGGCGGCGCCGTGGTCGGCGCTGCCGATCACGACACGATCCGGATGGAGGAAATCGTGCACGGCGGTGCCCTCGCGCAAGAACTCGGGATTCGACACGACGTGGACATCGCTGCGCTGCAGCACACGCTCGACAGCAAGCGTCGAACCGACCGGAACGGTGGACTTGTTGACCACCACTGCGCCCGGCCTGAGCACCGCAGCGATCTGGGCGGCGGCCTGCTCGATGTAGCTCAGGTCCGCGCTGCCATCGTCGCCCTGTGGCGTCGGAACGCACAGGAACACGATGTCCGCGCCCTCTGCGGCTGCCTCAGCACCCAGGACGAACTCGAGGCGACCCGCCGCCCGCGACGCGTTGACGATCGCTTCGAGCCCCTCTTCGACGATCGGGATGTGACCGTCGTTGAGCATGGCCACCTTGCGCTCGTCGATGTCGCCGCACACCACGTGGTGGCCGAGGTGCGCGAAGCAAGCTCCAGTGGTCAGACCGACGTAGCCGGTTCCGACCACACCGAGACGAATCGGGCGATCAGGCATCCGCACGATGCTACCGGTGTCGCTCGTCGGCTCGGGGATCCCTGACTTCGCACGCCGACTCTGGGTACGTTCGCTGTCGTGCACCTGGCGACGAACCTCTCGACGACCCGCTCGATGAACCTGCCGACGAGCCTGGACGACGCCTGCGGATCGAATCCCAGTTGGTTCTGCGAAAGCGTGTGGGACGTTTCCGGCGGCAACCGGGTCGTCGCCGAAACCGCCGACTGGCTGATCTCGGTGATCCTCATCCTGCTCGTCGCGTGGGTTCTGTCGCAGATCGCCCGGCGATATCTCGGACGAGTCGTTGCCCGCATCGTTGCTCCCGACAAGGCCTTGGCGGCCCGCCAGATCCAGCGCCTCGGCGATCGCGCCACCAGCCTCGTCGCCGGGCCCATCGGCATCACCACCATCGACCCCCGGCGCGAGGGCCGGCTCCAGTCGATCTCACTCGCAGTCGGCAGCACTGCCTCGGTGCTGATCTGGACGGTCGCCATCATCATGGCGCTCGGCGAAGTCGGCGTCGACCTCGCTCCGTTGATCGCAGGTGCCGGCATCGCCGGAATCGCGCTCGGTTTCGGCGCACAGAGCCTCGTGAAGGACTGCATAGCGGGACTGTTCATGCTGCTCGAGGACCAATACGGCGTCGGCGACGTCGTTGATCTCGACGAGGCGACCGGTGTCGTCGAGAAGATCTCACTGCGCACCACGGTGTTGCGCGGAGTCGACGGCACGGTCTGGCACGTTCCGAACGGCGAGGTGAGTCGGGTGGGCAACAAGTCCCAACTGTGGTCGGTGGCCCTCATCGATGTGAACGTCGCGTACGACTGCGACCTCGCCGCAGCGCGACGGGTGATTCTCGAGTGCGTCACCGAACTGGCGGCGAGCGACGAGTGGTCGGCAGTGGTCCTCGACCCACCTGAGTTGCTGGGTGTCGAAGCGCTCGGCGTCGATGGCATCACCATCCGCCTCACGATCAAGGTCCAGCCCGGCTCGCAATGGGCGCTGCAGCGTGCGTTGCGTGAGGCTTTGAAGGCCGCACTCGACGACGCCGGCATCGAGATTCCGTTCCCACAGCGCACGATCTGGGTGCGCCGGGACGAGGGCGCTACCGACGACACGGCTCGGTCGGGCAGCGATCCCTTCGAAACCGCCACGTGATGCCATGATGAGGCCATGATGCTGGCCACGGCGGGAGCGGGGGTTCTTGCGCCTTCGTTCACAGTCGCCTGGTTGGTGCTCGGCGCGCTGTGCGCCCTGGCCGCATGGCTCACCTTCAAGCGCACGAGTGACCGCCTCCTCCCCCCACGGCCCGAAGCCGACGAGATTGGCGGCCCATTGCGAGCCGACACGCCTGCGGTCGTCAATCTGTTGACGAACGACGCGACCGTGACGGCAGCGGGGTTCCGGGCCACCATGATCGACCTGGCGGCGCGTGGATGGCTCCGCATCCTTCCCCCCGAGGACGAACTCGAGGAACTCGCACGCGTTCGGCCGGCGGCAACGGCGTATCAGGGCGATGCGCTGCGCCCACATGAGCGCCTGGTCCTCCAACACGTGATGGCACGGTTCACCACCGATCGGGCCATTCCAGTGCGGTACCTCGCCGTCGACATCCGCGGGAGTTGGTGGCGTCGATTCAGCGCACTCGTCGTCGACGACGCCGCCCAGGCGGGACTCGTGCGCCGACGATGGACGCCGAAGGATCTGCTCGTTCCGGCTGCGTCGTGGGGCGTCGGCGTGCTGTGCTGGATCCTCGCTCGAACGACCGGCGACAGCAACGTGGCCGTGGTCGACTCGGTCGGTGTGAGGATCGCCGGGTGGTCGCTGGCCGCTGCGCTCGTCGCGGGTCTCGTGCGGATTGCGCGGTTGGGGCTGCAGCCGTCGTACACCCCCACCGACGACGGCATCGCCGTGACCAGGAGTTGGCTGGCGGTGCGCACTCGGCTGGCCGCGACCGGCTTCGCCGACCTCGCTCCGAGCGCCGTCGAAACAGGCGATCGGCGTCTCGCCTATGCAACCGCCATGTGCCTCGCCGATGGCGCGGCCATCGAACTCCCTCTGGCTCGTGAGGACCACCATCGTGCGTGGAGCAGCATGGGTGGACGGGCACGGCTCGTTCGCGTGAACTATCCGACGAGACTCGCCTACGGGATGGCACCGTTCACGGCGATCGGCGTCGGCCTGATCCTGTGCTTCATCGGACTGCGAGTGCGGTCGTGGGCAAGCGATGTGGCCAGGGGCGACGGGTTGGATTGGGTCTACGAGCAGCTCCCGTCACAGGACTGGTTGATCGCTGACATCGCCATTGGGGTGACGTTCCTGTCGTTCATCCCGATCCTGGTCGGGCTGTGGATGGCCGTGGCCGGTGCATTCGACGGGTTCAATTCGGTCGAGCGAACCGGAGCGGTGATCCGTACCCGCCGACCCTCCGAGGTGTCACCGTTGCCGCGTCGGCTCCAACGATCGCTCGAACGCGACCGCTATCGCGTGTACCTTGCCGTCGACGACGGGAGCTCCGACACGATCGTGGCGTGGAAGACCGGTGAGCGACATGCCGTTCCACAGGGGGCTCGCGCCACCGTGGTGGCCAGTCCGATGCTCGGTCATGTGCGTCGAACGAGCCCGGTCGGCCACGTCCTCGTCGAATGAAGAACGGCAGCGGCCCGTTGGTCGCCGGGGCGGTCAGGTGGTGGTGGCGCCGACGCGCCAGAAGCCTGCCTTGAGGTAGGCGCCCTCGCGGAAGGTGACGGGGTGGTCGACGTCGTGAGCAGTGCGGGCGATCTCGGTCACCGACCGTCCGGCAGCCACGGCGGCGTCGAGCACGGTGTCGAAGAACTGTTCGGCGCTCACTCGGCTGGAACAGGACGCCAGCATCAGCGTGCCGCCCGGCCGAACCAGGCGAAGCGCGAGATGAGTCAGCCGGGTATACGCGCGCAGCGCGCCGTCGACGTTCGCCTGGCGTTGGGCGAACGACGGAGGGTCGACGACCACGAGGTCGTAGTTGGTGCCGGCACGAGCGAGGCTCACCATCACCTCGAACGCGTCGCCGACCTCGGTGGTGAACGCGCACGCCTTCACGGTGTCGAGGGCGTCGTTGAGCGCCATGTTGCGTTCCGCAGCGGCGAGGGTGGGTGCCGACAGATCGATGGCATGTACCGACCGCGCTCCCCCGGCGGCCGCGTGGACGCTGAATCCGCCGGTCGACGCAAACACGTCGAGCACGTCACGCCCCGCCGCCATCGCGCCGACGCTGATGCGGTTGGCACGCTGGTCGAGGAAGTGGCCGGTCTTCTGGCCGGCGCGCACATCGGCGTCGAAGTGGAGCCCCCCTTCGACGAAGCGAATGGGGCCATCGGGCACGTTGCCGGCGATCACGTCGCCGTCGGTGAGTCCGAACGTCTCACGCACCTGCAAGTTGCGGGCCAGACGCAACACCACCCCGCAACAGCCGGTGACGTCGAGGAGCGCATTGACCACCTTGACCAGGTGAGGGAACCACACCGCCGAATAGAGCTTGATCACCAGCACGTCGGCGTACCGATCGACGATGAGACCGGACACACCGTCGTTCTCTCCGTTGAAGATGCGGTAGGCGAGGTCATCGGCGTCCGCTGCGGTGGTGAACGGCGCCCGTCTGTCGAGGGCGCGGCGGATCGTCGCATGCCACCAGTCG
>ENA-OBIT01001037-OBIT01001037.1-metagenomes-genome-assembly--contig:-NODE-1037-length-11072-cov-6.49006_pt1 | contig 11072 bp, 10 predicted proteins | sample MGYA00153386_OBIT01 | MGnify analysis MGYA00153386 | reverse complement strand
CGTTGTTAAACATTGTGTTGATCTTTTTAGGGGGTTAGCGGACAGACTGCGCGTTGATTGGTGAGTTAAAGGTTTTTGTAACCCAGCAGTTTTATGGCGCCCTTCAAACTGCACGCAGACTTGGCGTAGCCGTCCCACACGCTGTTGCCCACGGCTATGCGCTCGGCGATGTTCTCAGCAGTCCAATGCGCACTGCTGGACAAGCCCTGTAATTCTTGCCAGGCGATGGGTACTGAAACACCCAACCCAGGCCTGGCCCGCGCTGACCACGCGCTGATGGTGGTGGCTCCAAAACCGTTGCGCAGGTAGTCCACAAAGATTTTTCCCACCCGATTTTTTGGCCCACTTTTGGCAACGAACTTTTGCGGGATGGTTTTGGCAAGGTGTTGTACCACTGCTTGAGACAATCCCTTGACCGTGTCCCAGTCGTGCAGTTTTTTAAGTGGCACGACAACATGCAGACCTTTACCGCCGCTTGTTTTGATGAATGCCTGAAGGTCCAGAGCCTCCAAAAGTGTGCGCACCAACAAGGCGGCTTCCTGTATGTCTGGCCAAGCAACTTTCTCGCCTGGATCAAGGTCAAAAATCATGCGGTCAGGTTTGGCAAAGGACGTGGCAACGCTGTTCCAGGTGTGAAACTCCAGTGTGCTCATCTGGGCAGCGCTAAGCAGGCCCGCAACGTTGTTGATTTCCAGCAAACTGGCGTGGCCGGGATCCAGCGCTTCGCTGAGCAATTTAATGCCGGGAATCTCTAGAGCTTTTGCATGCTTTTGAAAAAACAGCTCACCAGTGACACCCGCGGGCGCGCGCAACAGTGAAACGGGCCGGCCTTTGAGGTGCGGCAACATGACTGGTGCAACCAGGGCGTAATGCTTGACCACATCCAGTTTGGTCAAGCCACTTTGCGCATCAATGATCCGCTCAGGATGCGTGAGCCGCAGCGACGTTGGCAGGGTGACCTGCGCAGCATTGCTTGTACTGCCTGTTAGCGCATGTTTGGCAATTGTTTTCATGAAGGGTGTGTCTGGCAAGTTTGCATGGCTTTTTTTCTCGTCCAGCAATCCGCGAAAAACGCCGTGGCGGATGCGGCCTGTGTTGGTCCATTCGGCAAAGGTGACATCGGCCAGCAACGTGGGTTTGACCCAATGCGGCTTGCCTGCCATGGGCGGTTTGCCTGCAAAAGGTGATGCGCGTGTCGAAAGTTTTCTCAGTGCGCGCGTCAGTTCAGCAAGAGTTTTTTCATTCAAACCACTTCCTACCTTGCCAGCGTATTGCAGTTTTCCGCTGTCATCAAGGTGGCCCAGCAACAGCGCGCCCAGCCCGGTTCGCGCGCCTTTGGGGTCGGTATAGCCGCAGATCAAAAATGCTTGACGCTTGCCACATTTGAGTTTGATCCAGCTCGTTGAGCGGCGCGACTCGTAGGGTGAGTCAGCGCGTTTGCCGATCAGCCCTTCCAGACCGAGCTTGCAGGCTGACAGCATCAGGTCTTTGGATGGCGCGTCAAATGCGGCACTGAATCTGATGTTGCCAGTTGTCTGTCTATCCAGCAGCTCTTTAAGCAGCGCCCGCCGCTGCGAGAGTGCAACGCCACGCAGGTCGTAACCCTGAAAAAACGGTATGTCGAAAACGTAGTAGGTGATGGCCGCTGTTGCGCCACCCCGACTTGGAATCTCAAACGCTTTTTGCAGCATTTGAAAATCAGGAATGCCTTGGTCATTGAGAACTACTATTTCACCATCCAGCCACGTGCCCTCTAAATCCAGTGCGGAAAGGGATTGGGCCAGTTGCGGGAGTTTTGCTGTCCAGTCATGACCATTGCGCGTGAAGCAATTTACAGATGCGTCGCCGAGGCGCGCCATCAACCGGTAGCCGTCAAACTTCAGCTCGAAAAGCCATTCGCCATGCTCGGGAGGCGCGTCCGCCAACGTTGCCAGTTGGGGTGACAGCTTTACTGGCAGACTTGCTTTAAAAGCGCCTGCTGGCAATTTGGCATGTTGATCAGTTGCAGGTGCTTTGACTTTCTTTGCGACTGCAGTCACCGCCCGTTTTACAGGCGTTACTTGCTCATTGCCAGGAGTGCAAACGCTGTCTGGCAAGGCCATGGTGATGTCATAGTCAAGTGATGGCCTATCGTGTTCGTCGTGCTCCTTGATCAATAGCCATGCCACCTGCTTCTCGCCATCGCCGCGCATGCGAATCAGCGTCCAGCGCCCCTTTAGTTTGCGGCCACGCAGCTCAAACTTCAGTTTCCCATCTTTAAAACCTTGAGCTGCATCGCCGGTGGGTAGCCAGACCCCGCTGTCCCAAACAATGACGCGCCCCGCGCCGTATTGCCTGGCCGGAATCACCCCTTCAAAATCGCCATACGAAAGCGGGTGATCTTCAACCTGTACCGCCATGCGTTTAACCTGTGGGTCCAGACTCGGGCCTTTAGGAATGGCCCAGCTTTTCAAAGTGCCTTCAAACTCCAGCCTGAAGTCGTAATGAAGGCTTCTGGCCCAGTGTTTTTGCACCACAAACCTCAAACCATGTTTGCTTGACTTTCCGCCTTGGGCTGGTTCAGGCGTGACACTGAAGTCGCGCTTTAGGCGATAGCTGGCAAGCAGATCCAGATCGTCCATACAGGCACTTCAGGCAGGCTGATGCATCAAGCTGCGCGCCGTTTGGGCGCTGCAGGTTTTTTGGCTGCTACGGGTTTAATAGCGGTTTTGCTGTCAGCAGGTTTTTTTAAACTGCGCTTGAGCAATTCAGTCAGGTCAATAATTTGCGCACCGCCTGCAGCACCTTCTTCAAGGTGTTCAAGTGGCGTCACGCTTTCAGTTTTGCCCGCCTTCACGCGTTGCTCCACCAGTTTCAAAATGGCGTTCTTGAACTCATCCTTGTAGCTGTCAGGACTCCAGGCAGTACTCATGTCTTCGACCAGTTGCGCTGCCATTTTTATTTCACTGTCTCGAATGCCAGCAGACTTGACGCCCTCTGGCGGCAAATCGAGATTTGTCCACGGACGAATTTCGTCGCCCCAGCGCAGCAGGTTCAGCACCATGCCGCGCCCGGACGGAATCAACGCTGCCAGGTGCTGCTTGGTTTGAATCACCACCCGGGCCACACCCACCTTGCCGGTTTTGAGCAGCGTTTCACGCAGCAGCGCGTACACCTTGGCACCCTTGTTGATGGGTGCAACGTAGTAGGGCCGCTCAAGGTAAACGAAAGGAATATCGCTGGCTTTTACAAAAGCTTCGATTTCAATCGTTTGGGTAGTTTTGGGATAAGCATCGGCTATTTCCTGGTCGCTTAGCACCACGTATTGGCCTTCCTCGTAAGCAATGCCCTTGACGATGTTTTCTTTGGCAATGTCTTTGCCGGTCTTCTTGTTGATGCGCTTGTAACCCACCGGGTCCATGCTGCGTTTGTCCAGCCAGTCAAAGTCCAGCCCGGATTCAATCGTGGCCGAGTGCAGACTTACAGGTATGTGAACCAGCCCAAAACTGATCGCACCTTTCCATAACACCCTTGATGAAGCTTCAGCCATTTTTACCTTTGTCAGAACAATAAATTAACAGCTTTCATGACTTGCTTTTCTGCGGGTCGTGGCCCCAATTCATCAGTGAATAACGCCAGTGGGTTTCGCTGATATCGCCCGCAGGCCGTTGTGCCAAATGGCGGTGAATGTAACCCACCACTTTGCGGGCGTGTGCAACGTCGCCGCTGGTAAATCGGGTTTGGGTTTTACCAAGCAGTGCAACGATTTTCTTGCCCGATTGATGGCCTACCGATTCTTCGCCTTCGTGCGCTTTGAACCCCACTTTTTTGGACTCGTCGGTAGCTAGCCATGCTGATAATGCCTTTGCAGACATGTTCACTGCGTCCTTGAATGCTTTGACTGAAGTAGCCGCGTCGGGCTCATCACTGCTCATTTGGCATTGACCTTTTTCAAGGCGGCAGGCTTGTGCGCGGCCACCTTTGCAGAGCTGGCACTTTCAACCAGCAACTGCGGGCCGTCTGCCGATGCAGCCACATGGTGCGTTTTGATGTCGATTGGCGCTGTCAGTTTTTTCTTGACGGTACCGATGACTTTGCCTTGCTTGCTGTTCCAGCTGACTTTGTCGCCAGCCTTAAAAGCTTTCGTTGCCATGACAAGCCTTGAAGTTGTTGATGTCTGATTCAAAGCTGCATCAGCGCGGAGTGACTTTGCGCTCGGCGTCTTCAGCTTTCTTTATCCGGTTCTCAACACCATCCGTACTCGCGGGTGCGACGAGTATTCCAGCGGCATTGCTGCCAATCACCCCGGCAACTGCTCCAATCGCGCCGCCTGCCAATATACCGACCGGGCCTGCAACTACAGCGCCAACTGCCGCGCCTGTGGCCAAACCCGCTACCAAGCCGCCACCAATCAGTGCTGAGTTTGATTCGCGCTCGGATTCCTCAGGACTCAGGCTGAGCTGAGCGGCAGCGTCGGGGTCTTGCGACGGCACGCCGTGCCCGGGAAGTGCCTGCTCCGCAAGATCAGGGTCAACCGGTTTTACGCCTACCGGCAAAACAGTGGATGAGTTCATGTGTGGTCCTTCAAGTGGTTCAGGTTTAAATTTGGACGATTGACAGGCTTGTCGTAAATTTACTGTAGACCTCACCCATTGGTGTTGATGTGGTCCAACCGTCTGTCACAGAGTCAGAAAACTGCCAGTCCTGCCGGCGGTTAGAACCATTGGCTGGAGCGTAGAACTTTGTTACTTCGAAGCAAGCTGAGTAAGGCCAGGAGCCTGAGCGGCAGAAGGCGCCCTGGCGAAATTTGGCCCCAGCGAGACTGGTTTTTGACGATTTCGCCGCCTTCTGCTGCCCAGGCTGCCAGATTTGGCCAATACGTTGGTCTTGGCCCTTGCGCTACCCGCAAAGGCCCAAGTTGATGCCCTGCACAACGCCATTGCTGCTTTTGAGAAGATGGATTTCGTTTTGACATGGAACTTCAAACACATCGCCTATACACAAAGCGCCGTCAAAGTGCGACAAGTGTGTGAATCGTTTGGTCAGCCATGCCCCGTACTGTGCTTCCCACTTGAATTATTGGAGGTGAACTGACATGTTCAATGACTCGATAGTGGATGAAACTCACGCAGTGCGCTCGCAGCTTCTGAGCCAGCATGGGGGCGACTTTGCAGCTTACTTTGCTGCACTTTTGGAAAAGCAGAAGGAACACCCTGAATGTTACGTTTCCTTTGTTCAGTCGGCGGCGGCGGTTGCATCGCCACTAGATCGCCCACCTGCGGGCTGAATCGTTAGCTGCAGGTCAGGTTGGCGCTGCGTAAGCCAATCTACATGTCACAGTAACTCAATCTACCTTGTGCTTACTCCTATTTTAGGAGCTACTTACGCCCGTATTTATTGGTCTAGAGGCCTAACTGATGCCTAAATTAGGCATAAATAATGCCTAAAAAGGCTCAAAAACAGCTCTAAATGGTCGTCAAACCGGCGAATGCGTGCGCAGCCAGTCTTTCAAAGCTGCATCAATGCGCGTTTGCCAACCCGCGCCCATCGCTGGCTCAGTAAGGGCCAGTGGATCTGTCGATGTGATGATGAAAGATTTAACCCTCGTGGCCCTTTGACCCTCATGGCTTTTAACTATGACCTACCTCCCAATATTTTTTGGTCTAGGCAACGTGCTCGGTTAATGGGATGTAAATACTGCCATGTCCTTCAGAGGTATAAACGAGACCACCACCGTGTTTGTAATCGTCGCAGTGCTGTCTCAAATCGGAAGTGTCGGACTCGTATAAAGTGAATCGATACTTTTTGCTGTAAGAAGCTGATCCGGGTTTGGCATTTACCTTTAGTTCACAAACATATTCACCTGGCTGCCATACAAACAACGTCTCAAACAATCTTTGGAAAGGTTCAACAAGCGCGGCGTTGGCCAAGACGAGATTCCTATCGTCTTCTGCCCGCGCTCGAAGCTTGTCGCGGATGTCGGATTTAAGTGCGGATACATTTTCACGAAACTGCTTTTCAGTAAGCCGATCAAAAAAGTTTAAAAATAGTACGCTGTGCGCCCACGTTTCCCCCGGCTTCAACGAAAGCGGTACAAATAAAACTGACGATTGCGAAGAAGGTGTCTCAAAGTAGTTCTGAGCCGGCAAAACACCGAGCGGCTTGCCGTCGCGCAAAACATCCAGACTAAGGCTTCGTACTCTAAGTTCACGCCCACCGGTATTACGAATGCTAACGACCACACTGGCGTTTGGATTGCCCACCATATGTGTTACGCCGATGCGACTGTGGACCTCGACATCCAGTCTTTTTGGGCGCAGCAGTAGATGGAGTGGGGGCAGCTGAGAAAGCACAATTGCTACCAGCGCTAACGCAGCGGCCCAAAATGTCCAGTCGAGGTAAAAGGGAGTCATATCTGTGGACATCTGAATTCTCCTGATCATTGTTATATTTTCGATAGCTGCGAACCCAACATCTTATTGGCGTTGAGGCTTAAATGATATTTAAAAACGCTGAAAAACCACTCGAAAAGATCCTGAACTTTATCCCTCAGCTGCCTCCACCAAAAACCGCACCCGCCGCACACCTTGCCATTCATCCGCATCCAGCCTGAACGCCAATGTCACCCGCGCGGGTATAGGCTCGGTGTGGCCGAACCAGATGCCGTCTACGGGCTGGCCCTGGTGTTTTAGTTTTAGTGCCAAGTGCTTTTCGCCGACCAGTCGCTGCGACACAACTTCTACTTCTTCACTGAACGTGGGTGCGGCAAAGCCTTGGCCCCAAACTTCTTTGTGCAGGGTGTCAACCATGTCGGTGCGGCGGTATTCGGCTGACAACGGCCCGTCGGTGTCGATGCGTCGGGTCAGCGTGGCAGCGTCCAGCCATTCGCGTGCGACTTGCTGCAGCGTGTGTTCAAACAGTTCAAAGTTTTTCTCGTCCATCGTGCAGCCCGCCGCCATGGCGTGGCCGCCGAATCTCAAGAGCACGCCGGGTTGGCGCTTGGCTACCAGGTCGAGCGCATCGCGCAAATGAAAGCCTGCAATCGAACGGCCTGAGCCTTTTATTTCGTGTGACTTGCCTTCAGCCCGGCTGGCGGCGAACACAAAGGTGGGGCGATGCAATTTGTCCTTGATGCGTGAGGCAACAATGCCGACCACGCCTTCGTGAAAGCTGGGCTCGTAGATTGCTATCGCTGGCGGTGGTTCGTCATCTAAATCAATCATCGCGTCTGCGGCCAGTTGCGCCTGTTCGCGCATGTCGGCTTCAATGTCACGCCGCTCCCGGTTGATGCCGTCCAGCGTTTTGGCCAGCTCGTCGGCACGGCCTGCGTCGTCGGTCAACAGGCATTCAATGCCCAGCGTCATGTCGGCCAGGCGGCCTGCGGCGTTGATACGCGGGCCGAGGGCAAAGCCAAAGTCGAAAGTGGTGGCGACGGTTGCTTTGCGGCCTGCTGCTGTAAACAGGCTGGCTATTCCCGCCGGTAAGTGGCCGGTTCGGATGCGTTTTAAACCTTGTGCGACCAAGCGGCGATTGTTGGCATCCAGTTTCACGACGTCGGCGACTGTGCCGAGGGCGACGAGTGGCAGCAGCGCATCGACCTTGGGTTGATCTTGAATGGTGAACACACCCCGCTCACGCAGCTCGGCCCGCAGCGCCAGCAACACGTAAAACATCACGCCGACCCCGGCTATCGACTTGCTTTCAAAACCGCAGCCCGGCTGGTTCGGGTTGACGATGACGTCAGCATTCGGCAAACCAATCGTTCCATCCGAGTTATTCATGAGGGCTGGCAAGTGGTGGTCGGTCACCAGCACCTGCATGCCTAGTGCCTTGGCGCGCGCCACGCCGTCGAAACTGGCAATGCCGTTGTCGACAGTCACCAGCACATCCGCGCCGCTGGCTTTGACGCGCTCGGCAATCGGTGCGGTCAGTCCGTAACCGTCGACCACGCGGTCAGGCACGAGGTAGCTGACTTTTGCGGCGCCGAGCAGTTTCAGCCCGCGCATGGCGACTGCACATGCGGTTGCGCCGTCGCAGTCGTAGTCGGCCACGATGCAAATGTGTTTACCAGCGGCAATCGCGTCGGCTAGCAAAACTGCAGCCTCTTTTGCACCCAGCAGCGTGGTGGGGCTGAGCAGTCGCGCCAAGCCTTCGTCCAGCTCGTCTGCGGTGCGCACGCCGCGCGCTGCGTAAAGTTGCGCCAGCAGCGGGTGGATGCCTGCTTGCTGCAGCGCCCAGGCGGCTCGGGGCGGAACATCTCTGACATGTATTTTCATATTGCTCTTGTTTTTATAGCTGTTTGAGCAGGTTAATTGCAGGCTGAGGGCTTATGGCGTTCTTGATTTTGGTTAGAACACTGTGTTGTGCAGTTTCCAAAGTCATGGCATTGCTTTCGCCGCACAGGCTGATGCGCACCGTTTTGCCGGTGTTTTGCTGGGCTAAAAGTTGCGCGATGTCGTTTGCGTCAAGTTGCGTCCAGGCTTGGGCATAAGCTGCCCAGTCATTGGTAAAAGCTGCTTGCGCAAAGGCTCTGGTGATGTTGACGTGCGGGGTGGCCGTGTTCGTTTCCTTCAAAGCACCCGACCCACTGACCCAAAACGAATTGACACTGCGCTGGCCAATAGCTGCGCGTTCATCGTTAATGGGATGGGTGTACAGCAGCATTTGCATTTCGTTTTGCAACAATTTGATCTGCCTTGAAGCAGGCAACCACCTGTCAACATTGCGGCCCAGCACGCGGTCTGGCGAGGCGGTGGGCAAAGTAGCAAATACATCGCCGCGTGCCAGCCAGCGCGCAGGCTGCAGATAGTGCAGGGTAATGCCCTCCGTCGCAAAGTAAGGTTGCATTGCGCCCAGCAGGGTACGCGCCTCTGGCTCGTTCAGCGCAAGCGTTGCCGGGTCAGTCAAAGTAGCGTGCTCGCGGCCCATGGCCCAGTGGCAAGGGGTAATAAATGCCCAGCCTTCATTGGGTTTTGCCTTGGCCTCAAGCGCAGCCCATGGAATCAGTCCATCGGTGCTTGCTGTCAATCCACAAGCCTCAGCCAATACACGTTCATGGGGCGGTGACAGGCTTTCTGCCTGGCCGGTATCTGTTTTAACCAGCTTCATGCCGCGCAGCAACTTGCCGAGATTCATCAGGTCTATCGACGATATGGCTTGCAGCCAGTCGCCACCGCTGCAGCTGGCGAAGGGAACGATCAGGTGAGATGTGGGGTCAGCAGACATTCCGGTATTGTCCGGGATGCCACAATTGGGAACTATGCAGATTCCCTATGAGCTTATTTTGGGCTGGCGCTACACCCGCGCTGGCCGCGCCACCCGGCGCAACGGTTTTATCTCGTTTATCTCTGGCGTGTCAATGCTGGGCATTGCGCTGGGTGTAGCGGCGCTGATCATTGTGCTGAGCGTGATGAACGGCTTTCAAAAAGAAGTGCGTGACCGCATGCTGGGCGTGATCTCACACATTGAAGTGTTTGCTCCCAACGGTGCAGCGCTGCCAGATCCGCAAAAAACGCTGACAGAGATCAAGGCCAACCAAAGCGTGGTGGGTGCTGCAACTTTTATAGCGGCGCAAGGTTTGCTGGCGCGCGGCGAGGACATGAAAGGTACCCTGGTTCGCGGCATTGACCCAGCACTGGAGGGGCAGGTCACTGACCTGGCAGCAACGTCTGGCCCCACCCTGGCCAAATTGGTACCCGGTGAGTTTGGTGTGGTGCTGGGCGGCGAGCTGGCGCGCAGCATTGGGGTGCGTGAGGGCGACAGCGTGACGCTGATTGCGCCCAGCGGGCAAGTGACGCCAGCCGGTGTGGTGCCGCGCTTGAAGCAAATGAAAGTGGTCGGCACGTTTGATTCAGGCCACTATGAATACGACTCGGCGCTGGTCATGATGCACCAGGACGACGCAGCCAAAATCTTCCGGCTGGAAGGGCCAACTGGCATCCGCATCAAGCTGCGTGACCTGCACCAGGCGCGTGAGGTGGCAGTGGAGTTGTCCCGCACGCTGAGCGGTGACTTGCTGATACGCGACTGGACGCGGCAAAACAAAACCTGGTTTGCCGCCGTGCAGCTTGAAAAACGCATGATGTTCATCATCCTCACGCTGATTGTGGCGGTGGCGGCGTTTAACTTGGTGAGTACGCTGGTGATGACGGTGACGGACAAGCGTGCAGACATCGCTATTTTGCGCACCCTGGGGGCCAGCCCGAAAAGCATCATGGGTATTTTTGTCGTACAGGGCGCAATGGTCGGCGTGATTGGCACGCTGGCCGGGCTGCTGCTGGGCCTGGGCATTGCCTTCAATATTGACGTGATCGTGCCCGCGCTTGAAAAGCTGCTGAGTGCCAACTTTTTGCCCAAAGACATTTACCTGATCAGCCGCATGCCAAGCGAGCCGTTGTACGCGGACATCATGCCAATCGCAGTGATTGCGCTGGTACTGGCGTTTTTAGCGACGCTGTATCCGAGCTGGCGCGCCAGCAGAGTGAACCCGGCGGAGGCCCTCAGATATGAGTGATGTGGCCCCCACGCTCCCCGCCGCGCGTGGTTCGCTGCACCTTGCAGGCCGCCGCTGGCCAGAGTCTTCGCTTCTGTCGCTTGTCCAAACCTGCTCAAGCAGGTTCGGAGCCGCAAGCTCCAGCCTCGAGGGAGTCGCTGCGTCTGCGGCCCGGCAAAGTCGGTTCCGTGGCCCCTGCTTGAAGGGGGAAAAGCCATGACTTCCGCAAACATAAGCAACGCCGTCCTGAGTGCAACCAAGCTGACCAAGCGATTCGTAGAAGGCAGGCTCGATGTCACCGTGCTCAAAGGCGTAGACCTGCAAGTCAACGCTGGTGACACCATCGCCATCGTCGGCGCATCGGGTTCCGGCAAAAGCACGCTGCTGCACTTGATGGGCGGGCTGGATGCGCCAACCAGCGGGCAAGTGGTGCTCAAAGGCCAAGACTTGTCAAAGCTAACGCCTGAAGTACAAGGCCAGCTGCGCAACCAGCACCTGGGTTTTGTCTACCAGTTTCACCATTTGTTGCCAGAGTTCTCAGCACTTGACAACGTTGCCATGCCACTATGGATTAGGCGCCTGGCGCCCGAAGAATGTGCGC
>ENA-OBIT01001036-OBIT01001036.1-metagenomes-genome-assembly--contig:-NODE-1036-length-11076-cov-4.95681_pt1 | contig 11076 bp, 9 predicted proteins | sample MGYA00153386_OBIT01 | MGnify analysis MGYA00153386 | reverse complement strand
GTGCTGGCATGGGCGGCGCGACCCGATGTCCTGTCGTCAGAACTGCCGTCACCGACATCACCATCACCATCACCACCACGACGCTGGGACTTGATCACGACAAGCTTATTCCTGCACCACTTCGAGGGTGCCGAACTTGACCTGTTGCTGGCCGCAGTGGCCGCGCGCTGCGATCGTTTCCATGCCTGCGAGCCGGGCCGCTCGTGGCTGGCGCTGGCAGGCAGCCACCTCGTCGGCGCCATCGGTGCGAATGCGGTGACCCGCGCAGACGCGGTACTGAGCGTACGAGCCGGCTTTCGGCGCGACGAGATCTCCGCGCGTTGGCCCCAAGCCGGCGTCGATTGGCAGCTGCGGGAGTACACCGCAGGGCTGTTCAGCCACTGCTTCAGCGCACATCGCAGCGGGGCCGCGCGGTGACGGCCGCCCCACGCACGTCGTTCGACGCGCTCATCGTCGGCGCAGGGCTGGCCGGCTCGACAGCGGCCATTCAGCTCGCTCGCGCCGGCTGGTCCGTCGCCTTGATCGAGCGCCAACACTTCCCGCGGCGCAAGGTGTGCGGCGAATGCCTAGCCGCCAGCAACCTGCCCTTGCTGCAGGCGCTGGGCGTCGGTGACGCCTTCCATGCCCGCGCGGGGCCAGCGTTGCGCCGCGTGACGCTGCTGCACGGCGACAGCGCCGTCACGGCCGACCTGCCGGCTGCAGACCACAACCAGGACCACGACCACGACCGCGGTCCCTGGGGCCGGGCCCTGGGCCGCGAGACGCTGGACGGCATGCTGCTGGACCAGGCCCGCGCCGCCGGTGCTGCCGTGTTCCAGCCCTGGTCCGTGCAGGCCATCCTGGGCACGGTCGGGGCCTGGTATGTCGAGCTTCGGGCGCTGGAGTCGGCAGCACTGCTTCGACTGCGCGCAACGCTCGTCATCGACGCGCACGGCTGCTGGGAAGACCTGCCCACGGACCGCCCGAATCGCCGTCTGGCGCGCAGCGCAGCCGACCTGTTCGCGTTCAAGGCCAACTTCACGGGCTCGCAGGTGCCCGAGGGCGCCATCAGCGTGCTGGCGCTGGCCGGCGGCTATGGCGGCATGGTCGTGGCCGACGCGGGCGCGACCACCGTCGCCTGCTGCATCCGACGCGACCGCCTGAGCGCGCTGCGCAGTGCAGCACCGGGCCTGCGTGCTGGCGATGCGTTGCAGGATTGGCTAAAGCGTGAATGCGCCGGCGTGCAGCGCGCGCTGCAGGGGGCGCTGCGTGACGGGCCCTGGTTGAGTTCGGGGCCGCTGCATCCAGGCGTGCACCTCGAAGCCGGCGACGACATCTTCAGGATCGGCAATGCCGCGGGCGAAGCGCACCCGATCTTGGGCGAGGGCATGAGCATGGCCCTGCAGTCTGCCGCGCTGCTGACCTCGGTATTGCTGGGGCCGCTCGGTGACGCGGCCGTGCCCGATGCCGCGGCCCAGGCCGGGTTGCAGCGTCGCTATGCAGCCGCCTGGCGCAACGCCTTCGCGCCGCGCTTGCGTCTGGCCGCCGTTTTCGCCCACGTGGCGATGCGGCCGCGCGGCGCGCAAGCGCTGATGAAGCTGCTGGGCATCTGGCCCGGGTTGCTGACACGGGGCGCGCGCTGGGGCGGGAAGGTCCGCTGCCTTCAGCCGAATGGCAGGCCCGAGACGCAAGCCGACCCCAAAGACCGGCCTGGCGCGGGCCTTGCCCTGCAGGCCGCCCGATGCACACCCCGAGAGGAATCGACATGAGCACCACCTTCGAACGTCTGTGCGCCATCCTGGTCGAGGAGCACAAGCTGCCGCCTGATCGCCTCACGCTGGATGCGCAGTTGGAGAGCCTGGGCATCGACTCCCTGGGCACCGTCGAACTGCTCTGGCATGTCGAGGACGCGTTCAAGATCAAGCTGCCTTCGGAGCCGATGGCATTGCCCACCCTGGGCGACGTCGTGCGCTATGTCGATGGGCTCGTGGCTGCCGAGGCTGCGAAACTGGTGCCTGCAGCGCCTCTTGCGCCTCTTGCGCCTCTTGCGCCACTCTCGCCGGGCCTGCGCGCGACGTGAGGCGAGTCGCCGTCAGCGGCATCGGTGTCGTCTCGCCTCTGGGCAACAGCACGGCTGAGGTCTTGGCCAACGCGCGGGCCGGGCGCTCGGGGGTCCGTCGGCTGGAAACGAGCTTCGCCAGCAGGCTGGCAGCGCCCATCGCTGCCACCGCTCACATCGACGAGGGCGTGGGGCACGGCATCGATGCCGGCAAGGCGCGCATGCTGGACCGCTTCAGCCTGTTCGCGCTGATTGCAGCGAACCAGGCCGTCCAAGGTTCTGGCGATGCACTGGCGGGCCTGGATCCCACGCGCGCCGGCGTGTTCGTCGGTACCGGCATGGGCGGCACGCATTCGATGGACGAGGGCTACCAGACGCTGTACGGCGAGCGATCCGACCGCATCAAGCCGTACACCATCCTGATGGGCATGCACAACGCAGCGGCTGCCTGGATCGGCATCGAGCACGGGCTGCAGGGGTCGAACATGACCTACTCCACCGCCTGCTCGTCATCGACGGTGGCCATCGGCGAGGCCTGGCTGCGCGTGGCCTCGGGGCAGCTCGAAGTGGTGATCGCGGGCGGCGCCGAGGCACCGTTGTCACCCGGCTCGCTGAAGGCCTGGGAGGCCCTGCACACGGTGGCCACCATGGACCCGGCGGACCCGGCGGCGTCATGCCGCCCGTTCTCGAAGAATCGCAGCGGCATGGTGCTCGGTGAAGGCGCGGCCATGCTGGTCATCGAACCCTGGGAGCGCGCCGTGGCGCGAGGCGCCCACATCCTGGGCGAAGTGCTGGGCTACGGGCAGTCCAACGACGCCAGCCACATCACGCGGCCCAGCTTGGCAGGGCAGGCCTCAGCCATGGCCGCGGCATTGCAAGCGGCCCGCGTCGCGCCGCAAGAGGTGGACGCGATCAATGCCCACGGCACCGGCACCCAGGCCAACGACCGCACCGAGACCGCGGCGATCCGCGCGGTGTTCGGTGCACGGGCCGCGCACATCCCCATCAGCGCCACCAAGGCGATGCACGGCCATCTGCTCGGCGCTGCAGGGGCGCTCGAATGCGTGCTGTCGCTGCTGGCGATGCAGCACGAGGTGGCGTTGCCGACCATGCACCTGCAGCAGCCCGACCCCGACTGCGACCTGGACTACGTGCCCAACACGGCGCGCGCGGGCGTTGCGGCGCAGGTGATGCTGTCCAACTCGTTCGCGTTCGGCGGGACGAACGCGGTTCTCGTGCTCCGGCGGGCGCACCGGGCGATCGCAGGACGTTGATCGCGGGAGGTTGATCGGACGAGGGGGAGCGCACGAGGTGGAGCCCAAGGCGGTTCGCCACGTGCGGCATCGAACAGACAGCCCACCGCGGCGGCGCCAACCTGCGGCTACCGGTTTTCGGGAGCATTTTTTATGAGCAGTTTTCATGCCCCTGTATCAACCGCGCCGAGCGGGTTTCTAGGCATTCTCAAGTCCTGGCTGGTCGGGACAACCGACACAAAACCATCGTCTACGACTTTGCCCAGCGACGCCGCAGCCCAGAGCGAACCTTGCCATGGATCAACCCGTGTGCTGGTGGTGGACGACAACCCGGTGAACCTGATGGCGATGTCGGAAATGCTGGCATCGCGGGGTTTGGTGCCGTGCCTGGCCGTGGACGGCGCCGAAGCCGTGTCGCTGGTTTGTGAATTGCCCTTCGACCTTATCCTGATGGACCTGCAGATGCCGATCCTCGACGGCTTGGCAGCCACATCGGCCATCCGGCGCTTCGAGGCCCTCAATTCGCGACCCGCGGTCCCTGTCGTCGCGTACTCCAGTCTGGCCCCGAGTTCGGGCGTGCTGGCCACGCACGGTTTGAACGGCAGCCTGAACAAGCCGTGTGAAGACCACGAGCTCGAGGACTGCCTGGTCCAATGGTGCCCCACCTACCGCATGCCCCCCGCCATGCACGGTGCCGATCACGCCCACGGCCACGGCCACACCGTTTGGCAGTTTGCGGGTCGTCATACGGGGATCCGTCCCACCTCAACGGGTTGATCCCGCCCACGATGCCGTCACGGGGCTGCGGGCCCTCGCCGGCAGGTCTTGCGTGACGCGGCTGTGCAGTGCAGTGCAGCGCAGTGCAGCGCAGTGCAGGCGCACAATGCCGGCCTGTCCGTCATTCCGCAGCGCCCACCATGCTCGAACACCTCGAATCCCGCGCCCGGCTCGCCGCCGCGCGCCTGCCCAGTAGCGCCGTCCACTGGGCCGTTCGCGGCGTGCACGAAGAATCCGAACAGCTCAGCGTGCGCCAGGACGTCACCGAGGCCCCCTGCCGTGCGCTGGACGATGGCGCGATGGTCACCGTCATCGATGGCGGACAGGGCTACGCGGCCACGTCGGACCTGTCCGAGGCCGGCATTGCAGCCGCCTTCGCCCGCGCCCATGCCCTGGCTCGCGCGGGGGCCGGCCGCGACGTGGTCGACCACGCGCAGGTCCCGCGCTCAGCGGCGCGGGGCCGGTACGCCAGCGCGGTCGACCGCTCAGCCACCACCACCACGCTGCCCGAACGGCTGAGCTGGCTGCGCGATGTGTGCGCCGCCGCGGGCGCGGGCGATCCGCGCATCGTCGACCGCCACGCCACGCTGTGGAACGTGCGCAGCCAGCAGCTGCACATCAGCAGTGACGGTGGCCACACCGAGCAACAGTGGGAATACACCACGCCCTCTGTCACCGCCACGGCGCATGCCGGTGGCGTGACGCAGGTGCGCTCCAGCGGCGGCCAGTACAACGGCTTCTGCCAGCAGGGCGGCATCGAGGTGCTGGAGCGGGCTGGTTTCCGCACCGACGAAGGCCCGCGCGTTGCGCGCGAGGTGTTGGAACTGGTGGGAGCGTCGCCCTGCCCCAGCGGCGCCATGGACGTGATCCTGATGCCCGACCAGATGACGCTGCAGATCCACGAAAGCATCGGCCACCCGCTGGAGCTGGACCGCATCCTGGGCGACGAGCGCAACTTCGCGGGAACGAGCTTCGTCACCTTGGACATGTTCGGCCACTACCAATACGGCAGCGCCTTGCTCAATGTCAGCTACGACCCCGGCCATGCCGATGAATTTGCCAGCTTCGCCTTCGACGACGAAGGCACGCCCGCCGAACGCGCGCTGCTCATCGAACGCGGCCGGCTGGTGCGACCGCTGGGCGGCACGTTGTCGCAGGCGCGCGCCCGGGCCCTGGGCTTCGAGCTGGGCGCGGTGGCCACGACCCGGTCGGCCGGCTGGAACCGCGCGCCGATCGACCGCATGAGCAACCTCAACGTCGAGCCCGGCGACCAGAGTCTGGAGCAGTTGATCGCGGCCACCAACCTGGGCATCGTGATGCACACCAATTGCTCGTGGAGCATCGACGACTCGCGCAACAAGTTCCAGTTCGGCTGCGAGTACGCGCGCATGGTGCGCGGCGGCCGCCTGGCCGAGGTGGTGCGCAACCCCAATTACCGCGGTGTCAGCGCCACCTTCTGGCGCTCGCTGGCCGGCGTGGGTCGCGCCGACACGGTGGTGGTGGGCGGCACGCCGTTCTGCGGCAAGGGTGAGCCGTCGCAGGTGATCCGCGTGGGGCACGCGTCGCCACCTTGCCGCTTCGCGAACGTCGCCGTGTTCGGGGGTGCGGCATGAGCCCGCCGGGCCGTCCCAAGGGCGAATACCGGAGTGCGCAGCACGAAGGTACCCCAGCGAGCACCACCCGAGGCGGGTACCTCGAACCGGCCGCCTTCGATGCGCTGGCCACCGCACTGCTGGGCGCCGATGCCTCGGTCGACCTGACCAGCCTGTACCTGCGCGCCGAGGACAGCGAGTTCCTGCGTTTCAACCAGGCTAAATTGCGCCAGGCCACGCAGGTGCAGCAGGCCTACGTGACGTTGGCCGTCGAACGCGGCAAGCGGCGGGCGGAAAGCACGCTGTCGTTGACCGGCGAGCCCGGTGCCGACGCACAACGCCTGCAGCAGGAGCGGGCGCTGCTGATCGGCCAACTCGACCTGATCGCCGACGACCCCTGGCTGACGGTGCCGCCGCCCGCGGCGCACAGCCAGCGCGACGACCGCGGCGCACTCCCGTCGGCCAGCGAGGTGGTGGCCCTCGCGCACGGGCTGGCCGGCGCGCGGCTGAAGCAGGACCTGGTCGGCTTCTACGCCGCCGGGCCGGTGGCCCATGCCTATGCCGACAGCACCGGCTCGCGACACTGGCACCGCGTGGAGACCTTCAACTTCGAGTGGTGCCACTACCACCGCGCCGACAAGGCGGTGAAGACCGCCTATGCAGGCACGCACTGGGACGCCGCCGTGTTTGCCGAAAGGCTCGAAGAAGCCGCCGGCCGGGTGCCTTTGCTCGAGCGCAGTGCCCTCACGCTCGACCCGGGCCGCTACCGCGCCGTGTTCTCGCCGGCCGCCATGGGCGAGTTGCTGGGCACGCTGGGCTGGAGCGGTTTCGGCCTGAAGGCGCGCCGCACCGGCATCAGTTCACTGATGCGCCTGGAACGCGGCGAGGCTGCGCTGGCTGCCGGCTTTCATCTCGACGAGGCCTTCGCGCAGGGCACCGCGCCGGCCTTCACGGCGCAGGGCCACCTGCGCCCACCCCGCGTGGCCCTGGTCGACGCCGGCCTTCTTCCGGCCAGTGGCGGCACGCTGAATTCACCGCGCTCGGCCGCCGAATACGGCATGGCGGCCAATGGAGTCGAGGCCCACGAGGCCCCCGAGGCGCTGCGCCTGCAAGGCGGCGACATCGCCCAGCGCGACTTGCTGCAGGCGCTCGGCACGGGGCTGTATGTCAGCAACCTCTGGTACCTGAACTACAGCGACCGCGCCGCCTGCCGCATCACCGGCATGACACGTTATGCCTGCTTCTGGGTCGAGAACGGCGAGCTGGTCGCGCCCGTCAACGTGATGCGCTTCGACGACGACGCCTTCCGCCTGTTCGGCCCCGGCCTGCTGGGCCTGAGCGACACGCCGGTCTTCACGCCAAACAACGACACCTACGGCGCGCGCCGGCTCGGCTCGGTCACCACGCCGGCCGCCTTGGTCGAAGGTTTTGCGCTAACGCTCTGAAGCGCCGGCAGGCGGCTGGCGCCCACGCACAGCGCCCAGCACAGCCAGGCCGACCACAGCGTGTGGCTGGGGTAGTGCGCGCCGCGCGCCAGTTGCGCCAGCCCGAACACGGCGCCAGCCACCAGCACCGCGCCCAGCCAGGCGCGGGCGCGCACGGCCGAATGGTCGCGCCACAGGAAGTACATGCCGAAGAAGCCGAATGCCGCCACCGCGTGCCCCGACGGGAAGCAGCGGCCCGAGCCGCCGTCGGCCACGCCCAGGCGCCAGTGCGACACATAGGTCGCCACGCCGCCGAATTCCGCCAGGTCCCAGGGGCAGCTGGTGGGGCTGTAGCGCTTGATCGCCGGCACGGCCACGATGCACAGCAGCATCATCGCGATCCACCTAAACCGTTGTGCCCGCGACGGCTGGCCCCGCTTGGGCAAGCTCCACAGCGACAGCGCCACCGCCGCCATCGTCACCCAGGCGGCCATGCGACCGCCCTGGTGCAGCAGCGTGGCCGTCCACCAGCTGTCACGCAGGCCGAAGCCCTGCGTCGAGCCGAACAGGCGGGCCGTCGCCAGGTCCAGCCCGCTGGCGTCCCAGCACAGCAATGCCACCAAGGCGACGATGGTGACCAGCAGGTCGAGCCTGAGCCTGACGTGGGGCTGAAGCCTCACGGCGTGCGACAGGTCCGCGTCAGGTCCCAGGCCGGCTGGTACAGGGCCGTCTTCACGTCCAGCCAGGCCAGCAGGGTGTGGAACAGGTGGTCGTGTGACAAGGGCTGCGCCGCGCGCCGCTGCAGGCAGGCCAAGTCGGTGCCCAGCTGAGCAGGCGCGCCTGCCGACAACCAGGCCACCATCGGCACGCGCTTTTGCACATCGGGCGCAATCGCGAACGGCAGGCCGTGCAGGTAGAGGTTGTTTTCACCCAGCGACTCGCCGTGGTCCGACACGTACAGCATGACGCTGTCCACCTCGCCGGCGCGGGCCTGCAGCTTGGCGATCAGGCTGGCCAGCACGTGGTCGGTGTAGAGCAGCGCGTTGTCGTATTCGTTGACGATCTCGTCGCGGCTGCACTGGCGCAGGTCGTCGTTCTGGCAGGCCGGGCCGAAGCGGGCGAACGCGGGCGGGTAGCGCCTGAAGTACGACGGGCCGTGGTTGCCCAACTGGTGCAGGACGAGAAGACTGGTGCCGCTGACCCCGTTCACACCGTTCACACCCTTCGCGCTCTTCACGTCCTTCAAGCGGGCCAACCGTTCGTCCAGCCCGGACAGCAGGCCCTCGTCCAGGCAGCGGCCGTCGCGGCACAGCCCGGGTGGGTTGAGCGACGCGACGTCGTCCTGTGGCAAGCCTTCGCACACGCCCTTGCAGCCCGACTGGTTGTCGCGCCAATGCACATCCACCCCGGCGCGAACCAGCACGTGCAGCAGCGACTGGCTGCCGCGAACCTGCGCTTCGTCGTAGTCGCGCCGCCCCACGGGCGCGAACATGCACGGCAGCGAGACCTCGGTGTTGGTGCCGCAGGCCGTCACGTCGGTGAAGTTGACGACGGGCAAGCGCGCCAGTTCGGGCGTGGTCTGCCGCGCGTAGCCGTTCAGGCCCCAATTGGCGGCGCGCGCCGTTTCGCCCACCACCAGCACCACCAGCAGCGGCTTCGTGCGGGCCGCCATGCGCGGGCCCGGCGCGGCGTCGAGGCCGATCGGCTGCCGGGGCTGGGCGGCGCCCTTGGTCTGGGCCGCGGCCACGGCCGCGATCGACCACAGATAGTTGGCCGGCGTGGCGAGGTAGCGGATCTCCTTGTGGTTGCGCATCAGCGACGAGAACGACTGGAACACCAGCAGCAGCACACCCACGAACACCGCCGCGGTCAGCAGCAGCGAGCCGACGCGCACCACGCTGGCCCGCACCCAGGGCCGATGCACCAGGCGCACGCGCCACAGCATCAGCAGCGGCAGCACGGCATACACCGCCAAGTGCGGCAGCAGCCGCCAGGACCACAGCTCGCGGGCCTCGGCCATGTCGGTGCGCATCGTGTTGCGCAGCATCGAGGGGTCGAGATAGACGCCGAAGCTCTGCATGAAGTGCGAGGCTACCGCCGTGCCGATGATCAGCAACACCAGCACCGGCTTGACGGTCCAGCGGTTGCACACCAGGCCCAGCAGCAGGAAGTGCAGCGCCACCAGCATCGCCCCCAGCGCCAGGGCGAACCCCCAGGTGGCGGGCTCGGACAGCGAGCGTTCGCGCAGGGCGGCACCGAAGAAACCGGTGTTCGCCGTCAGCGCCCAGAACACGCTGGCCACCACGAGCAAGGACTCGACCGTGACCGGCACCGACCAGCGGGTGTACTCGGCAACGGCTGAATCGGTCATTTTGGCCACCGCCGCAGTGGGCCGCCAGCGCCTGAAGCCCACCTGAAGGCTGCGCGCGGGTGGTACCGTCTGCGACCACGTTACGCGTTGTGCATGCATGCGACTTCTGCTCGTCGAGGACGATGACCTGCTGGGCGAGGGCCTGGTGGCCTTCCTGCGGTCCGAGGGCCATCTGGTGGACTGGGCCCGCTCGGTGACGGCCGCCGATGCACATCTGGGCGAAGCCTTCGATGCCTGGTTGGTCGACTGGCAGCTGCCCGACGGGTCGGGCCTGGACTGGTTGCGCCGGCGCCGTGCGCGCGGCGACACCACCGCCGCACTCATGCTGACGGCGCGCGACCGCCTGGGCGACCGGCTGCACGGGCTGGACAGCGGCGCGGACGACTACCTCGTCAAGCCCTTCGCGCCCGAGGAATTGGCCGCGCGGCTGCGGGCCGTGTGCAGGCGCAGCGCCGGTGCTGCGGGGCAGCGGGTTCAGGTGGGCGCGACGGCGGCCGGCGTCGAGGTCGATCTCGCCGCGCGCTGTGCCTACGTGTCTGGTGTGCGGGCCGAACTGACCGGCCGCGAATGGGCCGTGCTGGAAGCGCTGACCTTGCGCGCCGGGCGCATCGTCTCCAAGGGCGAGCTGGAACAGCTGGTGCTGGGCTTCGCCTCGGAACTGTCGAGCAATGCACTTGAGGTGCATGTGAGTAGCCTGCGCCGCAAGCTCGGGCACGATGTGCTGGCCACCGTGCGTGGCCTGGGCTACCGGGTGAGCACCCGCGCGTGAAGGCCCGGGCCTCGATTCGCGGCGGCGTGTTGCGGACCCAGTTAGCCTGGTCCGTGCTGAGCGGTCTGGCTCTGGCCGTGGCCGTGTGGCTGACCGTCCAAGGCGAGGTGGAAGAGCTGCTGGACGATTCCTTGAACAGCGCGGCCGAATTGCTGATCGGCCCGATGCTCGAGACCCTGCCGCTGTCCGGCCGCCAGCCGGCCCATGGCAGCACGGAGCCGCGCGGTGCGGGCCCGCGCTTCGTTTGGCAGCTGGTGCGGCACGACCCCGTGGCCACCGTGCTGGCCGGCGCCGCCGCCGCGCCCCGCCTGCCGCTGGTGGGCACACCGGCGGCAGGTTTCACCGACGTGCCGGGCTGGCGGGTTTACGGCCGCGCACTGGGCGAGGACGGCCGCATGTTGTACGTGGCGCAAAGCCATGCCGAGCGCGCAGAGATCAAGCTGGAGATCATCATGACCGTGCTGCTGGCCGGCTTGCCGCTGCTGGCCCTGGGCCTGCTCTGGTCGAACCTGCGGCTGCGCCAGGAATTGCAGCCACTGCAGGCCCTGTCGACGCGGCTGGCGACGTTCGATCCGCTTGAAGCCGGCGCCCGCCTGGGCCGGACCGATTGCGCCGAGCTGCAGCCGGTGCATGCAGCCGTCGACGCCCTGGTGGCACGGCTGCAGCAGCGCATCAACCTGGAGCGCGCCTTCTCGGCGCACACCGCGCATGCCCTGCGCACGCCGCTGGCAGGCATCGAGGTGCAACTGGCCGTGGCCCAGCGCGAAGCCCCGGCTGCGCTGCAGCCGCGGCTGCAGCGCGTGCGGGCCGCGGCGTCGCGGCTGCAGCACGTGGTGGTGGCCCTGCTGGCGA
>ENA-OBIT01001031-OBIT01001031.1-metagenomes-genome-assembly--contig:-NODE-1031-length-11124-cov-6.41196_pt1 | contig 11124 bp, 9 predicted proteins | sample MGYA00153386_OBIT01 | MGnify analysis MGYA00153386 | reverse complement strand
GGCACGGATGCCACGGATGCCACGGACATTGGTCCGGAGGCTGGCGGCGCCGGCAGTGGTGGCGGCACTGCCGCTTCGGGCAGCGCCACAGGCAAGGGCAGGCGGGCAGCCAGCGGCGGCAACGGACTCACACGGTCCAGCGGGGCGGGCGGGGGCGTGGTCGACCAGTCGCCGCGCAGCACAGCACCCGGTTCAGGCAAGGGCTGCGCTGCCAGGTTGCGCACGATGCCGCCGGCACGGGGGCTGACCGCTGTGCCCGGCGATCCGGCGGGCTGCGCCAACGGCGCTGGCGACGCTGGCGAGGGCGCGGCAACGAGTGGCGCGCCTTGCGCCGGCCCGCGCAGCGTGACGTTCAGCGCCCCCATCACGCCCAGCCCCGGCAGCGCCGTGCCTGGCGGCGCGTTGCCCAGCATCAGCACCAGCCACACGTGCAACAGCAGCGCCAGCAGCAGGCAGGATGTCAGCCGCGACTGCGCTGCACGCGGCCAGGCGTCGCGCACCCAGGCAAACGCGAAGGGCTGCAGCAGCCGCGACAGCGGGGCGAAGGGCGAGGGCAGCGCGATCAAGGCCAGGATTCTGGCGCGGCCGGGCCGGCGAACGCCGCGAGCCATGCCGGCAGCGGGCGGCGGGCCGAACCGGCTCGGTTCTAATCATCACATCGCCATTGCCGTTGTTTTTGCCAAAAGCGCGCACCACGCCATGAACCAGCCCGACCAGGTCGACCCGCTCAGGCAGCCCGTCTGCGTGCCGCTTCTGGCGCACACCGGGGCCGTTCGTCGCAATCCGCTGCCGCGCCGCCCGCATGGCTTGGCAGACGAGGGGCACGCATGACACGCTGCGACCACACCACCGCGTGGGTGGCGTTGCAAGGCCACTTTCAAGCGCACGGCCGCGATCTCGATCTTCGCGAGGCCTTTGCCCGTGACGCGGGTCGTTGCGCCGCCTTCGCCTTCGACGCACCCGAGGTCTACGCCGACCTGTCCAAGAACCTGATCGACATTGCGACCCTGCGACTGCTGGTCGAACTAGCGCAGGACTGCGGCGTGCCGGCCCGGCGCGATGCGATGTTTGCCGGCCAGGCCATCAACACCACCGAGGGCCGCGCCGTGCTGCACACCGCACTGCGTGCCCCGCCGGGTGCCGGCCCGCACAGCGCAGAAGTGCACCAGGTGCTGAATGCCATGCTGGCCTTTGCCGAGCAAGTGCGCGCCGACAGCGGTGTCAGCGGCTTCACCGACATCGTGCACATCGGCATCGGCGGCAGCGACCTGGGGCCGCAGATGGTGACCGGCGCGCTGGACAGCGTCGCCCATCCGGCCAAGCGGCTGCATTTCGTGAGCAACGTCGACGCGCACGACATCACCCGCGTGCTGCGCCGGCTGGACGCCCGCCGCACGCTGTTCATCGTCGCCAGCAAGACCTTCACGACGCAAGAGACGATGACCAACGCGGCCTTGGCGCGGGCCTGGTTCGTGGCGCAGACAGGCCGCGACGACGCGGCGCTCGTCGCGCGGCACTTTGCCGCCACCACCACCAACGTCGCGGCCGCGGCGCAGTTCGGCATCACCACCACCTTCGGCTTCTGGGACTGGGTCGGCGGGCGTTATTCGCTGTGGAGCGCCATCGGCCTGCCGGTGGCCATTGCCATCGGCGCGGCAGGTTTCCGCGACTTCCTGGCCGGTGCGCACGCCATGGACCGCCACTTTGCCGAAGCCCCGCCGGCGCGCAACCTGCCGCTGGTTCTGGGGCTGCTGGACGTCTGGTACCGCAACTTCCACGGCTTTGCAAGCCGCAGCGTCGCGCCCTACCACCAGGGCCTGGCCCGCCTGCCGGCCTACCTGCAGCAGCTGGAGATGGAAAGCAACGGCAAACGCGTCGACCAGGCCGGCGACACCCTGCCCTACGCCACCAGCCCCGTGGTCTGGGGCGAGGCCGGCACCAACGGCCAGCACGCCTACTACCAGATGCTGCACCAGGGCAGCGACGTGATCCCGGTCGAGTTCATCGCCGTCAAGACCCCCGCCCACGCCCATGCCGATTCGCACCACAAGCTGCTGGCCAACTGCCTGGCGCAAAGCCAGGCGCTGATGCTGGGCAAGACCACCGCCGAGGCCCTGGGCGAAGCCGCCCCCACGGCCGCCGCGGGGCTGGACCCGGCCGTGCTGGCGCGCCACCGCACGTTCCCCGGCAACCGGCCCAGCACGACGCTGGTGCTCGACACGCTGAGCCCGCGCTCGCTGGGCGCACTGGTCGCGCTGTACGAGCACCGCGTCTTCACCAGCGGGGCCGTGTGGGGCATCAACAGCTTCGATCAGTGGGGCGTGGAACTCGGCAAGGCGCTGTGCGGGCAGCTGTTGCCGCGTTTCGCGTCGCGCGACACGAGCGGGCTGGACGCGTCCACCGCCGGGCTGTTGGCGCGGCTGACGGCATGAGCTTGAAGAAGATCGTTTTCGACTTCGGCGGTGTGCTGTTCCACTGGAAGCCGACGCGCTTGCTGCAACGTGAACTGCCGCAACACGCCACCGACGAGGCCAGCGCCGCCCGCTGGGCGCAGGCCGTGTTCGAAGGCTACGGCGGCGACTGGGCCGAGTTCGACCGCGGCACGCTGGAGGTACCCGAGCTGGTGCAACGCATCGCCCGGCGCACCGGCCTGGACGTGGCCGACGTGCTGCGTGTCGTCATGGCCGTGCCGGTGGAACTGCAACCGCAGGCAGCCACGGTCGACCTGCTCGGCCGCCTGCGCCAAGCCGGGCACGGCCTGCACTACCTGTCGAACATGCCGCGCCCCTTCGCCGACATCATCGAGTCGCGCGAACCGTTCATTTCATGGTTCGACAGCGGCGTGTACTCGGCGCGCGAAGGGGTGATCAAGCCCGAGCCGGCCATCTACGCACTGGCAGCAACCCGTTTCGGCGCCCGCCCCGACGAGCTGGTGTTCCTGGACGACCACCTCCCCAACGTGCTGGCCGCGCGGCAGATGGGCTGGAACGCGCTGCACTTCAGCGACGCCGCCACCGCCGAGGCGGCGATGCGCGAGGCCGGCTGGATGGCCTGAGGCGCCTCTGGCATGCGGTGAATAGGCTCGTAATCCCCGCATCAAACGCGGCGATTACAAGGTCATCTGGCAGGCCGGTGACTGGCCACCCTGGCGTAGCCGCCGGCCGAGGTCAGCCAAGCACAGGGCGTGTTGCTGGGCAGGCTGGGCGATGCCGGCATGGCCCAGCGCGACCCGGCCAGCGCCCGCAGCCACGCAGCGCTCACGCGCGAACGCTTGTTCAGCTGGCATGCCGCGCTGTTCCCGACTGGCCGTTCGGGCATCGAGCGCATCAAGGTGGGTGGCTGGCGCGATCACGCCAAAGGCCCAATGCAGGTGGTCTCGGGCATGCTGCGGGGGCCCGAGCGCGAGCGCGTGCATTTCGAAGCACCTCCAGCCAGCCGGCTGGAAGCCGAGATGCAGGTCTTTCTGGACTGGGCCGACAACAACAGTACCGCCAGCACCGACCCCGCACTCATCAAGGCCGGGTTGGCGCACCTGTGGTTCGTCACCCTGCATCCCTTGGACGACGGCAACGGCCGCATCGCCCGCGCTGTGGGCGACCTGTTCCTGACCCGGGCCGATGGCAGCCCGCCGCGCTTCTACAGCCTGTCGGCGCAGATCCAGCGCGAGCGCAAGGCCTACTACGACACCCTGGAACGTACCCAGAAGCAATCGCTGGACGCCACCGAGTGGCTAGCCTGGTTCCTGGCGACGCTGCACCGCGCAGTCGACGAAGCCCAGCACATGCTCGATGCGATCTTCGAGAAGAACCGTTTCTGGCAACAGCAGGCCACCGGCACGGCGGCGCCATTGAACGAGCGTCAGGCCAAGCTGCTCAACCGGCTGCTCGACGGCTTCGAGGGCAAGCTCACCAGCAGCAAGTGGGCGACTATTGCCAAGTGTTCGCCGGACACCGCTCTGCGCGACATCACCGAGCTGCTGGCCCGTGGCGTGCTGCAGAAATCAGCCGCGGCAGGGCGCAGCACCAGCTACGAGTTGGATGGCGTCCTGATGCAGAGTCGCCTGGCTGAGCCCTGCGCTTGCGGCCGGACGCCAAGTTAGTTGCGATTGGCCTGGCCATCACAGACCAGCAGGGTTGGAGCGCGCCTCTCCCACCAAGTGCGGCGTGCTCCCAGCGACGAAAGCTCGACTTGCCTGTTCGGCTTGATGGGGCGCAAGGACTGCGACGACAGCTCTGCGGCAACTCAACTCCGCTGGTCGCGGACCGCACTCAACCCTGAAGAGACATTGGCTGTCCAGATCTCACCGCCCCGAAGCTGCCGGCCGGACCCGAACATAGGCACCGGCTGGAGGCCCCGCCGCAGAGGGCACACATCGGCAGGAGGAAGCGATCTGGTCGATTGAGGCGCGAGGTACGGCTTGAGACCGTTCAGACTCACCACGTCGGGAGCCTTGTGTGTAGGCCATTCGCCGGCAACTCCAGTGGGCACCGGATGGCGCCCCGGTCCACTACTAGCGCCACCGCCCGGCATCGACCGATTGATGCCCGACCCATCGCACACGAACTTCATCACTTGCGGCAGCGCCGCCCTGCACCACAATGACCGCATGAAAAGTCTGCTGCTGGCGCTGTGCACCGCCTCGCTGTCAACGCTGGCCGTGGCCGGCACCAGCATTGACTACCGCTACCAGATCGAGGCGCTCGGCGGCGACAAGCCGAATCAGCGCGTGGGCCGGGGCACGCTTGCCATCGACATCGACGGCGCGCGCTTCCAGATCCGGCGGCCTCAGGGGGCCGCCACCGTTTCGCTCGACGACGGCGCCTCCACCTTCCTGGACACCGAACCCGCCAAGCGCGGCACCCCGCTGGCGGTCGAAGTGGCCGGCTTGCTCGACCCGATGGCCGCCAACATCGAAGACGAGTCGATCAAGATGAGCCCGACCCTGCCCGGGCCGCCGCTGTTCGGCCAAGCCACCCGGGTCTACGAGGTCGAGCACCGCTACACCACGGTGGCGCGCATCGCCTTCGTAGTGTCGCGCCGCTTTCGACAGCACGCGCACTACCTGTTGACGGTGGCTGAGCCCGGCCTGTCACCGGCCGCCATGCGGGTGCTGCTGGCCAGCGGCCATGGCCGGCCGCTGGCGTTGCGCACCGACGCCTTCACGGGCCTGCCGCTCAAAATCGAGGGCCGGTTGGCCAGCGTGGCCGACGACGGCACCGAAACCGCCTCGGCGCGCTTCAGTTACGAGGCCACCGGCCTCCGGCCGTGGGCTTGGCCGGCGGGCGCGGAGCAGAAGTGAGCCGGCGGCACGGGGGCGTGGCCGAAAAGGCCTCGCTGACGTAGCTGGTCTTGAGGTGGACCGCCGACACGCCCTGGTTCGGCACGTCGAGCACTGATTTACCAGTTACCCGCAAGCCCGACGCAGCTTCAAAAGACGGCGCGCGCGCGGCGTGGCAGCCGCCGGCCACGAACGACGCCTGTTGGCCGTTATGACAAGACTTGCATAACGGCCATTATGAGAAGACCTCGGTTATGAGAAGTGCTGGGGCGGCGTAGGCGTGTAAGCCGCGCCAGCGCTTGCGATCCGCAGTGCGTCGACACTCGGCACTGGACATAAATCGGCTGCAGGCGCAGCACTGACGGCTCCACCACCTGGAGACCGTCATGACGAAGATTCCTGAACTGCACCCGATCCTGGGGGCCTGGCTGCGCGAAGGGCCGCTGTCCGCCCAGGTCCCGGCGTACATCGCCCGACTGAAGCGCGGCCGCTACGCCGCCCACACTTCCGCGCGCTGTTTGAACGCGGTGGCGCACTTCGCGCACTGGATGTCGACGTGCCACTTGCCGGCACGCATGCTCGACGAAGGCTGCATCGATCAATTCCTTAGGTACCACCTTCCGCGCTGCGACTGCCTGGGCGGCGCGCTGCGCACGCCGAACGAGGCGCACGCGGCGTTGGTCCCGATGCTAGGTATCCTTCGCGTGGAGGGCTTTATTGCGCGGCCCACCGCGCCGGCGGGCCCCATTGCCGATGAGCTTCGCAGCTACGACGCCCACATGCGTGACGCTCGCGGCCTGGCCGCCGGAACGCGTACCGGTCGGCTTCGCATCGTCGAGCGGCTGCTGGTGTCGAGGTTCGCCGGTCGGCCTGTCGTCGTCGGCGAACTTCAGACTGACGACATACGACAGTTCATCGCCGACCAACTCGATTCCCTGGCTACCACCAGCAACGCCACCACGATCGCGTCCACCCTGCGGGCCTACCTGCGGTACCGCGCGACATGCGGCGACGCGGTACAGCCCTTGCTGGCTGTCATCGCATCCCCCGCCCACTGGAGCATGGCGTCGCTGCCGCGCGCACTCAAGCCCGAGGAGGTGGATCGCCTGCTGGGTTCGTTCACCTCGGCGCTGCCTTCGCCTCACCGTGGCTACGCCGTCGTTCGGCTGGCGCTCGACCTGGGATTGCGCGGTATCGAGATCAGCCGGCTGCAGTTGGCCGACATCGACTGGCGTGAGGGCACGGTCACGCTCAAGCACACGAAGTCTCGCCGCCAGGATCTCCTGCCCTTGCCGACGACCACCGGCCGGGCTCTGGAGGCGTATCTCCGCCATGAACGCCCCAAGACAAGCGACCCGGCGGTGTTCGTGCGCCGCCTGGCACCCCACGACGAGCCCATCGGCGTCGACGCCATCCGCCGAATCGTTCGCGACGCCTTCGGCCGCGCAGGCATCCCTCATGGCCGCGGCCACGCCCTGCGCCACACCGTGGCCTGCCGCATCGTCAACCAAGGTGGCTCGATCAAGGAAGTAGCCGACGTGCTGCGCCACCGGTCGCTGAACACCTCGATGATCTACGCCAAGCTCGACCATGGTGCGCTGTCCGGTGTCGCGCTGCCATGGCCCGGGAGCCCAGCATGAGCGCCCGGGCCAGCCTGCAGGCCAGGGTCGAGCAGTACCTGGCCGAGCGGCGCAAGCTCGGCTTCGCACTCCGATCGATGGGTCATGGATTGCCGAGCTTCGCGCGGTACGTGGCCAGTGCGGGCCACCGCGGTCCGCTGACGGTCGAACTGATGGCCACCTGGGCAAGCCGGCCCAAGGGCGGCCGCGGTGACCGTGCCACGTCGGCGCGGCGCCTGAAGATGCTGCGGCCGTTCACCGGCTGGCTGCGGCAGTTCGAGCCCGCCACCGAGGTGCCCGACGAAGCGGTATTCGGCGCGGTGCCCGGCCGTATGACGCCGCACGTCTACCGCGAGCCCGAGATCATCGAGTTGCTGGCTGCCGCCAGGAAGCTCGGCCCTGACGGCGGGCTGCGACCGGTGGTGATGGAGACCCTGTTCGGGTTGATCGCCTGCACGGGGCTGCGCATCTCCGAAGCGCTCGGGCTGCTAGATGCCGATGTGGACCTGAAGGGCGGCGTGCTGACGATCCGGCAGAGCAAGTTCGGAAAGTCTCGCCTAGTGCCACTGCACCCCAGCGCCGTCGAAGCGCTGGAGCGATACCGAACACAACGCTCTCGGCATGTGCGCAGCACGCCCGAGTTACCGTTCTTCGTCGCCAGCCGAGGGCGCTTGCTGGGTGAACCCATCGGGGACCGGCAAGTTCACCGCATCTTCGCCGATCTGCGACGGCAACTGGGCTGGGTGGATCGAGGCAGCCACGGCACGCCTCGCATCCACGACCTGCGCCACGCCTTCGCCGTTCGCCGACTGGTGCTATGGCACGAACAGGGCGTGGATGTCGGCCAGCGGATGCTGGCGTTGTCGACCTACCTCGGCCACGTCAAGGTCTCCAGCACCTACTGGTACCTCACCGGCGTGCCGGAGTTGATGGGGCTACTGGGTCAGCGCTTCGAGCGCTTCGCCAATCCCTGGGAGGATGGCGATGAGTAGGCCCTCAACACCGCGAGCCCCGCCGAGCTTCGCCGCGCTGGTGCAGTCGTTCTTCACCGAGTACCTCACGCAACAGCGCGCGATGAGCCCACGGACGGTGGCGACCTACCGCGACGGGTTCGTGTTGTTCCTGGACTTCGCCACTGGGCATCTGCACAAGCAGCCCACGACGATGCGCCTGCAGGACATCACGCCGGCGCTGATCCTGGCCTTCCTCGATCATCTGGAGCGTGATCGCGGCAACGCGGTACGCACCCGCAACGCCCGGCTGGCCGCACTGCGCGCCTTCCTGAAGTTCGCAGGCCACCGTGATGTCGAGGCGTTGCACGTCGTCGAGCAGGCCCTGGGTGTGCCGATGAAGCGCTTCGAGCGGCCGATGCTCGGCTTCCTGTCGCGCGAGGAGATGTTGGCGATCATCGGCAAGCCGGGACCCGGCTGGACCAGCCAACGCGACCACCTGATGCTGCACATGCTCTACAACACCGGCGCGCGGGTGTCGGAGATCATCGGCGTTCGCCTGGCCGATGTCGTTCTTGACGGTGCGGCCTGCGTCCACTTGCATGGCAAGGGACGCAAGCAGCGGACGATGCCGCTGTGGCGATCGACGGTCAAGGCGTTGCGAGCTTGGTTGCGGCTGAACCCCGAGCTGGTGTCGACATCGGCGCTGCTGCCCAGCCGGGATGGCCATCCGATGACACGTACCAACGTCACGCAGCGGCTGGCCCTGGCGGTGGCCGCGGCAACACCGGCGATGCCGAGCCTGAAGGGCCGACGAGTCTCCCCACACACTGTCCGCCACACGACAGCCATGCATCTGCTGCAGTCCGGCGAACGGATCGACGGCATCGCCCTGTGGCTGGGCCATGAGAGCCCGACAACCACCCACCATTACACAGAGGCAGACCTCACGATGAAGGAGAAGGCGCTGGCCAAGCTGCAGGACCCCGGTACGGCCTCCAAGCGATTCAAGGCCACCGACTCGCTGCTGGAGTTCCTGAAGACGCTGTGATTATGAGAAGGCTGCGAGCGCGTCGAACGCCTTGTCTACGAGGTGAGCAACGCGCTCGCAAACCCCGGACTTCTCATAACCGAGGTCTTCTCATAATGGCCGAGAGCCGGTACTGGAGACGGCCAGCTTCACGGCAAGCTGGTCTCGCCGGAGCAATGCGCGGCCACGGCAACAACCTCGGCACTGCGGCAGGCCACTTGCGGCAACTTGGGCACAACCTGCGAGGTGCCGTTGGAGCAGCCGTCGCCAAGCCCTTGTCGGCGCTCGTACGCCCAAGCAACAACTCTGGTGCGCCGCGCCCGCGCTCAGTCGCGGTAGCTCGGCGGCGGCCGCTCGCCGTCGGCCATCCAGGCCTCCAGCAGCTTCAGGCCCACGGCCAGCACCACGGGGCCGACGAACAGGCCGACCAGGCCGAAGGCGATGAGGCCGCCAATGACGCCGGCGAAGATCAGCAGCAGCGAGAGGTCGGCGCCCATGCGGATCAACGCCGGGCGCAGGATGTTGTCCAGCGTGCCCACGACCGCCGTGCACACCACCAGGAAGATGCCCCACCCGGTATCGCCGCTGTACATCAGCCAAACGGCCGCCGGGAGCAGCACCGGCACCGGGCCGATCTGCGCAATGCACAGCATGAACATCAGCGCCGTCAGCAGCCCGGCCACCGGCACGCCGGCCACCGCCAGTGCCAGCCCGCCCAGCACCGACTGCACGATGGCCGTCACGCCCACGCCCAGCGCCACGCCGCGGATGGCGTCACCCGCCAATTGCAGTGCGTCCGCGCCACGCTCGCCACCCAGGCGGCGGGCAAAGCGACGCGCGAAGTCGGTGAACTCCTCGCCCATTGAATACATCACCGCCGCGATGACGACGGTGATGAGGAACTGCAGCACCAGGAAGCCGATGCTGCCCACCTCAACCAACACCCAGCGGGTGACGTTGCCGGCGTAGGGCGTGATCCGGGGCAGCAGGTCGCGCAGGCCCAGCGCCGTAGCCTGGGCCCAGGCGTTGTCGATCAGTCCGCCGACCATCGGCAGCGCGCTGGCCCAGGCCGGTGGCGCATAGGGAGGGCGCCAATCGGCCAGATTCCGGATGCCATCGGCAATGACGTCGACATTGACGAAGATGGTGCCTATGGCCAGCATCAGCGGCACCACGAACAGCAGCAGCAGCGCCAGCGTCATCACCGCCACGGCCAGCGCGCGCCGCCCGCCGAGCCAGCCCTGCACGCGGCGCATCAGCGGCCAGGTGGCCACCACCACCATCGTGGCCCAGATGCCCGGCCCCAGAAAGGGCCGCAGCACCCACAGCGCGGCGCCGATCAGCAGCCCCATGAACAACACCGCGAAGGTGCTGCGGGTGAGGTCGCCGGCGGCGCCGGGCCGGCGGGTCGCGGGCATCAGCGGCCGCGTTCCTGGTAGGGCGCCACGGCGTCGGCCTCGATGCGGTAGCCGGCCGCACCCATGTACGAATCGGTGCGCTCGGAAGTGAGCACGCCGCTGATCCACACCGTGTCCATCGAGCGCAGGCCTTTGGCCGGCACCTTGGGCAGCACGTGGATGATCTGGTTGGCCGGCGGCGGCGGGCTGTGGATGCAGGCGCCGAAGTACGGTACGAGCAGGAATTCCTTCATGCCGTCCTTGGTGTCTTCCAGCGGCACCACGAAGCCGGGCACGCGCACGCGCTGGCCGACCAGCGCGCCGTTGACGGGCGCGTTGTCCCAGACTTCGCGCATCTTCTTCAGCATCTGCGCGGCGCGCGGATCGGCGTCGTCCAGCACGCCCAGATTCATGCCCTTGAAGTCCTTGAAGGGGTCCCAGTCGGCGGGCACCAGGGCGTCCCAGTTGATGGTGCGAAAGCCGTTGACCACCGGGCCGGCCGGCGCGGCGGCCTTGGCTGCCAGCGCGGCCGGTGCGGTGGCACCGCCCAAGGGCGGGTTCATCAGCGGCGCGCCGTCCTTGGGTTGTGCATACAGTGCGCCGGCCACCAGCAGGGCCGGCAGAGTCATGAACGCGGTCGAGAGTCGGGTGGGCATCGGGGCCTTCGAGCGGGAAAATCGGCGGAACAGGCGGGCCGGATCATCAGACCTTGGGCGACAAGCCGTCGGCCAGCGACAAACGGTAGGCACGCAGCCCCGGCACAAGGCTGGCAAGCATACCCGCCAGCAACACGGCAACGAACAGGCCCCACTGCTCCAGGGTGGGCGCGGTGGCCTGCAGGGCGATGCCG
>ENA-OBIT01001030-OBIT01001030.1-metagenomes-genome-assembly--contig:-NODE-1030-length-11124-cov-11.047_pt1 | contig 11124 bp, 7 predicted proteins | sample MGYA00153386_OBIT01 | MGnify analysis MGYA00153386 | reverse complement strand
ATTAGCTTGGTTTCACCGCAGCAGAGCTTCCCAAGTTGCGCGGCCGACAACCCCATCGGCGGGTAATTGATATTGTCGCTGAGCGGCCTTGACAGCAGCTTGAGTTTCCGGGCCGAACACGCCGTCAGCCTTGACGCGCAAAAATCCCTTGGCGCGCAGCCGCTCTTGCAAATCTCTGACTGCGGCCCCGCGCATTCGTCTTCTCAAAACCGGAAAATTAGTTGGTGGCGCTTGGGGGTTAGTCTCTGAGTTTTCGGCGGTTGTGGGATCATTGGCGATCGGGTTTTCGATCGCGCCTGGAGACGCCGGAAACAAGCGATTCCAAGTCTCTTGACCCACTATGCCATCGGGAGCGATGCCAGCCGCTTCCTGGAACTGAGACACAGCTATGGCGGTGCTTTGTGAGAAAATTCCGTCTACAGCCTCAGAGTAAAATCCTAACAATTTAAGAGCGGCTTGGAGTTCGCTCACGGAAGAGCCGCGGCTGCCCAATTTGATTGCTGGACGGACGATCATCGCACCTGTTTGGGCGATCGGACTGTTGCTGTTAATCTGTTCAGGGGTAGGAATTTGTGCCACAGCAGCAGTAGGGGCGATCGAGCCAATTGCCAATAAACCACAAAAACTCGCGCGCCGGAGCCAACTCGGAAGCTCGCGGGCATTATTCCAGCTCGCTGTCTGGTTTCGGAGCATCAGAAATTTGACCTTTACAAAACTGGTGCGATCGTACATCAAATCTGGCAAAAATTTACGCATCGGGCATGGGGCATGGGGCATGGGGCATGGGGCATTTCTGATTCCCTGTCCTTCCCTCTCATAAAAAAATTTATCCTCTCAAATAGCTACAATTGGCAAAAAAACTGCTAGATTGCGCTACAGCAAACATTGAAGCGCGTTCATTGGGCCCAGCAACACCATGTCCGAATCAGTCAACGACATCAGAACCGCCAGCCAAATAGACATCGGCAATGTCAACATTGGCAACTTCCAAGTCGGTAGCATCGGCGGCACGAAATACAACGACCTCAACGCCAACGGCCGCCCCGATCCGGGAGAAGTTCCAATTCCTAACTGGCAAATCTACCTCGACATCAACAATAACGGCAGGGTGGACTTTAACGAACCTTCTACCCTCACCAACGGCCAAGGGAACTACATCTTTGCCAATTTGCCTCCGGGGACATACCAAGTTCGGGAAGTCCAGCAGCCCAACTTCCGCCAAACCACGCCGAACCCAGCGCCCATCACCATTACTAGCGGGACAAACGCTGGCAATATCAATTTTGGTAATAACTTTTTTGCAGGGACGATCGCAGGTACAAAATTCAACGATATCAACAGTAACGCCCGACTCGATCCGGGGGAACAGCCCCTCGCTAACTGGCAGATTTACCTCGACCTCAACCGGAACGGCAGACTGGACGGTGGCGAACCGAATACTTTTACAAACCCTCAAGGTAACTACGCTTTTGTCAATATTCCCGCAGACACATATCTGGTGAGAGAAGTCCAGCAACCGGGTTTTCGCCAAACCACGCCCGACCCCGGCCCGGTAAACGTTACTTCCAACGCGACGATCGGCAATATTAACTTTGGTAATGTCTTTTTTGTCGGTAGTATCAGCGGAATCAAATACAACGACCTCAACGCCAACAGCATCAGAGATGCGACAGACCCGCCCCTAGCCAACTGGCAAGTTTATCTTGACATCAACGGTAACGGGAGATTAGACTCCGGCGAACCAAATACCATCACCAATCCCCAAGGCAATTATACTTTTGGCAATGTTTCCCCCGGCCGCTATTTGGTGAGGGAAGTGCAGCAGCCCGGATGGGTACAGACTACGCCAAATCCAGGGGCGATCGACATTACGGGCAATACTAACGCCGTCGGTGTCAACTTCGGCAACAATTTTCCCACCGGTAGCATCAGCGGCTTCAAGTTCAACGACCTCAACGCTAACGGGATCAACGAACCCACAGAACCGAGAGTTGCCAACTGGCCGATTTACCTTGACATCAACAACAACAACGCCCGAGATCCCAACGAACCTTCGACTTTAACCAACGCCCAAGGCAATTTCTCTTTCATCAACTTGCCCCAAGGCAGCTATTTTGTCAGGGAAGTGCCGCAACCGGGTTTCCGTCAAACCACGCCAAATCCCACTCCCTTGACTGTCGGCAACGGCACAAATGCCACTAACATTAGCTTTGGCAACGTGTTGGTAACGGGAACGATCAGCGGTGTTAAATTCAACGATTTTAACGCCAACGGCCGCCTCGATCCGGGGGAACCGCCGATCGCGAACACCCAAATCTACATTGACCTGAATAACAACAGCAGTTTAGATCCGGGCGAAGCGAGTACCTTCAGCGACGTTCAAGGCAATTACAGTTTCCGCAACGTTCCGGTAGGTGCTTATGTTGTCAGGGAAGTTTTGCGCCCGGGTTTCATTCAAACTACTCCGCCTGCGGTGGTTGTTGTCTCGACAGAGATTCGGGCCCGCAGCATCGATTTGCTGACGGGGGATGCTGAGGTTAAATCGGCTAAATCCTTGCCTAGCGACCTGCTGACGGATGCTAGCAGTTATTTGGACGAGGCATCAGCGGGCAAATTTGAGGCAGATAGTTTGCTGTGGAGTGAGAGTCAAACCAGCGATCGAATTAGCGATATTTTGGTCGATCGATCTTTGACGAATTTAGGTTATGTTCCTCACTTTGAACAACCAAATGTCGGTCTGAATTTGAATGCAGAAAGCAGTGATTTTGTCAAGACAAATTTAGCAATTAATATCGCTCCCTTTCCCAGTATGACAAGTGCCAGAGATTTCAACATTGCTTGAAGTTAAATGACACCGCCGGCAACGAATCTCAAACTGCGGGGATTGACAACGGAAAATTAGGCGATCGCGTGATACCCTATTGTTGTTAATCCCCAACGCCAACGTCAGAGATTGGGGAAGCCCAAAGCTGCCTTGTCTACCGGGAACAAAATTCAGAGGAACTAACATCTCTGTTTTTAGGAATTATCTGATAATTCCCCAAGCGCGATCGGTCTTGTGGCTAGGTCGAGAGTTACCGACGTGCAGTTAATCAAGTGCGTCTTCCATTTCTCAAAAAATTAACTGTCCCGGTGCGCCAGAACTCGGCCCACAAGTCTTGAAGATATGGCGCTCAAATTGCCAGCATTCTTCAAAACCTGATATACTGGCGTGCGGTAAAGCTTAATGGATTTTTGTGTCAGGTGTCAGGTGGGACACATTACATCGAATACAGACATATGTAAAATCTAGTAGTGGTGGTCAGGGATTGGCAAAAGCCGATCGGCATTGACAAAAAGATACAGCAGTCTGTAATTTACGTGAATTTAGGTGTGAAGGAGACAAATCATGGCAGAAACAGATAATACTCAAGAACGTATTGCCCAGCAAGTACGACCAGTTTCGGGGCTTCCTTTTGGGAATGCTGGTCTGGCAATTCTAGGGATCAAGTTTAATGACCTGAACGCGGATGGCACTAGACAGCCGAATGAACCAGGTCTGGCGAATATCCCCATCCTCCTCGAATCAGCAACCAGCACCAACGGTGTATTTAATGCTGGTACTGGGGAATCAACAACCACGACGGACGCTAACGGCGCGTTCTCATTCATCAATCTTGTCCCTGGCAACTACGTACTCACAGAAACAGTACCCGCTGGTTTCCGTGCTACTACCCCCAATCCCCTCGCCGCCACTGTTAGCAACAGAGATGTCAACGTTTTCTTTGGCAACACCGCAGTTGTAGGCAGCCGAATTGTCGGATGCAAATACCTCGACATTGATGCCGACGGCTTTCGAGATGGGAATGAACCGGGCATTAAAAATGTCAGAATCTATATTGATTCCAATGGCAACGGCCAACGCGATGCCGGAGAACCCAACACCTTATCCGACAAAAATGGTGCGTGGTCGTTCAACGTAGCACCCGGAAGCTACAAGATTCGGGAAGAACGGATTGCACGACAAATTAATTCTGTTACCGGACTAGTTAACTCTCCGACCGCAGAACCGTTAGAAACACAAGATTTCCCCCAAAGCACTCCCCCCGGTAACATTCCGGTACTGGACGTGACAGTAGCCGCCGGTCAAACCTTTGCCTGCGCTCAAGTTGGCGATACTCCGCTCTATCAAATTGAAGTTAATAAATTTCAAGACATCGATCGCAACGGCTCGCGAAATGTTGTCAATGGAGTCATCGAACCCCCAATTGCCCGAGTACCGTTCATTTTAGATTTGAATGATAACGGTCGCTGGGATGCCGGATCTGAACCCATCGCCATCAGCGATGCGAACGGAGTCGTTACCTTCAAGGATTTGCGGGCTGGCAATTACAAAGTGTTGGAAATTTTTCCATCTGTACTGCCGGCACAAGTAGGTGGCGGTGTCCCAGGGAATTTAAATTTTCCAGTAGCAACCACTGGTAATCCCGCTCTGGTTTCGGCACCAGGGCCCCAGGCGCGCTTCCAGGGTACGATCAGCAGAGAGCAACCGCTGTTAGTAGCAGACTCAACCTACACGCTGAAACCAAACGACCCGAAATTCGTAGATAACAACCTCGACGGCGTTCAACAAACAGGTGAAAGATCGATCGCCGCAACTGGTGAACGACCGATTTTTGCAGCGCCAAATACAACTTTGCCAGCGCGCAACCCCTCGCCAGCACTTGTCTTTTCTCCTATTGGAGCTACTCGGGGTGTTGGTAATAATGCCGGTGTGGGTAACACCCTACCGAACATCACTGTGTTCAAATACAATGATTTGAATGCAAACGGTCGCTACGAACCAACTCAGGGTGAATTGCCAATTAGTGGTGTTACTGTCTTCCTCGACACCAACAATAATGGTACTCCTGACACTGGAGAACAGCAAATCAGGACAAATGAGCAGGGTAGAGGAGCCTTTACCAACTTGCAACTCGGTAACTATGTAGTTCGAGAAGTTGTACCTTCTGGTTTCTCGCCTTCTACAGCCGATCGTGTTGATGTTACCCTCGGTCTTCAAGACGCCAACGTTACCTTTGCCAACACACCCAACAGCAACATCACCGGTTGTAAGTTTGAAGACTTCAACCTGAACGGTTATCGAGATGGCAACGAACCAGCTATTGCTAATGTCACCATCTTTATCGATACCAACCGTGACGGCGTGTTGCAAGCAAATGAACCTACTACTACGACCAATCAGTTTGGTACATTTGCATTCAACAATTTACGTCCCGGCACTTACAGCGTCCGAGAAGTAACACCTCCTGGTTACTTCCAAACAACTCAACCGCTGGATATTGTTCTCGGTGCGAATCAAACTTTTACCTGCGCTTTGGTCGGTAACTCTCGTCGCTATGACCTCTTGGTTCCTAAATTCCGAGATGACAACCGCAACGGTGTCCAAGATCCAAACGAAATACGCCTTCCCAGGGTCCCATTCACTTTGGACTTGAACCGCAACGGCCGCTATGATGCTGCGACTGAACCGCTGGTGTTCAGTGATGCTGGTGGGGTTGCTGTGTTTCCTAATTTGTCCCCAGCTACCTACTCGGTGTTGGAAGTCTTCGATACTCCGGGCGTCCTCAACCCGTTCCCGATCCGAACTGGACCCAACCCGATTAACTTTGACGTGCCCGGCCCCAATACCAGACCTACGACGGTAGCACCGACGACAGTCCCGACGCCAGCAAGAACTGCTTCTAGCATTGATTTGACTGGTAATGATGCGGGTGTGGTAACTGCTTCTAGCGTTGTCGATTCCGATCCTCTGACTGAAGGCGGTTTAGTCACTGCTCAACAAGTCACGATGGTTGACAGCTTGATCGTACCTCAGACTACTGGTGCGGCTAATAATGTTGTTGACTTCAACCAGTTGAAAATCTCGGCTGAGGCTTCGATTGTATCGTTTATCGAAGCTCAGAAGCTCGACGATACATTAATGTTGGGCGCTCTAGCTCCCAGCCCACTGTTTTAATGTTAAGTTGAGTCTTTAATTTGAGACTCAACTATTAGTAACTAGCTGGTTTTTAGATAAACCCGCCCTCCACAATCAGAGATTGGGAGGGCGGGTTTATTTATGTCTTGATATCAAATCCATTTGCATCGGAATGATATAAACGGAGGAGACGGAGGAGACTGCACGTGCCGTGTCCCTACCGCGAAATTGTAAGGACATGGCACGTGCAGTCTCCTCTATATCATTCCGGCGCAGCCGGAATTGATATAAATTACCAACAAATATCTTTGGTGGAACCCGCCCCTACAACAAATGTATCCGTTGCTGCTCAATTAGCTCATGCCAGCCATTTCTTGCTGGATGGTGCTTTTGGCTGCTTTGAATTGAGTAGCCATTTGTTCCATTTGTGCTTCGCTCAGATTGCGGCGAATCTGAGGGAACATATCGTTTTCTTCTTCTTTCACGTGAGTCTGTACCGCTGTTTTGAGCTGTTGGATTTGAGCTTTGAAGTTTGAGGCGCTGGGGTTCAGAGCCTTAATTTGGGCGAGCATTTGCTTCATTTCTGCTTGCTCGTCATACAGTTGTTGAGTGTTGCTGTAGTAACTGCGAACTGCGGGATAAACAATTTGTTCTTCGGCTTCGGAGTGTACGCTTAAATCTTTGTACAACTGACCGAAGAATTCTTGCAGTTTTTGCGGATCGTTGGTTTTTTCGATTTCCATAAATATGGTATCGACTTTGCGGTGATCCATTGAGATGATTTCGGTGATGTTCATCTCATCTTTGGTGCGGGTGACAGCACCGCCGATGATGCCGCTCATCGCAGCCATCGCATCTTGGACTCGGGCCCAAACGCCTTGGTCGGGGTCTTTTCCGGTCAGTTCGCGTACTCCCAAGATTTCCATAACTCCTTTGAGTTGTTCTTGATGGGCGCGATTTTCAAAGTTAACTGTGTTGAGGGGAACAATGGCAGCTTCGATGTCTGCGCCGACTACTTGAGCGGCTTTGTGTACTAACACACCGGCCATTGTTTGTTTGTGTTTGAGCAATTCGTGCTCGGTGACTTTTTCAAACAGTGTGAGTTCAGAACCTTGCATCAGTTTCTGAACTTCTTTAATCATTTTTGTGGTTGTTTCTTTGGGTTCGCTTTGAACTCCGTATTGCACGATTACGGTTTCTAATACGCCCATGTTTTTCCGATCGTCCTCAAGCATATTGCGGAAGCGATCGCACAGTTCGGAGTCGTTGCAGGAGTTGATGAACAATTGCTCGTTGGCAATCAGCAGGTTTTGCAGCGCTTTCATGTCTGCTAATTTCATCGCGATCGCTTGGCGCTTGGTATCTTCAAGGGTAGCTACCATTAGTCTGTTCTCCTCTGGATGTCTTTAGTGTTCTTACATCTCTTAATTTATGTAAATATTCTGATAACTTCCTCTTTCTGCCGACTGATTCATTAATATCCCGCTCAATCTATTGACTTTTAAACCAAAAAATGGTATTCAGTTAAGGCTCAAGGTTGTTTTAAAAAAAGAAATGAAGAGACGGCAGTGCCGTGTCCCTACCCAAAATAATATTGTAGGGACACAGCATTGCCGTCTCCTCTATCATACCGATGCCACCGGAAACGATATGACTTTTGTATCAATCAATCCCGATCGCCTAGCTGTAAAGCGCTACTATGGTTGCAGCCAAAGTTAACTAAAGTTTAAGAATAACTAGCTTGTCTCAACTGCTCACTGCTTTAGAGTTCCCAGCCACTGTCTGGAAACTGAATAATGGGTTAACCGTCATTCACCAGCGGATGTCGGCCACACCCGTGGTCGCACTAGACGTGTGGGTGAGGGCTGGCGCAACGCTGGAGCCAGATTCTTGGTCGGGAATGGCTCATTTTTTAGAACACATGATATTTAAAGGGACGGATTCGATCGCCCCTGGAGAATTTGACCAGGTAATCGAAAATCGCGGTGGTGTCGCGAATGCAGCTACAAGTCACGACTACGCGCATTTTTTTGTCAACGCTGCGGCCGATTATTTAGCAGAAACTGCGCAGCCGCTGGCAGAATTGCTGCTGCGAGCTTCTATCCCAGATGCAGAATTCGATCGCGAACGAGATGTGGTGCTCGAAGAAATCCGCCAAGCTCAAGACGATCCCGATTGGCTCGGTTTCCAAGCGATGATGGAAACAGTTTACCAGCGCCATCCCTACAGGCGATCGGTATTGGGTACAGAAGAGTTGCTGATGTCGCGAACTCCCCACGAAATGCGCTGTTTCCATCGATCGCACTATCAGCCGGAAAATATGACTGTGGTGATAGTCGGGGGAATTGATGAAGAACAAGCCAGAGATGTCACGGGGAAAGCTTTCGAGCAGTTTTCTGACAGGTGGGATTGTCCCAAATTAACAGCAGAAGCCGAACCGCCGCTGGTAGAAATTCGCCGTCAGGAACTCTGTCTCCCCCGATTGGAACAAGCACGGCTGATGATGGCTTGGACGGGCCCGGGAGTTGAAGAGTTGCAAAGTGCTTGTGGTTTGGATTTGCTGTCAGTGTTGCTCGCAGACGGGCGGACTTCGCGTTTAGTCCGGGAACTGCGGGAAGAATTACAATTAGTACAGGCGATCGAGTGTTCTTTTTCGTTGCAACGGGAATCGAGCTTGTTTACAATTAGTGCAGTCTTGGAAGCCGAGGATGTCGAAAAGGTGGAAGCTCTGATTTGCGATCGGCTTTGGGAATTGCAGTCTGAGCCAATTTCGGAGGTAGAACTGCTTCGCTGTAAGCGTTTGCTGTGCAACGATTTCGCTTTTAGCATCGAAACGCCGGGACAGCTAGCCGGTCTTTATGGGTATTACAATACGATCGCCACTGCCGAATTAGCCCTCAGCTATCCTACCAGGATTCAGGCATTTAAGCCCTTAGACCTCCAGCGCCTAGCTCAAAAATATATCTCTCCCCGCCACTATGCGGCTGTGGTACTCAAACCAGTCTAATCGGTAAGCTGGTGAATATAAATATTTTGGTACCTGATAGATGTTCGGCGTTTGTCCGGGGTTTTCTGCGCTTGTGGCGCACCCTACAGGATAGATGTTCGGCGTTTGTCCGGGGTTTTCTGCGCTTGTGGCGCACCCTACAGGATAGATGTTGTTATATTTAGATGTTGTTGTGCATCAGGTCTTTCTGTGCTTGTGGTGCACCCTAGAGGATACATCTTGTCAAATTTAGATGTTGCGGGTCAGTCCCTACTCGGTATGACATCATAACAAGATACAAATGGAAAATATAAAAATGGCAATCAAGTAATTACCAATTACCAATTACCCATTCCCAATTACCAATTCTCAATTCCCAATTACTAACTAAATTAATCATGAAAAATGAAATCCAGCGCACGGTTTTAGACAATGGTATTGTTGTCTTGGCAGCAGAAAATCCAGCAGCAGATATTATTGCAGCTAGAATATTCCTGCGGGCCGGTAGCCGCTGCGTGCAGCCGGAACAAGCAGGATTGTGTCACTTGCTTTCTGCGGTAATGACTAAGGGAACCGATCGCCTGTCTTCACTGGAAATTGCTGAACGTGTAGAATCGGTGGGAGCGAGGTTGGGTACTGATGCAACTTCAGATTATTTTTTAGTCAGTTTGAAGACGGTTTCAGCCGACTTTACGGATATTTTGGAGTTGGCGAGTGAATTGATGCGATCGCCCACTTTCCCGGAAGCTGAAGTCGAACTCGAACGCCGCATTGCTATATCGGCAATTCGTTCCCAACAAGAACAGCCGTTTGCGATCGCCTTTGAGCAATTGCGACAGACGATGTACAAGGATCATCCCTACGCTTTCTCTACCTTGGGCACGGAAGATACTATGTCTAAGCTCACCAGAAACGAGCTTGAACAGTTTCACAAAACCTATTTTCGCCCGGATAATGTAGTTATTTCTGTAGCAGGCAGAATATCGACTGAAGATGCGATCGCCCTGATCGATCGAACTTTTGGCGACTGGAAAGCACCCGCAACACCGCTACTAACTTTAAGTTTACCCCCCATCATACCCCACCCAGAGTCAGCGTTGAAGCCGCAAGAAACCCAGCAATCAGTGATTATGTTGGGCTACCTTGCACCAGCAGTAAAAGATGCTGACTACGCCGCCTTGAAGTTGCTGAATACTTATTTGGGCAACGGTTTATCGAGTCGGTTGTTTGTGGAATTGCGGGAGAAGCGGGGCTTGGCTTACGATGTTTCGGCGCTGTATGCAACGCGCTTAGATGCCGCGCAGTTTGTGGTGTACATGGGTACTGCGCCGGAAAATACGACCACTGCTTTTGAAGGTTTGCGTACAGAGGTCGATCGACTCGCCAGCACCGAACTAAGCGAGGAGGAACTGCAAGCCTGCAAGAATAAAATGCTCGGTCAATATGCTTTAGGAAAACAAACTAATTCGCAAATTGCTCAAGTTGTAGGCTGGTATGAAACCTTGGGATTGGGAATTAAATTTGACGAGCAGTTTCAATCAGAAATAGCAGCAGTTACTGCTGCTGAAGCACAGGAAGCTGCTCAGAAATACTTCATCGAACCGTATATTTCTCTTGTGGGCCCCGAGGCGGCGATTAAGGAATTGGGGGCGGTGGCTGTTTGTTAGAAATGGGCTGTTGCGTCATCATTGGTGTCAACTTAACGTCAAACCCGCCAAGTCCGCCAGTCTGCCCGTCAGTCCGCCAGGGGTTGAAACCCCTGGCTAATAGCTAAAGTCCTCTCGAAGAGGACTAATGAGTTGAAAAGTGTTTTTCTCAGTCCTCTTCAGAGGACTTTCGCTTTGAGGCAGGGGTTTCAACCCCTGCCGGACTGCGGGCTGACAACTTAAATCAATCCGAAATTAACTGCACTAATACTGCTAGCAGAAACTCCGCTGAGACTTACCAAAATCTCCCCAGTTTGTGCAAAGCGGATTAATGTTGCACCGCTACCTTGAGCAATAGTCAATTGCGAGAAACTCAGCCCGTTACCCAATACTAACAAGTCTTTGCCGATTTCAAAATCTGCGATCGTATCAGTACCGAAATTGGTGGAAAGCAAGAATTTATCATTACCAGCACCTCCTGTCAAAGTATCACTTCCCAAACCGCCAGTCAGCAAATCATCTCCCTTACCTCC
>ENA-OBIT01001029-OBIT01001029.1-metagenomes-genome-assembly--contig:-NODE-1029-length-11136-cov-4.3876_pt1 | contig 11136 bp, 12 predicted proteins | sample MGYA00153386_OBIT01 | MGnify analysis MGYA00153386 | reverse complement strand
CGACAGCTGCACCGCCCAGTGCCATCCCACGCCGGGCTCGGACCCCCACAGCGGTGAACAGGCGAACGCGGACAAAACTATGGTGCGACGGGGAACAGATTCCACTGCGATTCAGCGCCCAGATGATGTGCGACGACTTGGTCGACAATTTGCCGCGCGTTCAGCTGGCAGATCGCGTGCCGAAGTAGCGACCGCGGACATGGGTCGGTACCGCTTGATGCAGCTGGTCGAGAAAGCTCTTCTGCAACGCGAAGGCATCTGCCTGCGAAGTCGAGATGCTGGAGACGCGCACCAGCATGCCGTCGGGAATGTCGCCACGCAAACCGTATTTAATCTGGTTCAACTTGCGCCCGATACCCGGCAAGGTGGCCGACTCATCCAGCGTCACCCAATAGGTGATGGGTTCATTGCGTTGACCCAGTTGGGCCAACACTCGCGCCACCGGCACGCTGGTACCGGCAATGTTGATGACTTCCTTGTCCACCAACTTGACCCGAAAGCCCTGCGCCGAGTAGCAGAACTCGGGCCGGTGCACTGCCGTGGCTTCATTGCTTTGGTCGCTGCCATAGGCGATGGACAGCATGACCCGTTGGCCCTGCGGGTTGATGTAGGTGCGCGCCAAGGTCTGCGAATACAACGTGTCAAGCATCGCCTGCAGCGTGGGATCGGGCACGACAGGGCGGATGCTGGGGTCCAGCCGCCATTCACCAAAGGCCTCGGGCACCTGCTTTTCAAGCACGATGGGCGCTTTGGTTTCAGACAGGCGGTTGGTGGGCTGCATGACTTCGCCGGCTACCGCCGCCAAGGCCATCAAGACCACCAAGACCCCCACGCGAAGCAGGGTGACGGGTGCGGCAGTGCCCGCTGTGTGGCCGTTGCCGGCCGTGGTGGTGTTCATTTCTTGCGTCCTCCGTGGTCTTGCCCCAGTGCCCGGCCCAACAGGCCGTCGGTGATCAACATCATCACCAGGCCGACACCAAAAAGCACCATGCCGGCAAAGGTGTGGACGAAGCCCTGGCCGGCTTCGTCACCCAGGTAGTAGGTGACAAGGATGAGGATCAGCACCCGGACGATGTTGGCGATGAAGGCAATGGGCAGCACCAAAATGGCCAGCAGCACGTTGCGCATCTTGCTGGTGTAGCCCATCAGGTTGGCGTACAGCAGGCCGAGTGCTTCCAGCGTGAAGATGGAATTCAGGCCGGCGCAGGCGTCGGCCACCAGCAGCTGGTACTGGCCCACAGTGAGGATGACGCCGCTGCGGCCGACCGGATAGCCCAGGTAATGCATGATGACTTCGGCCACGTAGGACACGGCCGTTTTCAGCGGAATGGTCAGCGCCTGCACCAGCACGCCGGGCAACGGCACCAGGAAGATCAAAAAGAAGAATGGAAAGGCCCACACGCGCAGCGCTTTTGGGCCGCGCAACAGCAGCACCATGGCCATGGCGGCCATCCAGATGCCGATGACTTCGCCCTGGATGATCTGCTGCGACCGGCCCAGCGCGTACGCCATGATGCCGAGCAGAAACAAGGCGCCACCGACCAGGTTGGCGGGCTGGTAGGGCGCGTCGAGCACCTGCTGGCGGCTGCGCCACATCAGCCACAACGTGACGGCGGCGATGATGGGGCCGTGGCCCTGTTCGTCGGTGTTCCAGACCTGGCGCGCCAGGTCCATCACGGTGGGCACCACCAGCAGCATGAAGCCCACAAACAGCGCGGCGCGCGCGAGTTTGGTGTTCAGGCTGGTGGCGGCAAGGTCGGGGTGTGGGAGGACGCTGGACATGGTGAGGCGGTGGAGTGTGGTGTCGAACGATGACAGCTTGGTCAGCCAGCGGTCGGCCGCCGACTGGCGAATTGGCGGCAAACCTGCATGAACTCGACCTGAAAGTCGTCGGTGGCCGGGTGAACGTCGAGGCTTTGGGCACAGAGCTGGATCAATCGTTCAGCTGCTTCGACCAGAACGCGTTGCAGGGCGTGCAACTCGTTGAAATGTTCGGCGATCAGGTCGTAACTGGTTTCGTAGTCGTGGGCCGCCAGATTGCGAGCCGCACGGCACAGCTGCCAGCTTTCGACGGACTCGATGACGTGGAGCTTTTCGAAGAACGCCAATACCCTGAGAAAAGGGGTGGTGGCTTCGCCCATCAGCAGAGCGCTGTGTCGCATGGCCGCTGCGATGGTGTCCTGCATCTTGGAGAATCTTTCGTTGCACGCTGCCAGCGCTTGAAAGAGCGGTTGGTCCTTTTGCCTGCGCTTCAGGCTGGGCCCGTCGATAGGCCAGTCAATGGCTGAAGCGGCTGAATTCAGGAAGTAGGAGCAGCGTTGCAACGCCTCGAGCAGGTTGGCCAGATGCTCGCGCTCTGCACGCAGCGTGTCAGTGTTCAAGGCGTGGCCTCAAGCGGCTTCGCTTTGGCGCGCGCGATGCGCGCAAAGGCGCTGCCGGGCGTGCCACGTTGCTGCACGACGAGGTCAACTGGCAGATTCAAGGCGCGCTCGAGCGCGATGATTGCAAAGGCGCGTTGGCGTACTGTGGCCGGGGAAAAACTCTCTACCAGCAGGTCAACATCGCCGCCGCGCGCCGTGTCGTCCAAGCGCGAGCCGAACAGCAGCACCTCGGCATCGACACCAAACTGCGCATGCACGCAGTCCAGTATCAGCTGAGTTTGGGCAGTGCTCAGGCGCATGGCCAGGTGCTCAGAACTCGTTGAACACCACGCCGGCCATCTTCACGGGCGCGCCGGCCAGTGAGGCCACCAGTTCACGCAGATCGTCGGTGCGCGAGGCATCTTTGCGTGCCACCACCAGCGCGGCGCCGCAACGGGCGGCGATGACAGCGGCGTCAGAGCCGTGCACCGCGCCGGGCGTGTCGACCACCACGTGGTCGAACTTGATGACCAGTTCGCGCATCAGCAAGCCGAAGGCGGGTCGCTCGACCAGTTCAAGTGGGTTGGGCGGCGTGGTGCCCACGGGCAAGACGAACAGGCTGGGCATGCCAGGTACTTGTTGAATGACCTGCTTGTCGGCGCGGCCCGACAAGATGCCCGACAGGCCGGCCTGGTTTTTGAGGTTGAAGACCTCGTGCATGCGCGGGCTGCGCATGTCGGCGTCGACCAGCAGTGTGCGCCCGCCCAACTGCGCCAGCGTGACGGCCAGGTTGGCGGCGCAGTAGGTCTTGCCGTCACCCACGCCGGGGCTGATGACCGCCAGCGCATGACCGGGCTGTTCTTCGGTGAACAGCCGCATCATCAATTGGCTGCGCAGTGCACGGAAGCCCTCTGCACGCGGCGAGAAGGGCTCGTTCAGCGCCACCAGTTCGGCGTTGAGCTTGCGACTCTCTTCAGGGGCATAAGGGTAGTTGAACTGCTGCGACAACGCGTAGAGCACGTCGTCTTTGCTCGCCAGACCCAGGGCCACAGCCGCTTCGCCGAAGCGCACACCCCGGGCGCGCTGGTACTGCAACACCTTTTCAACCTGCTCGGCGGTGAGGTTGCGAAGTTGGGCAAGGATGTCGCCGATGCTGCGCTCGGGCTGCGATGCATCGGCTTCCGTACCAATGTCGGCGGTGCCAGCCCAGGCCTCAACAGGGGCGCCGACGGCCGTGGTTGCGTCCAGCACGCTGGCTTCGTTGGTCGAATCTCTGAACTTGGCCATTACGTTCCCTTGGCTGGTTGGGCCAATGGGGCCAGCAGACGTTGTTGCATCAATGATGGGCCTCTGCCGCCCAGCGCCAGCTTGGAGCCGGGCTTGGGCAGTGCGCCGATGACGGGCAGACCCAGAGCGGCGACCACATCGTCCATGTTGCGCACGCGGCGGTCGCGCAATTCAAGCGCTAGTGCCGTGCCCACAGCCAGCAGGCCCCCGCCCAGGATGGCCAGCAGCGTGTTCAACACGATGCGCGGCGACGCCGGCTCGATAGGCGCTACTGCCTGCGTCAACAGGCTGACATTGCTTTGCGTGGCCTGGCTTTCCAGGCTGGTTTGTGTCAGGCGCTGCAGGATGGCGTCGTACGTGCGCTGAGCATTTTCAACGTCACGCTGCAACACGCTGCCCTCGTCGCGCACCCCCTTCAGGCGCAGCACTTTGGCGCGCTGGGCTTCCAGCGAGCCGCGAATTTCGGCTTCGCGCTGGCGGTTGATGGTGTTGGACACAGTGACGCCACCAGTGACCTTGGCGGTTTCGGCGTCGAGCCGGCTGCGCAATTCGCCGATGTTGGCCCTGGTTTCCAACACCTGCGGATGGGCTTCGCCAAAACGGGTGTTCAGCTCTTTCAACCGCGCTTCACTGCGGTTGATGTCGGCCTTGAGCTGGCCCACGATCTGGTTGTTCAGCACTTCCTGCAAGCGGTCACCCTGTCCGCCCTGGGCCTGCGCCTGGCGGCTGGCCGATTCCGCCGAAATGGCCTGAAGCTGGGTGAGTTGCGACGACAACTCGTTAAGGCGGGCATTTTCGACGTCGAACCGCTCGTCGGTGCCGATGATGTTGTTTGCTTTCTGGAAGCTGCTGACCTTGGTCTGCGCACGTTCCAACCCTTCACGCGCTTCTTTGGCACGGGTGTCGAAGAAACTGGAGAACTGGCGCGCCGGGTCGACCCGCAATTCCAGCACGGTGTCGATGTAGGCCTGCGCGAACGCGTTCGCCAAGCCGGCCGCAAAACGCGGGTCGGTGGCCTTGTAGGCGATGTTGATGACGCTGCTCTCGCGGGACGGCACCACGTCCATCTGCCGCTGGAACACCGACGCCAACCAGCTTTCGATGGTGCCCTGTCCCTTGGCTTCGTCCAGCCATTGCTGGCGCACCTGCGGGTTTTCGTTCAGCTTCAAATTGCGCACCACACGCTGAGCCACGCGCTCGCTCTGGATGATGTCGACCTGCGTGGCCATCAACACCGGCGAAGGCATGCCGCCGTACATGGCTGCACTCAGCGGGTCGGGCTTGAAGTCGACGACGACCGAGGCGAATGCCTTGTATTGCTTGGGCAAGAGCAGACTGATTACCAGCGTGGTTGCCACCACGGCCACCAGCACGATGAGAGCAGCCAACCAGCGCGCGCGCAGGATGGAAAGGAATTGGCCGAAGGTCATTTCGCATAACTCCAGGTAACACTGCGCGAGCAGGCGCTGAGGAAGGGGGAGTTGGACTCGCTGTTATCAGAAATCATCTCAAGTCAACCCGGTAGATTTGGCAATCCTGGCAGGCATGCGTGGACCCATTTCTTCGCCATTGTGAAAAGCAGACGTGTAATCAAGCCGCCCTTGCCGATTCAAGGTGCGGTGACAGCCGCTCTGGCGCTTGATGCGCCATGACCTCTTCCCGCGTGGCATCGCAGGCCGGCACGCCTGAAAGCGGCAACATCCCGGCAAGCCAGCGGCCGTCGTCCTCGCTCTCGCAATCAAGGGCGTAGTTCATGACCGTTCACATCGTGGGTTAGTGAGGGGCAGACGTCAGAACAGGCTCTCACGCACATAGACGACGTCGCCATCTTCCATGCGCGCGTCCAGCACGGTCTGCATGACTTTGGTCGAGCCATCAGCGGCCTTGCGGTGCACGCGAATGCCCTTCTCGGTGCCGCGCTGCGTTAGCCCGCCGCCGGTGGCCAGGGCCTGCATCAGCGTCATGCCGCGTTCCAGTCGCATCGGGCCGGGGCGCTGCACTTCGCCGTAGATGTAGACCAGCGGCTGGCGATCGACCCATACGGTGTCGCCGTTCAGTACCAACAGGTCCTTGGTGGCGCCGCCGGGTGCAAACAGCGAAGGCAGGTCGACTTCTTGGCGGAAGGGCTGGCCGTTGCGCTTGCCGGTGACCACCACCAGATCGGCACCCGAAGTGGCGGTGCCGCCGGCGGTGGCCAGCAGGTCGGTCAGACGCATGTCCGCCACCTCCAGCGGGTAACGGCCGGGGCGGTTGACCTGGCCCAGCACGCTGACCTGGTTGCCGCGCACCTGCAGCACCACGATGGTGACCTGCGGGTTCTTCACGAAGTTGCCATTGCGCAGGCCGTCGGCGATGATTTTTTCAGCCGCTGTGACGCTCTGGCCACCCAGACGCACGTTGCCTAGCAGGGGGTAAGACACGAGGCCCGTTTCAGTGACGCGTGTTTCGAGAGTGAGGTCAGGGTTCTGGAACACCAACACCCGCAGCACATCACCCGAACCCAGCATGTACTCGGCGGGCGTTGCGGCGGCGGGTTTGACAACCGGTACCACCTGGGCGCTAGCGCCTGTGGCCAGCAGCAGCGCGGTCAGCGCCGAAAGAATGAACGTGATCACGGCAGCCATTACTTGAGACCCATGCCTTTGTTGATGTCGGTGCTGGACAGCCCGCCGCTGGCAGCCGGGGCCACCGCAGGCGCAGGGATGGTGGCAGCGGCAGCGGCGGCCGAGGCCGCGCTTTCGGCAAACTTGCCCACGTATTCGATTTTCGCTGCCGCGCGCATGGCTTTCACGTCGTCTTCGATGAGCTTGCGCTTGCGCTCATTCAGGATGAACTGCTCGATGGCGGGGCGGGCCTGTTCCTCGCTGACCGGCTGGCTGCGCGAGCCGGCCAGCACCACCACTTGCACCCCATTGGCGGCGGGCACGATGGCGGCCTGGCCATCCTTCATGCGTGCAAAAGACTCCAAGCTGTTCAACGGCAATTGCTCGGCTGCGCGCACCGCCTGGTTGCCCGAGAAACGATAGTCATTGGCTTTCAGCCACTCAACGAATTCGGCGATGTTCTTGGCCGCAGCTAGCTGGTCGCGCAGCACCGCCAACTGCTCAGGCTTGGCTTCGATGGAGATCTCCTGAATGCTGTAAATGCGACGCTCACTGAACAGTGCGGGCTTTTCGTCGTAGTACTTCTTGATGTCTTCGGCGGTGGGCTTGGCGGCGGCTTCACCAACCTTTTCAAGGTAGGAGCGTGCAACGATTTCGCGGCGGGCGGCTTCGAGCGCCTGCACCACGCGGGGGTCGCGGTCGATCTTCAACTCTTCTGCTTTGCCCAGTGCCAGTTGCTGGTCGATTAGGCGCTCGAGAATCTGCTTGCTGGCGGCGTCGGTTTGATCAGGACGCAGGCCGCGTTGCTGCTGCAGCACGAAGTTGATCTGGTGGACGGTGATCTCGTCCTTGTCGACCTTCACCGCGGTCTGGCTGGCGGCCTTTTCCTTCTTCTCGCCGCAACCAGCCAGCAGCACAGCGGCTGCAGACAGTGCCAACACCGGCGCCCAGCGGCGGGCAGAAACAGAAAAGCTGGTCAACATCATGGGCGGTGTCCTTGGCAATGGGATTAAGTCAGCCGGCTGGCCGACGCCTGCAATTGGACGGGTCTGGCGGCTGACCGTGGCAGAGGTTGGAGACCCCGCTCTGACGCTCAAACGAGTGTAACCCCAGCCCTTTGGACACCAGCTGATCGCGCCCCCCTGCATTAAGGGTCAGTTAGCGGTCTTTATTCACGCTGGCGAACGGCGTGCCGTCACAAAGATCAGGCCAGCGCCTGCACGCGCGCCAACCTCCAGCCGTGGCCTGCGGCCTTGACGTTGGCAAGCAACCAGAGTTCGCGAAAAGGCGCAGCAGCGTTGTTGGCGTCTTCCTGGATGAAGCCCCAGAACTCCACGCTGGCAAGCTGCGCTTCGTTCAGGTCGTCCATCGACAGCAAGCGCGCTTCAAGAGCAACCACCTCGGTGTGGTTGGGCCCCGGGCCACGCTCTTCAAGTTGCCAGCGCAGCTCTTCAAGCAGCGGCGCGGTGGCCAGTTTGCCCAGCGCGTGAAGGTCGGCGCGGTCCCAGGCAGCCTGCATCTGCATGAAGCTGGCGCGCGCCAGGCTTAACAGCTCGTCGACATCGGGACTGACGGTGCCTGTGCGCCTGCGCCGCAAGCCCCTCAGGCCCCGAAGCCGCTTCAGCACTTCACACCCACATGCAAGGCCACGATCCCGCCGGCCAGATTGTGAACATCCACATGGCCGAACCCGGCCGCCTTCAACATGGTTTTCAACGTGGACTGATCGGGATGCATGCGGATGCTCTCGGCCAGATAGCGGTAACTGTCAGCGTCACCGGCAACCCACCTTCCCAAGAAGGGCATGAGGCGAAAAGAGTACAGGTCGTAGGCCTTGCGCAAGGGGGCCGCGGGTGTTGAAAACTCAAGCACCAGCAGCCGGCCGCCCGGGCGCAGCACGCGGGCCATGTCGGCCAAAGCCGCTTCTTTGTGCGTCATGTTGCGCAAGCCGAAGGCCACGCTAACCAGGTCGAAGCTGCCGTTGGCAAACGGCAGGCTCTCGGCGTCACACACGGCGGTGGACAGCACCTGACCGCTATCGAGCAGGCGGTCTCGGCCGGTGCGCAGCATGGCTTCGTTGATGTCGGTCAGCACCACGCGGCCGCTGTCGCCGACGCGGGCCGCAAAGGCCACCGCCAGGTCGCCGGTGCCTCCTGCCACGTCCAGCACCTTGTCGCCAAGCTGCACGTCGGCCAACGCCACGGTGTAGGCCTTCCACGCGCGGTGCAGTCCGAACGACAGCACGTCATTCATAAGGTCGTACTTCGGCGCCACGGAATCGAACACGTTGCGCACGCGGCCGGCTTTGTCGGCGTCGTCCACCGTTTGATAACCGAAATGGGTCTGTGCCATGGGCTGTGTTGGAGTTGCTCAGTGACTGGCGCAGGCGCCGCCATGGGCCTTTGGCATCGGCGCGTCACGGTCTACGCCAGCGGCGTTGAGGCGCGCCTCGTAGCGCTGCCACAGCTCAGCCTGCTCGGCGCCCAACCGGTACAGGCAGTCCCAAGTGAAAAGGCCCGTGTCGTGCCCGTCAGAAAACCGCGGCTGCACGGCATAGTGGCCGACCGTTGCCATGTCGGTGATCAACACGTCGCGTTTGCCAGTCTGAAGCACTTCTTGCCCAGGTCCGTGGCCCTGCACCTCGGCCGACGGCGAGTGGATGCGCATCAGCTCAAAGGGAATTCGGAAACAGGCGCCGTCGTCGAAAGCCACCTCGAGCACCCTGGATTGCTGGTGCACGGTAAGCGCCGTGGGGGCGGGGTGGTTAGGCATCAGGCTGGCCATGAAAGATGGTTGAACGCGCAAGTGCAACGAGTACCGAGTCTAACTTTGGACCCAATAAAAACGCGGTGCCTGTGCACCGCCCCTGTTTGGCTGGGGCCAACTGCCCCGCCGTTGCGCGTCAGCTGCGGTTACGGCGCCGTGCGGCCATGAAACCGACCACGCCCAAGCCGGCCAGCATCAACGCGCAGGCTTCGGGTTCAGGCACTGGCGACAACACCACGTTGCCACCGTAGGAAGCCGCAGCGCCCGCGTTGCCGCTGATCCGCAAGCTATAAGCGCCGGGGCTCAACACGCCAATAAAACCCGACAACACATTCACGACCACAGGCGGCGTCGCTATGGGTGACGCGGTGAGGTTGACGGTGGCCAACAGGCCGGCGAATGACGTGATGCCGCCAAAGCCATTGAACGACGCGGTGTTGCCGACAAAAATCAGCGGACCGCCGACAGCCATGGCGCTACTGCTGGCCAAAGCCAGGATTGCGGATGCGATTGCAAGCTTCTGCATGGTGGGATCCTGAAAATAGGGCCGCAAAGATCTTGAACGACATGCCGCGCAGGAAGGAATCGAATGCTGCCCAACTCTTGTCGCAGCCTGCACCCCCTGACCCGGGGGGGGGCGTTGCGGTAGGCATTTGAAAGATTCAAGAGCAAGTGTCAGCCGCCGCCGTCACACCAACACCCGCTCGATGCCGCCGGCATTGGCCCGGCCCACGTAATCTTCCAGCCATGTGGGGCCCAAGATGAGGCGCGCCATTTCAACCACGATGTAGTCAGCTTCGAGCAACCCGTTCTGCAGGTCGCCCTCGAAACGCTTCAAACCCTGTAGGCAACTGGGGCAACTGGTGAGGATCTTGACGTTGGCCTGCGCCGCCTTGCTCAAGGCCGGGGTGGTGATCATCAGGCTGCGCAGCGCCTGTTCACCCTGGCGCAACTCTTCTTCCTTGCGAAAGCGAACCTGAGTGCTGATGTCGGGCCGGGTGACGCCCAGGGTGCCGCTTTCGCCGCAGCAACGTTCATTCTTCAACACGTTGTTGCCGACCAGCGCCTTCACCGTCTTCATGGGCTCTTGCAGCTTCATGGGGCTGTGGCAGGGGTCGTGGTAGAGGTAGGCGCCGGCCTGGGTGGCGTCCAGCGTGATGCCCTTTTCCAACAGGTATTCGTGGATGTCGATGATGCGGCAGCCGGGAAAGATGTCGTTGAACTGGTAGCCCTGGAGCTGGTCGTAGCAGGTGCCGCAGCTGACGACGACCGTCTTGATGTCGAGATAGTTCAGCGTGTTGGCCACGCGGTGGAACAGCACCCGGTTGTCGGTGATGATCTTGTCGGCTTTGTCGAACTGCCCGCTGCCGCGCTGCGGGTAGCCGCAACACAGGTACCCGGGCGGCAGCACCGTCTGCACGCCGGCATGCCACAACATGGCCTGGGTGGCCAGGCCCACCTGGCTGAACAGCCGTTCGCTGCCACAACCCGGAAAGTAGAAGACGGCCTCAGTCTCAGCCGTGGTGGCCTGCGGGTCGCGGATGATGGGGACGTAATCCTTGTCCTCGATATCGAGCAGCGCGCGTGCCGTCTTTTTGGGCAGGCCACCAGGCAGTTTCTTGTTGATGAAGTGGATGACCTGTTCCTTCAGCGGCGCCGCGCCCAGCGTGGCGGGTGGTGCTGCGGTTTGCCGCCGTGCCAGCGGCTTGAGCAGGTCGGCCATGAACCGCTGGGCCTTGAAGCCCAGGCCGACCATTGCGCCGCGCATCAGCTTGATGCTTTGCGGGTTGGTAGCGTTCAGAAAGGCCATGGCCGCCACATTGCCAGGGCGGAAACTCTTCTTGCCCATCTTGCGCAACAGGTTGCGCATGTTCATGGTGACTTCGCCGAAGTCGATGTCTACCGGGCAGGGGCTCAGGCACTTGTGGCACACGGTGCAGTGGTCGGCCACGTCTTCGAAGTCTTCCCAGTGCTTGACGCTGATGCCGCGGCGCGTCTGCTCTTCGTACAGGAAGGCTTCGATCAACAGACTGGTGGCCAGGATCTTGTTGCGCGGGCTGTACAGCAGGTTGGCGCGCGGCACGTGGGTGGCGCAGACGGGCTTGCACTTGCCGCAGCGC
>ENA-OBIT01001027-OBIT01001027.1-metagenomes-genome-assembly--contig:-NODE-1027-length-11167-cov-7.20968_pt1 | contig 11167 bp, 5 predicted proteins | sample MGYA00153386_OBIT01 | MGnify analysis MGYA00153386 | reverse complement strand
GCACGGCCGGCCTTGAGATTTTCTGGCCATTTCGCGGTCTTGAACACCATGCGCAGGCCCAGCGCGTCCATGTTCTTCTTCCAGAGTTCGTTCTGCTGGCGGCTCTGGCCGTCGGGCTGGGTGGAAATCTCGAGTGTCAGCGGGCTGCCGTCGGGCAATTCGCGCCAGCCGTCGCCGTTCTTGTCGATGTAGCCGTGCAGGTCGAGCAGCGCCTTGGCGCGCGGCGGGTTGTATTCGCTCATCTCGCTCTTGAAACCCGGGTCGTAGCCGCTCAAGTGCGGCATCACCGGGCTTTGCGCGGGAATGGCCATGCCACGGCGCAGCAGGCGGATCTCGCGGTCCAGGTCCACACCCAGGCCGATGGCGCGGCGCAGCGCCACCTTGTGCGGCTCCAGCCCGCCGACCACCGGGTCGTCCATGTTGAAGTAGGTGAAGGTCACGTCGGACGCCAGCGTGACGGCGCCGCGTATGCCTTGCCGCGCAAGATTGGGCGCGATACGCCGCCCGGGCATGGCCACTTCGATGAAGTCGTTCGGCAGGCGGTCGATGTAGTCATGCTGCTTGTTCAGGAACGACAACCAGCGCGGCTGCGATTCTTCGATGATGGAGATCTCCACCCGGTCCAGCAGCGGCAGCCTTTTGCCGCGCAACCGCTCGGCGATGGCCTGGCCCTCGGCGTCGCCGGCGGCGGGCTCACAGGCCCACAACCGTTCGCGGTACGCGGGGTTGCGCTCCAGCACGATGAGCGACGAACGCCGCCACTGCCCCAGGCGGAAGGGACCCGTGCCGACCGGGTGCTCGGCAATCTTGTCGCCGTAGAACTGCGTCACTTCGCGTGCCACCGCACCGAACAGGTCGCTGACGGCCATGTTCTCAAGAAAACGCGGCATCGGCGATTCAACAGTGACCTGCAACGTGTGGCGATCCAGCGCGCGCAGGCCCTGGATGGGTTGGTCGTAGTTGAAGGCCGCCTTGCGGTCCATCGCTTCTTTGCGCAGCATGGCCAGGCCCAGGATCTTCCAGTTCTCGACGCTGGCCCACAGGGGGCTCTTCACCGCCGGGTCGGCATAGCGCTTGATGGCGAAAACGAAGTCGGCCGCAGTGACTTCACGCTTCTGCCCCTTGAAGGCGGGGTCGTCGGTGAAGTGGATGCCGGGCTGCAACTTGAAGGTCCAGGTGCGGAAGTCTTCGCTGACTTCGGGCATGCCGGCGGCCACCAGCGGCACGATCTTCGCCGGCCGCGCCAGGTGGTCGTAACCGTAGAGCGCTTCGAAGATGTGGGCGGTGACGGTGCGCGAGTAGGTGTCGCTAATCTGTGCCGGGTCGAAGCCGCTTTCGGCGACGGGGAAGGCGTAGCGCAGCACGCGCAGCGGGGGTTTGCCTTGCGCTTGCGCCGCCCACGCGCCTGCGGGCAGGATGGCGGCGGCCGAAGCAGCAAGGGCCAGGGTGTCGCGTCGGCTGATCATCGCGGAGCTCCTGCTCCCCGGCGTTGCGCTGCGGAGTCGATGTCGATGTACTTCCAGAACGCGCTGATGAAGACATTGCGCTCGTAGCCCAGCACCCAGGGGTGAACAAGATCGGTGCCGATGCGGTGCACATGCACCTTGTAGGGCATGTAAGCCACCAGCAGGCGCGACGCGCGCGCCATCACGGCGTCGCGCTCAGGGCCGTCAGGCATGACCTTCTGCTGTTCGTACAGCGCGTTGTAGGCCGGCAGGTCGAAGCGCGCATGGTTGGCGCCGCCCTTGTTGGGGCCGTATCCCAACACGAGGAAGTCGTCGCCGTTGGGCGAGCCCGAAGTCCAGCCCACGCCCCACATCATCAGCTTGCCGGCGCGGCTGCTCTTCAGGTTCTCGGGCCACTTGGCGGTCTTGAACTCGATGCGCAGCCCCAGCGCTTTCATGTTCTTCTGCCACAGCTCGCTGAGCTGGCGGCTCGTCTGGTCGGGGCTGGTGGCGTATTCCAGCAGCAACGGCTTGCCGTCGGGCTGGTCGCGCCAGCCGTCGCCGTTCTTGTCGACGTAGCCGTGCATGTCGAGCAGGGCCTTGGCGCGGCCGAGATCGAACTCGCTCATCGCGGTCCTGACGCCCTCGTAGCCCGAATGCCCTGGCGCGATGATCCCTTGCGCAGGGATGGCCTGGTGGCGTCGCACGAGGCGAATTTCGCGGTCGATGTCCACCGCCAGCGAGATGGCACGGCGCAGCGCCACCTTGGCCGGCTCGTAACCACCGACAAGGGCGTTCTCCATGCCGAAGTAGGTGGTGGCGATGTCGGGCTGGGCAAAACGCCCCATGTGGATGCCCTGTTTAGCGAGGTTGGGTGCCAGCTGGCTGTTCGGGAAGGCGATGCCCGAGAACTCCGCCGGCACGCCGCGGATCAGGTCCTGCTCTTCGTTCAAGAACGAAAGCCAGAACGGCTGCGATTCCTCGATGATGGAAATGCGCACCTCGTCGACCATCGGCAGCCGCTGGCCCTTGAACTGCGCTGCGATCCTGCCCAGGCGCTCGTCGCCAGCGGGCGGGTTCTCGTCGTACAGCACCTCGCGGTAGTTCGGGTTGCGCGCCAGCACCATGCGCGAACTGCGCTTCCACTCCTTCAGCACGAAGGGCCCCGTGCCCACCGGGTGCTCGCCGATCTGGTCGCCATAAAAGTCCACCACCTCGCGCGCCAGCGCGCCCAGCAGTGAGCCGCCGACGAGGTTGTTGATGAAGCGCGGGTCGGGCTGGCCCAGGCGAATCTGGAACGTGTAGCGGTCCAGCGCGCGCAGGCCTTCGATGGGTGTGTCGTAGTCGAAGGGCTTCTTCTCGTCCATGAGCTTCTTGCGCAGCTCCGACAGGCCCAGGATCTTGGCGTTCTCCAGCAAGTAGAGGTTGGGGCTCTTCCAGCGCGGGTCGTAGAAGCGCTTGATGGAGTAAACGTAGTCCTGCGCCACGAGCTCGCGCTTCTGGCCCTTGAAGGCGGGGTCGTCGGCGAAGAAGATGCCGGGCTTGACGCGCACCGTGACCGTGCGGAAGTCGGCTGAGACCTCGGGCATACCGGCCGCCGTGTTGGGCCGCGCACGCACCGGGCGGGCCAAGTATTCGTACTCCAGTGGCGCGTCGAATAACGCGCCGGCCACCGTGCGTGAATACAGGTCGCTGATCTGCGCCGGGTCGAAACCGGTCTCGGCGATAGGGAAGGCATAACGAAGCACCTTCAAGGGCTGCGCGGCCGGCGTGGCCTGGCTCTGTGCCGCCAGGGGGCCGGCCATCAGCAGCGCCAGCGTCGCGGCCAGCAGGGCGTGGGCTGCAGTCATGGTGAGCCTCGCGTCGTTTTTTGTCGGGGTCAGGGCGCCAGGGCCGCGTCGTCGACATCCACATGGCGCCAGAAGTCGCGCATGAACGGGTGCGGCACGTAGCCCTGCACCCGGCTGTGCGTCAGCCAGGTAACGATGTTGTGACCGCGCACCTTGATGGGCATGTAGGCCAGGGACAGGCGCAGCGCCTGCTGCGTGATGGCGTCGCGCTCGGGGCCGTCGGGCAGGCTGCGCTGCTGTTCGTACAGCGCGTTGTAGGCCGGCAGGTCGAAGCGCGCGTGGTTGGCCTGGCCCTTGTTGCCGCCGTACATCACGTCCAGGAAGTAACCGCCGTCGGGCAGTGCGCCGCTCCAGCCGGTGGACCACATCATCAGCTTGCCGGCGCGGCTCGCCTTGATGTTTTCCTGCCAGCTGCCCACTTTGAAGTCGATCTTCACGTTGATGCCGTCCATGGCCTTCTTCCAGAGGCCCTGCAACTGGCGCGACACCTGGGCCGTCTCGCTGGTGAGCTCCAGCACCAGCGGCTTGCCGTCGGGCTGGTCGCGCCAGCCGTCGCCGTTGCGGTCGACGTAGCCGTACAGGTCGAGCAAGGCTTTCGCACGCGCCACGTCGTGGTCGCTCATCTCCGACTTCAACTTCGGGTCGTAGCTGCTCACCAGCGGCGGCAGCACGCTTTGTGCGGGCACCTGCTGGCCGCGCCAGATGAGGCTGATCTCGCGGTCGGTGTCGTAGGCCATCGCGATGGCCCGACGCAGTGCCACGCGCTCGGGGGTGTAGCCACCGACCACCGGGTGTTCCATGGCGAAGTAGGTGTAGGTGCTGGTCGGCACCACCGACTGGCGCATGCCGATGCCGCGCTTGGCCAGGTGCGGCGCCAGCACACCGTTGGGCGCGGCCAGGGTGATGAATTCGCCCGGCACCGACAGCATGTCGATCTCGCCGTTCAGGAAGGCCAGCCAGCGCGGCTGGGCTTCTTCGATGATGGCGATTTCGACCCGGTCCACCAGCGGCAGGCTGCGTCCGCGCAGCTTTTGCGCAATGGCCTTGCCCACGGTGTCGTCGGCGTTGGGCTGCTCGTCGTGCACGCCGTGCTTGTGCACGGGGTTGCGCTCGAACACGATGCGCGAGCTGCGCTTCCACGACGCCAGCTTGAAGGGCCCCGTGCCCACGGGTTTCTGCATGGTCTGGTCGGGGTAGGCCTCGACCACCTCGCGCGCCAGGGCGCCACTGATGGCCGGCGTGGCCATCACAAAGGGCAGGCGCGGCGCGGCGCGGCTGGTGCGCAGCTCGAAGGTGTAGCGATCGATGGCGCGCGCGCCGGCGACTTCGGTGTCGTAGTCGAAAGGCTTCTTGCTGTCCAGGGCTCGCTTGCGCAGCTCGGTCAGGCCGATGAGGCCGGCGTTTTCGTAATGGAACAGCGTGGGGCTGCGCGTCTTGGGGTCGTAGTAACGCTTGATGCTGTAGACGTAGTCGGCAGCCACCAGTTCGCGTTGAATTTGACGACCGTCCGGCCCCTTGAAGGCCGGGTCGTCGCTGAAAAAGATGCCGGGCTTGATGCGAAACACAAAGCGGGTGTAGTTGTCGCTGATCTCGGGCAGCGCCACCGCGGTATTGGGCTTCAGGCGCGCCGGGCGGGCCAGGTAATCGTAGGTCAGCGGCGCGTCGAACAGGCTGCCCACCAGCGCCGCTGACACCGTATCACTCACCTGCGCCGGGTCGAAGCCGTTCTCGGCCCCGGCGAACGACACCTTCAGCACTTTGGCCGCGGCTGGGCTGGCCGGGCCGACCGTGGCTGGGGTGCCCTGGGCGGACGCAGCGGTCGACCAGAACAGGCTGGCAAACAAGAAGGGCAAGGCGGTGCGGATCATGCGGGTGGCCCGTGGCGATTCAGAGCGTCGAGTCTAGGGTCACGCGGGCACGCCGCATGCTCTCGATGACCCTCTGGCAGGGGGGAAATCACCGTCCGAAACGGCTCAGGGCGGCCCCTACACTCGGCGATCCAAATTCGTGCAAGCCGCGCCACGGAGCGCCGCACGCCTCGAGATCCCGCCGCATGACCGCATACCTGATACGCCGACTCTGGCAGATGATTCCCACCCTGGCCGGGGTGGTGCTGCTGGTGTTCTTCCTGTTCAAGTACTTCGGCGGCGACCCGGCCGAGGTGCTGGGCGGCCTGAACGCCAGCCCCGAACAGATCAAGGCCATCCGCCAGACCTTGGGCCTGGACGAGCCGGTCTGGGTTCAGTTGTGGATCTTCGTCAAGCAGATCGTCACCTTCGACTGGGGCAAGAGCTGGGCGACCAACGAAGCCGTCAGCAACCTCTTCGCCACCCGGCTGCCGGCCACGCTGACGGTGATGGTGCCGATTTTGGTGCTCGACGTGCTGCTGGCCCTGCCGATTGCCATGTGGGTGGCCTACCGCCGCGGCAGCCTGACCGACCGCGCCATCATGGTCGTCACCACCGTGGCGCTGTCGATCAGCTTCCTGGTCTACGTCATCGTCGGCCAGTACGTGTTCGGCTTCCAGCTGGGCTGGTTCCCGGTGCAGGGCTGGAGCGACAGCCTGTGGAAGAACCTGTTGGTCTACGCGCCGCTGCCGGTGCTGCTGGCGGTGATGGTGGGCCTTGCGCCGCAGACCCGGCTGTACCGCAGCTTCTTCCTGGACGAACTGGGCCAGGACTACGTGCGCACCGCGCGCGCCAAGGGCATGACCGAGGGCGTGGTGCTGTTCCGCCACGTGCTGCGCAACGCCATGATCCCGATCCTGACCAACATCGGGCTGCAGTTGCCGGGCATCTTCGTCGGCAGCTTCCTGATCGAGGTTTTCTTCTCCATCCCCGGCCTGGGCCGCGAGGTGCTGTTGGCGGTGAACCGCAGCGACTTCCCCGTCATCCAGGCCGTCACCATCTACCTGGCGGTGCTGACCATGGTGATCAATCTGCTGACCGACATCGCCTACAAGCTGGTTGATCCGAGAGTGGTTCTCAAATGAGTTCAGCCGTGCTTTCAGCCGACGGTTCTGCCGCCGACGCCCAGCAGAAGAGCGAAGGCGTCTGGCACGCCGCGTGGCGCCGCTTCAGCGCCGACAAGGTGGGGCTCGCGTCGCTGGTCATCGTGCTGGCCTTTATCGTGCTCATCGTCCTGGCCGCGCTGGGCCTGGTGGCCAAGGACTGGCAGACCGAGGTCGGCGTGCCCAACGCACCGCCCACTTTCATCGGCCCCAAACCGGCGCAGGCCACCAGCGCCATCGAGGTGCCCAAAGGCCCCAATGTGGACCTGTCGGACATCGACCCGCTGGCGCCGCGCTACAAGGAATGGGACGAGCGCGCCAAGCAGTTCCAGACGACCGAGACCGTGAAGGCCGAAACCCTGCCCTTCGGTGGCGACCGCCTGGGCCGCGACGTGCTGGCCAAGGCCGTGAAGGGCACCGAGATCTCGGTCTTCGTCGGGGTGATGGCTGCTCTGTGCGCCACCGTCATCGGCGTGCTGCTGGGGGCCTTTGGTGGCTTCTTCGGCGGCAAGGTGGGCGACCTGCTGGAGTGGGTCTACAACGTCTTCGAGAGCATCCCCAACATCCTGCTCATCTTCGCCTTTGCTGCCGTGGTGGGGCGCGGCATGGAAAGCGTGGTGATCATCCTGGCGCTCACCGGCTGGACCGGCATGTACCGCCAGGTGCGCGCCGAGTTCATCAAGCACGCCAGCCGCGAATACGTGCGCAGCGCCGAGGCCATCGGCGCCAGCCGCATGAGCCGCATGTTCAAGCACATCCTGCCCAACATCAGCCACGTGGTGCTGGTGCGCATGAGCCTGCTGACGGTGGGCTTCATCAAGGCCGAGGTCATCTTGAGCTACCTGGGCCTGGGCGTGCGCGTCGACCAGGTCAGCTGGGGCACGATGCTGGCCGAGGCGCAGAGCGAACTGATCCTGGGCCACTGGTGGCAGCTGGCCGCAGCGACGATTTTCATGGCGGTGTTCGTCACGGCGTTTTCGTTGATGGCGGATGCGCTGCGCGACGCGCTCGACCCCAAGCTGCGTGGCCTGGATTGACGACCTGATGACCATGCTGCTCTCCATCCAGGACCTGAAAGTCGCCTTCCGCATGGGCCGTGGCGTGCGCGCCGAGGCCGTCAAGGGCGTCAGCTTCGACATTCCCGAGAACACCACCGTGGCGCTGGTGGGTGAATCGGGCTCGGGCAAGAGCGTCACCGCCATGAGCGTGCTGAACCTGCTGCCCGACAACGCCGAGCGCAGCGGCCGAATCCTCTGGCAGGGCAAGGACTTGCTGCAGGCCACGCTGCCGCAGCTGCAAGCCCTGCGCGGCAAGGAAATCGCTTGCGTCTTCCAGGACCCGATGAGCTCGCTCAACCCGGTGTTCACCGTGGGGCAGCAGCTGTGCGAGCCGCTCATCAAGCACACGGGCCTGTCAGCGCGCGTGGCCATGGAACGCGCCGAGGCGCTGATGCACGAGGTCGGCCTGCCCGAACCCAAACGGCGGCTGAAGAGCTACCCGCACGAGATGTCGGGCGGCCAGCAGCAGCGGGTGATGATCGCCATGGCCCTGGCCTGCGAACCCAAGCTGCTGATCGCCGACGAGCCCACCACCGCGCTGGACGTGACGATCCAGCGGCAGATCATCGAGCTGCTGGCCCGGCTGCAGGACAAGATGCGCATGAGCGTGCTCTTCATCAGCCACGACCTGGGCCTGGTGGGCGAGATCGCCAAGCATGTGGTGGTGATGCGCCACGGCGTGATCCGCGAACAAGGCGCCGTGGCACGCATCTTCGAAGCGCCTCAAGACGACTACACCCGCGCGCTGCTGTCCTGCCGCCCCAGCCTGGAAGGCAACCCTGCGCGGTTGATGGTGATCGACGACCACATGGCTGCGGCACGCAGCCATTCCACTGATTCGGCTGCTTCCCGCAACACGGGCACCGCTGCCAACAACCCCGTGCGTCAGGCCGTGGCCAAAGACGCGAACGCGCCCGTGGTGCTGGAAGCGCGCGGCCTGGCCAAGAGCTTCTGGCTCAAGCAGGGCTTGTTCGGCCGGCGTGAATTCAAGGCCGTGCAGAACGTGAACTTCAAGCTCCGCAAGGGCCACACCCTGGGCGTGGTGGGCGAATCGGGATCGGGCAAGACGACCATGGGTTTGGCGCTGCTGCGCCTGCACGAGGCCAACCGCGGGCCCGAGGCCGGCGAGGTCATCTTCGACGGCAAGAACCTGCTGACGCTCAATGACCGTCAGCGCCAGGCCATGCGCCGGCGCATCCAGATCGTCTTCCAGAACCCTTATGCCAGCCTGAACCCGCGCTTCACCATCGGCCAGACGTTGCTGGAACCCATGGTCATCCACGGCATCGGCGCCAGCACCGCCGAACGCGAGAAAACCGTGCGCAGTCTGCTCGAAAAAGTCGGTTTGGACGGCCGCGCCTTCGGCAAGTACCCGCACGAATTCAGCGGCGGCCAGCGCCAGCGCGTGGCCATTGCCCGCTGCCTGACCTTGAACCCCGAAATCCTGGTGCTCGACGAAGCCGTCAGCGCCCTTGACGTGAGCGTGCAGGCCCAGGTGCTGAACCTGTTGAAGGACCTGCAGGACGAGTTCGGATTGAGCTACGTCTTCATCAGCCACGACCTGGCCGTGGTGCGTTTTATCAGCGACGAGGTGCTGGTGATGAAGGACGGCGTCGTCGTCGAGCAGGCCAGTGCCGCGCAGATTCTTGCGGCGCCGCGCGAGGAGTACACGAAGCGACTGCTGGCAGCGATTCCGCGCGGGTACCGGGCGGCCGCCTGAATCCTGCGCGGCCCCAGCCGGCGCCACCCAAAGACAGCCCATGAGCTGTCGTTTATTTAAATAGCCGAGGAGCCATTCCATGAAGAGACAAACAACCGCTGTGGCCGCCGCCGTGGCCGCCCTGATGTTCGGCCTGGGCCAGCAGCCCGTTGTCGCCCAGACGCCTGCACCGCCACCACCGCCGGCGGCCGTCGCGGCGCAGACGGTGGAGATCACCGGCATCCGCGCGTCGCTGGAAAAGTCGCTGGAAACCAAGCGTGCATCGGCAGCGCTGGTCGAGGTGGTGACCGCCGAGGACGTGGGCAAGATGCCTGACAAGAACCTGGCCGATTCGCTGCAACGCCTGTCGACGGTGGCCGTGCGCACCGACTACGACGAGGCCGAGAAGGTCTCCATGCGCGGCATGAACCCCGACATGAGCCTGATCCTGTTCAACGGCCACACCGTGTCGGGTGGCGACTGGTTCATCGCCGACCAGCAGTCTTCAAGCCGCAGCACCAGCCTGAGCCTGATGCCGTCGTCGGTGCTGAGCCAGGCGCAGGTGTACCGCACCTCGCAGGCCAACCTCGTCGACGGCGGCCTGGCCGGCACCATCAACGTCATCACACGCAAGCCGCTGGAGCAGGCGCGCAGCTTCGGCGGCCTGGTGTCGCTGGGCGGCGTGTACTCGGACCTGCCGCGCAAATGGGCGCACGACACCGGCGCCAGCATGCACTGGAAAAATGCGGAGGGCAACCTGGGCGTGATGGGCCAGGTGTTCGCGGAAAAGCGCCATATGCGGCGTGACTCGCTGTCGCGTAACGGCTTCAATTTCGGCTGGACCTCGATCGACATCGCCGGCATCTCCAGCAGCGCCAACCCCATGCGTGGCATCACCGACGCCAGCCTGGCCGGCACGGGGCTGACAGCCGCCGACCTGAACGGCGTGCGCATGCCCAGCGCCATGGGTGTCGAGTTCGTCGAAGGCGTGCGCGACCGCAGCGGCGGCGCGGTGGCCGTGCAGTGGAAGCCCACCAACCGCAGCGAATTGATGCTGACCACCTTCCGCTCGGCGATGAACGCCGACAACTACGGCCGCCTGAACGGCAGCGCCATGGAAGCGATGTTGCGCGGCCAGAGCTTCTTCACCAGCGCCACCGAGCCCGCCAGCAGCACCGTGCCGACCACCCGTGTGTTCGCGCAGTTGCGCAACCCCGTCATCGCCACCGGCACCACCTATTGGGGCGACACGCTCAGGTACCTCAAAAGTGCCGACATCGTGTTCCCGCCCGGCACGGCGCCCATGCTGGTGGGGCTGAGCAGCACCGCCTACCGCGATGGCGCCATGGCCACGTCGGCTTTCACCGACTTGAACGGCAAGTGGGACGTCAGTGAACGGTTGGTCGTCAAGGGCATGCTCAGCACCACCAAGGGCAAGGGTGAAACCAAGGAAGACCAGGGCATCGACTGGTACCGCTTCGGCCAGGGCGTGACCTACACCCTGAACGGGCCGAACGACGCGGCCAGCTTCGGCTACATCAACGCCGGCACTGCCAAGCCCGGGCTCAACGCAGACAAGACCGGCTTCCAGGCCTTCACGCAGCGCAACAGCCGTTCGCGCACTCTGGACAGCGAAGACGCCCTGGCCGTGAATGCCGAATACGACGTGGCCTGGAACATGCTGACCACGTTGGATGTGGGCGCACGCCATGCCGACCACAAGCGCACTTTCCAGCGCTGGGTCTACACGCGCAAACGCGTCGCCTACGACCCGCTGCCCACCACCGGCATCCAGTCCTACCCCAGCGATTTCGCCTCCAGCATCGGCAGTGGCTTCGACAACACCGGCTTCTTCTACGACCCGGCCGTGTTGCAGCCCTGGATCGACAACCAGTGGCGTTCATACGGCGACACCTGGGACCGGCTGATGAACTCCTACATCGACATGCGCGAACGCCAGTCGGCCGCCTACGTGATGCAGAACTTCGACGACGGCAAGCTCTCGGGCAACGTCGGCCTGCGCTTCGTGCGCACCGAGGTCGACTCCAACATCGTCAACCGCCTGCCGGCCGGGTTTTGCGTCAAGTCAGACCCGACCAAGCCCA
>ENA-OBIT01001026-OBIT01001026.1-metagenomes-genome-assembly--contig:-NODE-1026-length-11175-cov-5.27014_pt1 | contig 11175 bp, 8 predicted proteins | sample MGYA00153386_OBIT01 | MGnify analysis MGYA00153386 | reverse complement strand
TGGCGGGCGCGACGTTCTTGTTGGTCCAGTCCATCTCGGACACGTGCACCAGGCCCTCGATGCCGGGCTCGATCTCGACGAATGCGCCGTAGTCGGCGATGTTGGTAATCTTGCCGAACAGGCGGGTGCTGTTGGGGTAGCGGCGCGACACGCCGTGCCACGGGTCGTCGCCCAGCTGCTTCAGCCCCAGGCTGACGCGGTTCTTTTCGGCATCGAACTTCAGCACCTTGGCCTGCAGTTCTTGGCCGACAGTGACCACCTCGCTCGGGTGGCGCACGCGGCGCCAAGCCATGTCGGTAATGTGCAGCAGGCCGTCGATGCCACCCAGGTCGACGAAGGCGCCGTACTCGGTGATGTTCTTGACCACGCCGTTCACGATGGCACCTTCGCTCAGTGTCTGCAGCAGCTTGGCGCGCTCTTCGCCCATCGAAGCCTCGACCACCGCACGGCGCGACAACACGACGTTGTTGCGCTTGCGGTCGAGCTTGATGACCTTGAACTCCATGGTCTTGCCCTCGTACGGGCTCATGTCCTTGACCGGGCGCGTGTCGAGCAGGCTGCCGGGCAGGAAGGCACGGATGCCGTTGACCAGCACCGTCAGGCCGCCCTTGACCTTGCCGTTCACCGTGCCGGTGACGAATTCACCGGACTCCAGCGAGTTTTCCAGCGACATCCACGAGGCCAGACGCTTGGCCTTGTCGCGGCTGAGGATCGTGTCGCCATAGCCGTTCTCGATGGCCTCGATGGCAACCGAGACGAAGTCGCCGACCTGAACTTCGAGTTCGCCGTGGTCGTTCTTGAATTCTTCGATCGGAACGAAGGACTCGCTCTTCAGACCGGCGTTGACGACGACGTGGTTGAAGTCGATGCGCACGACTTCGGCAGAGATGACCTCCCCGATGCGCATGTCGCTGCTTTTCAGCGATTCTTCAAAAAGGGCGGCGAACGAATCGCTGGCGCCGATGGCGGTGACGGTAGTTGAAGACATTGATTTCCTGAGGCCCGGGGGAGTGGATGCAGAGCCGGGCGATGCGTGCAACGGGTGTTGCGGGTGGGGTTGAAGACCGCACCGCACCAGGGACCTGACGGCCACTGAGGGAAGTGCGGTGAGCGCGGGTGCCCGCGGAAAGGACGCGTACGCGATCACCCGCGTCTACGTGCTGAACGGGCTGCGCAGTTGCCACCAACCAAGCACCTGAGACACCGATTCCTCGATGCTGAGGTGCGAGTTGTCGAGCAACTGCGCATCCGGCGTGGCCTTTAATGGTGCGACGCTGCGACCGGTGTCGTTGGCGTCGCGCTGCTCCAGGGCCGCGCGCAGGACTGTTATGTTAGTCTGATTTCCCTTTGAAATCAATTGCTTAAGACGCCTGTCGGAACGCTCGGCGGCGCTGGCCGTGAGGAACACCTTGAGCGCCGCGTCGGGGAAGACGACGCTGCCCATGTCGCGCCCGTCGGCCACCAGCCCGGGTGCGCGCCTGAAGGCCTGCTGCAGGCCGTGCAGAGCCCGGCGCACGGCGGGCAGGGCGGACACCTTTGATGCCAGCAGGCCGGTCGATTCCAGCCGCAACTCGTCGGTCACCTCGCGCCCGCGCAGCCAGGTTCGGCCGCTGTCCGGCCCGGCGCCGAAGCGCAGGTCCAGCGTCGCGGCCAGGCGGGCCACGCCGGCTTCGTCGTCAGCGGCGACGCCGTCCCAGTGCGCTGCCAGGCCGGCGGCGCGGTAAAGCGCGCCCGAATCCAGCAGCTCCCAGCCCAGGGCGCTGGCAACCGCCGCCGCCAGCGTGCCCTTGCCGGACGCTGTCGGCCCGTCGATGGCGATGACGGGCACGTCGTCGGCATGCGTGCTGACCAAGCCGAACAGCGCCTCGAAGTAGTCAGGGAAGGTCTTGGCCACGCATTGCGGGTCGACGATGCGCACCGGCACGCCGGGCCCGTCGGCGTCATCACGCCCTGCAAGCGGGTTGAAGGCGGCCAGCGACAGGCACATGGCCATGCGGTGGTCGTCGTAGGTGGCCAGCGTGGCAACGCGCCACGCGGCGGGCGGCGACACCTCGATGAAGTCGGCACCTTCGACCACCGCGGCGCCGAGCTTGCGCAGCTCGGCGGCCATGGCGGCAATGCGGTCGGTTTCCTTCACGCGCCAGCTGGCGATGCCGTTCAACCGGCTGGGAGAGTCGGCGTACAGCGCCATCACGGCCAGCGTCATGGCGGCATCGGGGATGGCCTTGCAGTCCAGCGTGATGCCGGCCAGCGGCCAACGGCCGCGGTGCACTTCCAGCCAGCCGGGCCCGCTCCTGACCTGCGCGCCCATGGCCCGCGCCGAGTCGACGAAGCGGATGTCGCCCTGGATCGAGTCGCGCCCGACGCCTGTGATGCGCAACGGCGCGCCGCCGTGCGCGGCCAGCGCGCCCAAGGCCACGAAGTACGACGCCGAGGATGCGTCACCCTCGACGTGGACCGTGCCCGGTGTCTGGTAAAGGCTGCCCTGAGGAATGGTGAAGCGCTGCCAGCCTTCGCGCTGCACGGCGATGCCGAAGCGCGCCAGCAGGTTCAAGGTGATCTCGATGTAGGGCTGTGAAATCAGTTCGCCATCGACCTCGATGACCACCGGCCGCGCGGCGCTGGCCAGCGGCAACGCCAGCAGCAGGGCAGTCAGGAACTGGCTGGAGACATCGCCGCGGACGCGGATGGGCTGATCGGTCGCGAGCTCGCCGCCCGCTTCGCCGCTCACCCGCAAGGGCGGGTAGCCGGGCTGGCCGAGTTCCTCGATGTGGCAGCCCAGCGGCCGCAGCGCGTCGACCAGGTCGCCGATCGGCCGCTCGTGCATGCGTGGCACGCCAGACAACTCGAAGCGCCCGCCCTGCGTGGCCGCAAGCACCGCCAGCGCCGCCGTGAGCGGGCGCATGGCGGTGCCGGCGTTGCCGAGAAAGAGCTGCGCCTGCGTCACGCCGAGCCGGCCGCCCAGCCCCGTGACATGCAGCACCGGGCCCTCGCGCCGCAACCCGCAGCCCAGCGCGGCCAGGGCGTCCAGCATGACGCGTGTGTCGTCCGAATCCAGCAGGTCGTGCACGGCGGTCTGCCCCTGGGCCAGCCCGGCCAGCAGCAGCACGCGGTTGGAAATGCTCTTGGACCCGGGCAGTTGCACGGTGCCCGAGGCGCCGCGCAGTGGCGGCAGGTCGAGGTGGGGAATGCGGTACATGCAGTCGGGCGGCGCAGGTCAGCGCCTCAGCGCTTCAGCGGGTCGCCCGGGCCCGGCGTGACTGCCACGCCCGGCGTGCTCGGCGTGGTCGGCGTGCTCGGCGTGCTCGGCACGCTGGGTGTCCCTGGCACCCGGGGCGCGCCCATCTGCCAGCCTGAACGCCCTTCGGCGGGGGCGCGGATCAGGTCCTCGAGCGCCTCGGCGTTGCCTGATCGCATCACATGCTCGAGCGCATCCAGGGCATGGCGGAAGCGCTGTGATTGCTTCAGCACCTCCTCGCGGTTGGCCACCAGGATGTCGCGCCAGGTCTCCGGGTTGCTGGCCGCGATGCGCGTGAAGTCGCGAAAACCCGGGCCGGCCAGCGACAGGAAGTCCCGACCCGCCGGCTGGTTGACCACCGCGCTGAAGTACGCGAAAGCCAGCAGGTGCGGCAGGTGGCTGACGGCAGCAAAGGCGGCGTCATGATTCTCGGGCGACATGTGCAGCACCTGGGCGCCGATGGCCGACCAGACATCGACTGCCTTTTGCGTCAGGGCGGGGTTTGTCTGCGGCAACGGCGTCAGGATGACCTGGCGTTCGCGGTAGAGGTCCGCGCTGGCGTTCTGGATGCCCGACGATTCCTTGCCGGCGATGGGGTGCGCGGGCACGAAGCAGGGCAGGTGCTCGCGCAGCACGCGGCGTGCCGCATCGACGACGTCGCGCTTGGTGCTGCCCACGTCCATCAGCAGCATGTCGGCTGTCAGCAGGTGGCGGATCGCCTTCAGCGTGGTTTCGGTGGCCGACACGGGCACGGCCAGCAGCACGATGTCCGACCCCGCCATCGCTTGCAAGGCGGACTCTGCAGCCACGTCGATGACGCCGAGCTTGCGTGCGCGTTCGGTGGTGGAAGGCGACTTGCTGTAGCCGACGACGCGCTTGACCAGACCGGCCTGCTTCAGCGCCAGCGCGAACGAGCCGCCCATCAGGCCACAGCCGATCAGACCGAGTTGGTTGAACATCAGCAGCGGTCCATCGCCGTCATTTCACGTCTATGGGATAGGTCCCGAGGACTTTGAAGAACGCGCAGACCTGGCGCAGTTCACCGAGCGCCGCGCTGACGTGGGGCTCGTCGGGATGGCCTTGCAGGTCGATGTAGAAGTAGTACTCCCACTGGCCCGAGCGTGCCGGGCGCGACTCAAATCGGCTCATCGACACGCCATGCGTTTTCAGCGGCACCAGCATGTCGTGCACGGCACCGGGCCGGTTCGTCACCGAGACCACCAGGCTCGTGCAATCGTGTCCCGAGGCCTTGGGCACCGGGTGCTGGTGGGGGTGGGTGACGATGGCAAAGCGGGTGCGGTTGTGCGGGTCGTCCTGAATGGCCGGCGCCACGACATGCAGCCCGAATTCGCTGGCTGCGCGGTCGCTGGCGATGCCGGCCAACGCCGGGTCCAGGCTGGCCAGCCGCGCGCCCTCGGCGTTGCTCGACACGGGGCGCCGCTCGGCCTGCGGCAGGTGCGTCGACAGCCAGGCGTGGCACTGGGCCAGCGCCTGCGGGTGGGCCAGCACGGCGCTGATGCCGTCGAGCGAATCACCGCGCCGCAGCAGGTTGTGGCGCACGAAGAGGCTGGTCTCGCCGATGATGAACAAGGGCGTGTGCAGGAAGAGGTCGAGCGAGCGTGCGACGACGCCCTCGGTCGAGTTTTCGACCGGCACCACGCCGAAATCGGCCGCGCCTGCGGTGGTGGCGCGAAAGACCTCGTCGATGCTGGCGCAGGGCACGCGCGACAGCGAACTGCCGAAATACCCCAGCGCAGCGAGTTCGCTGAAGGTGCCTGCCGGCCCCAGGTAGGCCACGCGCGTCGGGGTCTCCAGCGCGCGGCAGGCCGACATGATTTCGCGCCAGATGGGCGCCACGCTGTCGGAATTCAGCGGCCCCGCGTTGCTGCGCTTGAGCCCGTCGATCACTTGTGCTTCGCGCTCGGGCCTGAACACCACGGAGCCTTCGCGCTTCTTGATCTCGCCCACGTCCAGTGCCAGCGCGGCGCGGCGGTTCAGCAGGGCCAGCAATTCGCTGTCGACGGCGTCGATGCGTTCACGCAGCGCGTGCAGTTCGGGCGCCACCGCCCCGGCTCCGGCTCCCGACATCGGCTACTTCTTCGGCGGCGCGGGTGCGGCAGCAGGGCCGGCGGCGGCTGCGGGTGCCGTCGGGTTCAGGCGTTTGCCCACCGTCTGCTCCAGCGCCCGTGCGCGCGTCTCGATGTCACCACGCATCTCGGCCACCAGCTTTTCGGCCAATACGCGTTGCATCTCGGGAAAGGTCTGCTGGAAGCGGCGGTTCAGTGGCGATTCGAGCATGGCGATGATCTGGCGCAGTTCGTCCTCGGTGAAGCGGTCTTCCAGCATCGGGGCGATAGTCGTTGGCGCGAGCTTGACGGCGCGGTCGCGAACCAGCGGCCCGGTTTCCTCGAAGTACTTGCGCAGGTCGGCCTCGATTTCGCGGCCCAGCACTTCGCGCCGCTCGGCTGCTACGCCCTGCAGGGCCAGGCCGGCACGTTGCTGGATCTGCAGCGCCGGCTGCTGCGCCAGTTGCAGGCCTAGCGTTTCCACCGCAGGCTTCATCAGCGCCAGCACGCGTGCAGCCAGTTCCTTCTTGGCCGGCGAGGCAGGGGTCGGCGACGCGGCCGGCGCAGGTGCCGTGGCGGGCACGGGCATGGGCACTGCTGTCTGCGCCTGGACGCATCCGACCGTGCAGGCCATGGCCAGCGCCAAATTCATTTTCAACATCAAATTCCTTCCGGGCCGGCGTCGCCAGCGTTGCTTTCATCGGTGTCGCTGGCGGTGTCGCTGGCGGTGTCGTTCACCGTGTCGATCTCGGCAATGCGTTGCAGCCCCGACAACTTGGTGCCATTGTCCAGCGCTATCAAGGTCACACCTTGCGTCGCGCGGCCGAGTTCGCGGACCTCGGCGATGCGCGTGCGCACCAGCACACCCTTGTCGGTGATCAGCATGATCTCATCGGCCGGCCGCACCAACGTGGCGGCGACAACGCGGCCGTTGCGCTCGCTTTGCTGGATGGCGATCATGCCCTTGGTGCCGCGGCCGTGGCGCGTGTACTCGGTTATCGACGTGCGCTTGCCGTAGCCGTTTTCGGTGGCCGTGAGCACGCTTTGTGTCTCGTCCTCGGCCACCAGCATCGCGATGACCTTCTGGCTGGGCTCCAAAGCCATGCCGCGTACGCCGCGTGCGGTGCGCCCCAGCGGCCGCACTTCGTCTTCGGCGAAGCGCACTGCCTTGCCGCCGTCGCTGAACAGCATCACGTCGTGCTGGCCGTCGGTGAGTGCCGCGCCGATGAGGTAGTCGCCCTCGTCCAGGTCGACGGCAATGATGCCGGCCTTGCGCGGGTTGTCGAACTCGTCGAGCGAGGTCTTCTTCACCGTGCCCAGCGCAGTCGACATGAAGACGTAGTGATCGGCCGGGAAGCTGCGGAACTCGCCCGTCAGCGGCAACACGACCGTGATCTTCTCGCCGGGTTGCAGCGGGAACATGTTGACGATGGGCTTTCCGCGCGAGGCACGCCCGCCTTGCGGCACTTCCCACACCTTCAGCCAGTACACACGGCCGCGGTCGCTGAAGCACAGGATCCAGTCGTGCGTGTTGGCGATGAAGAGCTGGTCGATCCAGTCGTCTTCCTTGGTCTGCGTCGCCTGCTTGCCGCGCCCGCCGCGCTTTTGCGCGCGGTACTCGCCCAGTGGCTGGCTCTTCACGTAGCCGGTGTGGCTGAGCGTGACCACCATGTCGGCCGGGGTGATCAGGTCTTCGGTGCCGAGTTCCAGCGCGTTGCGCTCGATCACGCTGCGCCGCGCGCCGGCCTTGGTCTGGCCGAATTCCAGGCGCAGCGCGGCGAGTTCGCCGCTGATGATGGCCGAGACACGCTCGGGGGTGGCCAGGATGTCCAGCAGGTCGGCGATCTGCGCCATCACCTCGCGGTACTCGCCGATGATCTTGTCCTGCTCCAGCCCGGTCAGGCGCTGCAGTCGCATCTGCAGAATTTCCTGGGCCTGGTCGTCTGAAAGGCGGTACAGCCCGTCGGATTGCAAGCCGTAGCTGGCCGGCAGGCCCAGCGGGCGGTAGGCGGCTCGGCCGCCGGTGGTGTTCGCTTCGGCACGCGCCAGCATCTCGCGCACCATCGACGAGTCCCAGCTCTTGCTCATCAGCGCGGCCTTGGCCACCGGCGGCGTGGGGCTGGTCTTGATGGTCTCGATGAATTCGTCGATGTTGGCCAGTGCCACCGCCAGACCCTCAAGCACGTGGCCGCGCTCGCGCGCCTTCTTCAGCTCGTACACCGTGCGCCGCGTGATGACCTCGCGCCGGTGGTCGAGGAAGACTTCGACCAATTGCTTCAGGTTGCACAGGCGCGGCTGGCCGTCGATGAGGGCCACCATGTTGATGCCGAAGGTGTCCTGCAGCTGGGTCTGCTTGTAGAGATTGTTCAGCACCACCTCGGGCACTTCACCGCGCTTGAGCTCGATCACCACGCGCATGCCGGACTTGTCGCTCTCGTCCTGGATGTGGCTGATGCCTTCGATCTTCTTCTCGTGCACAAGCTCGGCGATGCGCTCGAGCAGCGTCTTCTTGTTCACCTGGTAAGGAATCTCGTCGACGATGATCGACTGGCGCGAACCCTTGTCGATGTCCTCGAAGTGGCACTTGGCGCGCATCACCACTTTGCCGCGGCCGGTGCGGTAGCCCTCGCGCACGCCATTCAGCCCGTAGATGATGCCGGCGGTAGGAAAGTCGGGCGCCGGGATGATCTCCATCAGCTCTTCGATGCTGGCACCCGGGTTCTTCAACAGGTGCAGGCAGGCATCGATGACCTCGTTCAGGTTGTGCGGCGGGATGTTGGTAGCCATGCCGACTGCGATGCCGGCCGAGCCGTTGACCAGCAGGTTGGGCAGCCGCGCTGGCAGCACAGTGGGCTCCTTCTCGGAGCCGTCGTAGTTGGGCGCGAAATCGACGGTTTCCTTGTCGATGTCCTCAAGCATCTCGTGCGCGATCTTGGACAGCCGGATCTCGGTGTAGCGCATGGCCGCGGCGTTGTCGCCATCGACCGAGCCGAAGTTGCCCTGGCCATCGACCAGCATGTGGCGCAGCGAAAAGTTCTGTGCCATGCGCACGATGGTGTCGTACACGGCGGTGTCGCCGTGCGGGTGGTACTTGCCGATAACGTCGCCGACGATCCGCGCGCTTTTCTTATAGGGGCGGTTCCAGTGGTTGCTGAGCTCGTGCATCGCGAACAACACGCGACGGTGCACTGGCTTCAAGCCGTCCCGCGCATCGGGCAACGCCCGCCCGACGATCACGCTCATCGCGTAGTCGAGATAGGAGCGGCGCATCTCCTCCTCGAGGCTGACGGGGATGGTTTCTTTGGCGAACTGAATCATGCAGAAAATCGGGGCAGCGCCCCGCCGTGGGGATCGGGCGTCGACCCGGCAACACCGATTCTACGGGGCCAGCTCCTGTCGCGGCGGCGCAACAATGCGACGCGACTGCCCCGTTGCAGCGCTCAGAATAGGGTCTAACCGATGCCCTATGGCACAATTCCGGCACGGTGGCAGGTGGGCGCGAGAGCGGATATTTGCCCAGCTTTTATGCATGTTGTTTTGTCGTTTCGCAGTTCACTGCGGCTTCCCTCGAGAGGAGAATCATGAAGAAATTGAACAAGGTGGTCTTGCTGTTTGCAACGGCTGCGGTCGCGGTTCCGATGTCGGCCAGTGCGCAAGTGCCTGCCGCTCCGACTGCGGAACAGCTCAAGGCGGCCAATGGCGCTGACAACTGGCGCTCGACAGACGGCACCGTCTGGAGAAACGGCACCAACGAACTTTGCTGGCGCAATGCATTTTGGACGCCCGCCACCGCCCACCCATTTTGCGACGGCGCCCTGAAGCCGCCGCCGCCTCCGGCCCCGCCGCCAGCCCCGCCTGTCGCGCCGCCGCCTCCCCCGCCTGCCGCAGTCGCTCCAGCGCCTGTAGCTCCTGTTCCGGTGCCCGTTGCTCCCCCGGTGCCAGTGAACGAGAAGGTGACATTCGAGTCTGGTGCGAATTTCGACTTCGACAAGTCGGTGGTCAAGCCTGCCGATCAGGCCAAGCTCGCCGACATGGTCGACAAGAGCAAGGCGATCGCGCTCGAAGTGATGGTCGTGACAGGTCACACCGACTCGGTCGGTACAGACGCGTACAACCAGAAGCTGTCGATTTCTCGCGCTGATGCCGTGAAGAATTTCCTTGTCGGCAAGGGCGTCGAGAAGAACCGCATCTACACCGAAGGCAAGGGCGAAACCTCACCTGCGGCAGACAACAAGACCTCTGAAGGTCGCGCGAAGAACCGGCGTGTCTCGGTCGAGGTGTTTGGCACTCGCGCCAAGAAGTAATTCACCGCCGTCTCACGACTGCACTGAATGGAAACCCCGCTCTGGCGGGGTTTCTGCTTTTAAGACTTCCAGATCGCTGAGTTCGCCCGTTTGTTGGCCCTTCGACTGTGGTGTGCGGCGATCTTGTTTACGATCCGACTATGGATAACGTCGACGTTCAGGAACTCGCCAAATTCAGCGAGCTGGCCCACCGGTGGTGGGACCCAGAGAGCGAGTTCCGCCCCTTGCACCAGAGCAATCCGTTGCGCCTGGAGTGGATCGATCAGCAGGCGTCCTTGCGCGGCAAGACGGCGTTGGACGTAGGCTGTGGCGGCGGTATCCTTTCCGAGAGCATGGCTCGCCGCGCTGCCCATGTCACGGGCATCGACCTGGCGGCCAGACCGTTGGGCGTGGCCCGGTTGCACGCGCTCGAGTCCGGTGTCGACAACCTGGACTACCGCGAGGTCGCGACAGAGGCTCTGGCCGCCGAGCGACCCGGCAGCTTCGATGTCGTGACTTGCATGGAAATGCTTGAACACGTGCCCGACCCGGCAGCAGTGGTGCAGGCATGCAGCCAGCTCACGCGCCCCGGCGGGTGGGTCTTCTTCTCGACGCTCAATCGCAACCCTAAGTCCTTTCTATTCGCCATCGTCGGCGCCGAGTACGTGCTCGGCTTGCTGCCCAAGGGCACTCACGAGTACGCCCGCTTCATCCGCCCGAGCGAACTGGCACGCTGGATTCGCGATGCCGGGCTCGAGCTGCAAAGCAGCCGCGGCCTGGAATACAACCCGCTGACCCGTCGCTACTGGCTGTCGGACAACACCAGCGTGAACTACATGCTGGCGTGTCGCAAGCCGGGGTAACGCCGGTGTTGCAGGCGGTGCTATTCGATCTGGACGGTACCTTGGTCGACAGCGCGCCCGACCTGGCGGGCGCAGCCAACGACATGCGCACGCTGCGCGGGCTGAATCCACTCGGTTACCACGATCTCCGGCGGATGGCGGGCTCTGGCGCGCGCGGCATGCTGGCGCGCGCTTTCGACATCGTGCCCGGCCAGGCCGGCTACGAACCGCTGCGCGACGAGTTCCACGATCTGTACGAATTGCGCATGCTTCGCGAAACAGCACTCTTCGCGGCAGTGCTGCCCGTGCTGCAGGGGCTGGAGCAACGCGGACTGGCCTGGGGCATCGTCACCAACAAGGCGCTCCGCTTCGCCGGCCCGCTGGCGTCGGCCCTGGGTCTGTGGCCGCGTGCCCGCGTGCTGGTGGCGGGCGACACCACGCCGCACACCAAGCCGCATCCCGCGCCCCTGCTTGAAGCCGCGCGACAGCTCGCGCTGCCGGCGACGTGCTGCACCTACGTCGGCGACGATCACCGCGACATGCGCGCGGCCCGGGCCGCCGGCATGGGCGCCATCGCCGCGGCCTGGGGTTACCTGGGTTCTGGCGCCATGCCGCATGATTGGGGCGCCGACGCGGTGCTCGACGAACCCGGTGACCTCTTGAAGTTTCTGAAACTGACCTAAACTCTTACCCTTGGGACCGACTTGGCTTCGACGTGGGTGCTGAGTCGACGCGGGGCATGCCGA
>ENA-OBIT01001023-OBIT01001023.1-metagenomes-genome-assembly--contig:-NODE-1023-length-11194-cov-6.52868_pt1 | contig 11194 bp, 9 predicted proteins | sample MGYA00153386_OBIT01 | MGnify analysis MGYA00153386 | reverse complement strand
GCTGGCGTTGATCGTTACGGCCTTTGCACCGGGCGGTTGAGGCGCCCGGCCCCAGTGCGCAACACTCGTTGCGCAACACCCCGTGCGCAACATCTCACGGCGCCCCGCCCCGGCGGGTGCGGCCACGCCGGGCCGGCCACCTAGAATTCGAGGGGGCCGCAGCCCGGAAAAACCCCACCCATCCCCTGTCACCCCTCAACCCCAGCAAGCAGGAAGACCCATGGACGTACAGCAAGAAGTGCTGCGTGTGCTCGACGAGACGCTGAGCCTGGGCGGCCGCGCCCTGCACTACAGCCGCGACACGCACCTGCTGGGCGCCGTGCCCGAACTGGATTCGATGGCCGTGGTGACGCTGATCACCGGCCTGGAAGACCGCTTCGGCATCGTGGTGGACGACGACGACATCGACGGCGACACCTTCGCCACGGTCGGCTCGCTGGTGGCTTTCGTCGACAGCAAGGTCGCCGGCTGACCCCGGCCCCGCTGCCGGCGCCCGCGATGCAGCCGCTGTGGTTGCCCGCCGTGCCGGGTACCGGCGATTCCGGCGGTTCCGTCGGTTCCGTCAATCATGGCCACCATGGCGCACGCTTCGCCGTGCTGCACCGGCCGGTGGCAGCATGCCGGGGCCTGGTGGTGTACGCGCACCCCTTTGCGGAAGAAATGAACAAGTCGCGTCGCATGGCCGCACTGGCCGCGCGTGCGATGGCGGGTCAGGGCTGGGCGGTGTTGATGCCCGACCTGCTGGGCTGCGGTGACAGCCCGGGCGACTTCGGCGACGCCACCTGGGCCGGCTGGGTCGACGACATCGTGCAGGCCAGCCAGTGGCTGCGCCAGACCAGCACGCCGGGTGCGCCGCTGGCGCTGTGGGGCCTGCGCGCCGGCGCCCTGCTGGCCACCGCGGCTGCGGCGCGATTGGGCGACGTGCAGCGCTTGCTGCTGTGGCAGCCGGCGACCAGTGGCAAATTGGTGTTGAACCAGTTCCTGCGCCTGCAGATGGCCAGCGAACTGGTGGGCGGCGAAGCGCGCGGCAAAAGCCTCGACGACAGCCCCAAGGCCCGCCTGGCCGCCGGCCACACCGTGGAACTGGCGGGCTACCGCATCGCGCCTGCGCTGGCGCATGGGCTCGAACAGGCGCTGCTGCCCCCTTCCCCCCCTGTGCGGCAAGTCGATTGGCTGGAAGTGAGCACGCGCGACCCCGCCACACTGGCACCGGCCTCGGCCAGCACGGTGGCGGCCTGGCAGCAGGCGGGCTGTGCGGTGCGAAGCCAGGTCGTCGACGGCCCGGCGTTCTGGCAGACCACCGAGATCGAGGACGCGCCAGCGCTGGTGCGGGCCACCTTGCACGCCCTGTCCGCTGCACTTACCCACTGAAAATCATGAACACAGCCACCTCCGCACCCATCGACCCTGCCGGCGCCGCCCCCGAACGCTGGCTCGACCTGGCCCGCGACACGCTGACGCTGGAGGCTCACGCCATCCTCGACCTGCGCCTGCAGCTCGACGATTCCTTTGTCAAGGCCGTGCAGGCCATCCTGGCCTGCCGTGGCCGGGTGGTGGTGACGGGGATGGGCAAGAGCGGGCACATCGGCCGCAAGATCACGGCCACGCTGGCGTCCACCGGCACGCCGGCGCTGTTCATGCACCCGGCCGAGGCCAGCCATGGCGACCTGGGCATGATCACCGCCAGCGACGTGGTGCTGGCGCTGTCGAATTCGGGCGAAAGCAACGAGCTCAACGTCATCGCGCCGGTCATCAAGCGCCTGGGCGTGACGCTGGTGGCCATCACCGGCCGCCTGGACAGTTCGCTGGCGCGCCACGCCGACATCACCCTGTCCTGTGCCGTCGCGCAAGAGGCCTGCCCGCTGAACCTGGCGCCCACCGCCAGCACCACGGCGCAACTGGCGCTGGGTGACGCGCTGGCGATCTGCCTGTTGCAGGCGCGCGGCTTCCGGCCCGAGGACTTTGCGCTGTCGCACCCCGGCGGCACGCTGGGCCGGCGCTTGCTGGTGCATGTGCGCGACCTGATGCGCAGCGGCGAGCAGCTGCCCACCGTGGCGCCGCTGGCCAGCCTGCACACGCTGTTGCGCGAGATGACCGGCAAGGGCCTGGGCTTCGTCGTCGTCACCGAGCACGGCGCCGTGCGCGGCATCTTCACCGACGGCGACCTGCGCCGGCTGATCGAGCAGGGCCGTGACCTGCAAGGGCTTCGGGCCGTCGACATCATGCACAACCGTCCCCACCGCATCGGCCCCGACGCGCTGGCGGCGCAGGCCGCGGCCATGATGGAACAGCACAAGGTCACCAGCGTGGTCGTCGTCGATGACGCCGGCTTGCTGGTCGGCGCGCTGAACACCAACGACCTGCTGCGCGCCAAGGTCATCTGACGGCCCGGCCATGAATGTCGCCGCCCTGCCGGAACCCGGCACCACAGCCAGCGCCGAGCGCCCGATCGTCTTCGCCTGCGCAGGCGCGCAACTGGTCGGCATCTGCTCGCCTGCGCCGGCCGACCTGGGCGTCGTCGTCGTCGTCGGCGGGCCGCAATACCGCGGCGGCAGCCACCGGCAGTTCGTCCTGCTGGCGCGCCAGCTGGCGGCCGCGGGCTTCCCGGTGCTGCGTTTCGACGTGCGCGGCATGGGCGACAGCGAAGGCGAGCAGAGGGGCTTCGAGTCCGTCACGCCCGACATCGCGGCCGCCGTCGACACGCTGTGCGCGCAGCAGCCGCAGGTGCGGCGGGTGGTGCTGTGGGGCCTGTGCGACGGCGCCTCGGCCGCCCTGCTGTACCTGCACGAAAACCCGGATCCGCGGGTCCAGGGCCTGGTGCTGCTGAACCCGTGGGTGCGCAGCCAGGCCAGCCTGGCGCGCACCCATGTCAAGCACTACTACCGCCAGCGCCTGTTGCAGGGCGACTTCTGGCGCAAGCTGCTGACGGGCGGCGTGGCGCGCTCGGCCCTGGGCAGCCTGTGGCAGAACCTGCGTCTGTCGCGTGGCGGCAGCGGCAGCGAGAACGTCGGCGCCACGCTGAACTTCCAGCAGCGCATGGCAGCGGCCTGGCGTGGATTCCCCGGGCACATCCTGCTGGTGCTGAGCGGGAGCGATTACACGGCCCGCGAGTTCCAGGAATTCGTCCGCAGCGACCCGGCCTGGGCCGCCGCCATGGTGCGGCCGAAGTTGACGACGCACGACGCCGCTGATGCCGATCACACGTTTTCAGCCATCGCAGACCGCCTTGCGCTGGAACTTGTCACGGCGCGCTGGTTGCAAAGCCTGGGCTGACCGGCCGCCATGCGCCGGCGACCTGTATCGTTTCAGGCCGACCTGCTTGCCTGATCTTGCTGACCTCCTTGAGTCTTCCAGCGCCCCGCGCCCTGCCCGCTGCCACCGCGCTGCCCCTGCCCAAGGGGCCCGTGTTCGGCTGGCGCAGCATGGCCGGGGCGCAAGACGCTACCCTGCCCTGGGTCGGTTCGCTGCCGGCCTGCGTGCCGACCACCAGTGGCCGGGCCGCCCTGTACCAGGCGCTGCGGCAGTTGCAACTGTCCCCCGGCGACACCGTGCTGGTGCCCAGTTATCACTGCCCCACGATGGTGGCGCCGGTGGTCTGCGCCGGCCTGGAACCGCGCTTCTTCGCCATCGGGCTTGACGGCCTGCCCCGGCTGGACCTGATCGACGCCGCGCAGCGCAGCGCCGCGCGCGCGATCATCGTGGCCCATTACTTCGGCATGGTGCGTAACCTGGGCCCGGTGCGCGCCTGGTGCGACGAGCACGGCATCGCACTCATCGAGGACTGTGCCCACGCGCTGTTCGGCGCCGCTGACGGGCACGCTGTCGGCCGCTGGGGCGATTTCTGCACCGCCAGCATCTCGAAATTTCTGCCGGTGTCCGAAATGGGCCTGCTGGCCAGCGCGCGGCGCCCGGTGGTCTGGGCCGGGCAGACGCCCGGGGCGCGGGCGCAGCTGAAGTGCGCCGTCGACGTGCTCGAGAAATCAAGCCGCCATGGCCGCCCCGCCGGGCTGGCCCTGGCCCTGCGGGGTTTGTTCTTCATCAAGAACCGCAAGCAGGACGGCGCACGGCCCGTGCCCGATGTGCACCGCAGCCCCGGCGCCGAGACCGCGGCTGAGCTGCAAGCAAGGATGTTGATCGAGTGCGACATGGGCCGGGTCGACCAGGCGCCGGGCTGGGCAGCCCGCGTGCTTCACCGGCTGCTGCCCCGGCAACGCATGGTGTCGCGAAGGCAGCGCAACTTCGACCTCTACCGGCAGCAGTTGCAGGCCCTGCCCGGCGCGCACGCCCTGGTGGCTGACCGGCCCGTCGACAGTGCGCCCTACGTGTACCCGCTGTGGGTGGACGACGCCGACCGTGTCTACCAGCACCTGCGCGACGAGGGCATGCCGGTGTTCCGCTGGGACCGTGTCTGGCCCCACGCGCAGGTCGCGCCCGACGACAGGGGCCCGGCCTGGAGCCGCCACGTGCTGCAGTTGCTGTGTCACCAGGACCTGTCTGCGGCTGACGTGCGGCGTGTCGCGGCCGCGGTACGCCTGTGCGTCGAACAGCCGCGCGGTCGAACACCGCGCCCATAATTTGCCCGCGCTGAAGGCCAGTCCGAGCCCGAGCCCGAACACGCGCCAAACGCTTCGACAGTCGACCTCGCAGACCTCGCATGCACGCTGAACACATCCCCGGCGCAAGCCCACCTGTCCTGAGCTGGACCCTGCACCCCGCCGTGCAGCTGCCGGCCCACGCCGCAGACTGGGACCGGTTGCAAACGGCCACCACCCGCACCCCTTTCCTGCAGTCGGCCTTCCTGCTGCCGTTGCTGGCCACTTTCGGCCAGGGCGGTGAACTGCTGGCGCTGGGCCGCGCCCACGGCCAGTTGCGCGCCGCGGCGCTGCTGCGGCCCAAGGGTTACGGGCAATGGGAAACTTTTCAGCCGTCGCAACTGCCGCTGGGCGCCTGGGTGGGCCACGGCGACGACGACATCGCCGCGGCGGCCCACAGTCTGTTGCCACGCTTGCCCGGCCTGGCGCTGACGCTGGGGCTGACGCAGATCGACCCCCACCTGCTGCCGCGCCCGCCCGACAGCGCCGCGCAGCAGACGCTGGACTACGTCGCCACCGCGCATGTGCCGGTGCAAGGCCCGTTCGACGCCTACTGGGAAGCGCGCGGCAAGAACCTGCGCCAGAACACCAAGAAGCAACGCAACAAGCTGCTGGCCGAAGGCACCACCACGCAGCTGGAATGCCTGACGAGGCCGGACGAGATGGCCGCGGCCTTGCTGGACTACGGCCAGCTCGAAAGCGCCGGCTGGAAAGCCGGCACTGGCACCGCCGTGGCGCCCGACAACGCCCAGGGCCGCTTTTACCGCGCCATGCTGGAAGGCTTTGCCGCCCAGGGCCACGCACGCATCTACCGCTACCGTTTCGGCGACAAGGTGGTGGCCATGGACCTGTGCATCGACAACGGCCCGGTCATCGTCATCCTCAAGACCGCCTACGACGAGAGCTACCGCACCATCTCGCCATCGATCCTGATGCGGCAGGAGGAATTTGCAGCACTCTTCGACGGGGCGGGCATCGAGCGCATCGAGTTTTACGGCAAGGTGATGGAGTGGCACACCCGCTGGACCGACCTGCAGCGCACCCTGTACCACCTCAACGTCTACCGCTGGCCGGTGCTGCAGCGGCTGCACGCGCGGCGCCAGCGGCGGCGCGACGCAGCGGCTGCCGCTGCGGCCACGGCTGCCGCCACCCCGGCGGCCACCGCCACGGAACAGCCCGACGCCGCACCGCGCCAGGCCACGGCCCCGGTGCCGTGAACGCCCCCGACAGCGCCCCGGACAGCGCCGCCGCTGCCGTCGCGCCCACGCCGATGGGGCCGTCGCCGTGGCCGTTGCCGCTGCGCTGGGCGCTGTTTCGCGCCCTGGAACGCCTGAGCGACCTGCGCGGCAATGTCGCCGCCGAGGGCAGCGACATCGAAATCCCGGCCACGCCACAAGCGGCGCTGTGGGTTTACGTGTCGACCATCGGCGAGCTCAACGCCGTCGAGCCGCTGCTGCGCGAGGTGGTGCGCAGGCTGCCCCAGCTGCGCCCGGTGCTCATCACCGAGCACGCCCACTACCGCGCCGCGTATGCGGCCCGCTACCCGCAGGCCAGCATCTGCATCACGCGCGGCCACAGCCGCGACGCCGCGCTGCTGGCGCTCCACTTTCCGCCCCGGCTGCTGCTGGTGGCCGAGATTCCCTGCCTGCCGTCGGACGCCCCCTGCCGGCTCAGCATGGCCTTCCTGCGCGCGGCGCGGCACGCGGGGGCGCGCACGGTGCTGGCCAACGGCTGGCTGTACGGCTACGCCCCGGCGTCGCGCATGGACCGGCTCGAGCGCCGCTGGTTTGAGCGCGACTTCGTGCGCGGCTTCGATCTGCTGTGCATGCAGCACGCCGCCGGGCGCCAGCGCCTGCTGGCGGCCGGCGCCGACCCGTCGCGCGTGGTCGTCACCGGCAACCTGAAGTTCGACGCCGTGCCGGCCGGCCCCAGCACCGCCGCCACCGCCGTCACCGCCGCCCCCACACCCGCCCCCGCACGCAGCCCCGCCCTGCTGGCCAGCGTGCAGCAGGCGGGCCGGCCGGTGGTGGTGGCCGGCTGCCTGACGCGCGACGACGAACTGCTGCACGTGCTGGACGCTCATCTGCTGCTGCGCGCCGCCCACCCCGCCGCGCTGCTGGTGCTGGCGCCACGCCACCCCGAGGTGCCGCGCAACATGCAGCTGCTGCGCCAGGCGCTGGCGGCGCGCGGCCTGGGTGCCGAGTACCGCTCGCAACTGCAGGCCAACCCCATGCCGGGCCAGCCCGACGTGCTGGTGCTGGACACCATGGGCGACCTGCGCGACTTCTATGCCGCTGCCGACGTGGCGCACGTGGGCGTGGACCACAACGTGCTCGAACCGCTGGCCTTCGACAAACCGGTCACCGTGGGCCCGGGCTGGAACGTCACCTACCCGTCGTACCCGGTCTACGCCCTGCTCAGCCAGGCCGGCGCCCTGCTGCAGGCCGACGGCGCCGCTGCGCTGGCCGCGCACTGGCGGGCCTGCCTGGCCCACGACGGCACGCGCGAACGCCAGGCCGCCCACACCCGCCAGGCCCTGGCGGCAGCCGCCGGTGCCACGGCGCGGCACCTGGCCGCCCTGCAGCCGCACCTGGCCGCGCTGCAGGCCGGCTGAAGCGCGCCCCCGCAGGCTCAGCCCCTTGATCCGCCGCGCACTGCTGTTTTCGCTGGGCCAGCGCTACCTGGCGGTGGTGCTGCAGCTGGCCACGTCGATGGTGATGGCGCGCTTGCTGACCCCCACCGAGGCGGGCATCTTTTCACTCGCCGCCGTGGCCGTCACGGTGGGCCATGTCATCCGCGACTTCGGCGTCGGCGACTACCTGGTCAAGGAACCAGACATCACGCCCCAGAAGGTGCGCGCCGCCTTCACCGTCACCACCCTGTTCGCCTGGGCCACCGCTGCCTTCTTCCTGCTGCTGGCGCCGCTGCTGGCGGCCGCCTACCGTGAACCCGGCCTGGCCACCGTGCTGCACATCCTGAGCCTGAACTTCCTGCTCATCCCCTTCGGCAGCACCGCCACCGCGCTGCTGTTCCGCCAGCTGCGCTTCGGCACCGTGTTCTGGGTGCAGACCACGTCGCTCGCCGTCGGCAGCGCCACCACCGTGGGCCTGGCGCTGGCCGGCTTCAGCTACCTGAGCCCCGCCTATGGCGCGCTGGCCTCGGTGCTGGCCACCGTGTTGCTGCTGCTGTCGGTCAGCCGCAGGCACGTGCTGGTGCGCCCCACCGCGCACGGGCTGCGCGGCGTGTTCCGCTTCGGCGGCACGTTGACGCTGGCCCGGCTGGCCGAAGAGCTCAGCGAAAAGAGCCCCGACTTCATCGTCACCGCCCTGCTCGGCTTCCATGCCGGCGGCGTGTGGGGCAAGGCCGGCACGCTGCTGAGTTCATTCCAGGACTTCGTCACCACCGGCGTGTCCAAGGTGGCCACGCCCGTGCTGGCGCGGCTGGACAGCGGCAGCAACGACAACAGCGGCCCGCCCGGCACCGACACCCTGTGGCCGGCCTTCGAACGCGCGGCGCAGATGCTGTTCCTGCTGCAATGCAGCTTCTTCGCCTGGCTGCTGGTGTGCGCCCCCGAGGTGGTGGGCGTGCTCTTCGGCCCGCAGTGGGTGCAGGCCGTGGTGCTGGTGCAGGCCGGCGCCGTGGGCGGCATGCTATGGGCGCCCTGCGCGCTGGCCAATGCCTTGCTGACCGCCCGCGGCCACGCCCGCGAGCAGCTGCGGGTGAACCTGGTCTACGGCGCCCTGCTGGCCAGCGCCGTGGGCGTGGGCGCCAGCATCAGCCTGGCCATGGCCGCCGTGCTGCTGCAGGGCGCCGTGCTGGTGCGCACGGGGCTGACCCTGCGCGCGCTGCGCCAGCGGCTGGGCTTCGGCACGCGGCGGCTGCTGCGCGCGCTGGGGCCTTCGACCGGCGTGGCGCTGGCCGCAGGCTTGCTGACGGCAGCGGCCGCCTGGGCCTGCCGGCAGGCCGGTGCGCCGGCGCTGGTGACGCTGGGGTGTGGGGCCGTGGTGGTGGGCGCCGCCGCGCTGGGCGCGGCCATCGCCATCGGCCACCCGCTGGGGCTGGAAGTGCGGCGGGCTCTGACGGGCGGCGGGCGGCGCGCTGGCAGGGTATGACACCAACTACCCAGAGCCGACCAGAGCCGACCAGAGCCGACCAGAGCCGGGAGCCCGGAACCTGTTCCAGTAAGAAGATCAGAATCCGCCGGCATCCGTCGCCACGCAGCGCAGGTCGGCAGCGCGAAAGGTTTGGCGATCTGACGCGCGCGGAAATTGCCTGCGCGCGCCGCCAACTCTTGATCGTCGATCAGCCCGGGGCCTGGCTGCGGCGGCGGCGCACCACGAATCCCATCACGGCCAGGCCGCCCAGCATGAGCGCATAGCTCGATGGCTCGGGCACCGGTGCCGGTGGCAAGTTGAAGCCGCCACCGTTGTTGCTGAAGTCCCAGTTGGTGTTGATGTCATCGGCCGTGGCGGAACGAGTCACATTGCCGTAGAGCTGACTCGCGCCGCCCAGGCCTGCTTGCTCGGCACCCGATTGCAGCATGGACTCAAAGGGCAATTCGATGGAGCTGATGAAGCCGGTGTGCGAAAAGTCTGCCTCGGCGTTGACGTAGGCCTGCGACCACTGGCTCAAGTTGATGTTGAAGGCGGTGCCGTATTGGAACAAGAGCTTCTTGAAAGAAGTCTGGCTGCCGGTCCACGGCTGCCCCCATGGACTTGCGCTGATTTGAAAATTGCTGGAGAAGCTGACACCGGCTAAATCGACAAAACTGGAGCTTAGTTGGCCGGATCCATAGGCGTAGCCGCTATCCCAGTAGTTGTTACTCGGGACGCCGATGCTGCCGTCCAGGGTAAAGCCGACGAGGATGGCGCCGTAACTGCCGGTTGGGCGCCTCGAAGTTGCTTGAATCAAGAACTGCTGGCTCCAGTTGGCGCTGGCGTAACTCCAGAGCCTGCTGTTGGGTGACGTGGCTGGCGCGCCGAGCGAGTCAACAGTAGCCGACACCGTCTTGGTGCGCAAAAGGAGACCATCGGCTTCGGCCTGACCGCTGTACGCAAAGCCATATTCGCCGCTGTTGGTAATGATGTTGTACACCGGGTCGCTACTGACTTCGCCCGCCGCGATCGCATAGTCGACACGCGCCTGGCCGGTGCCGGCGGGATTGTTCCAGCTGGATTTGGAATCCGTAGGTCCTCGCAAAGTGAAGCTGACGTTCCCCAACAGCGGGCTGGAATAGCTGGTTTCGATATGGCCTTGAACAGACGCGCTGCTGTAGTAATTGAGCGGCACGGCCGCGGCCGGTAAGGCGGCAACCAGCGCCAAGAGACTGGTCGCGTGTAGAGCTGGACGCAAGGCGCCTGAGCGGACAAGATGACTTTTTATCGGTACCGACATAGTGACTCCCAAATTCGATGACCCGCCACACTACACAACCCAGTATGAACTGAGCGCGGCAACTGGCGGGATGAAGTTTGCTCGGCGTGATGCTCCCACAAGCAAATCGGTGCCGACGAGTTCTTTTCATCGGGTAACCCCTTATTTTCAATGACCTAGGGGGACCCTTGCGCCCCGTTAATGTGGGCACTTGATCTGCGTCGATCAGCGCTCAGGGTCACGAACGCACGAGCCTGGGGCGGGGCCTCGCCTTTTGCGTCGCTACGCCAAACGTGTGGCCATCGGCCGGGGCGCGCCACCACGCACCCCGTGATGGTTGGAAGCGCCGCGAGAGGCCGGATTGGCTGCCCGGGCGGCGAAGCCAGCCGAATGCCGCGTGAACGCTGCCAACCAGCCCGTCGATACCGGCCAAGTTCAGCCAGGTTGTTTCTTGTAATAACCAAGGGCGTTTGCCATGCCTGGCCTCGCGGCCGGTGGCGGCATGCTAAAAATAGCGCGTGAGCGCACAACGCAGGTCCCGATACGAAACACGGCAGGTGCTGTGGTGACGCGCGGCGCCTGCCTAGGGAGCATCGTTGCCGCGTTGTCGCTGGCGGCCGGCGCCGTGCTGGCGCAGCCCGCTGCTTTCGCCGAGCGCTACAGCCCCGTGCCGGCCAGCGCGGACGGGATCGGCAAGCGCTACATGGGACGCGAGATTTCGGCCGTCATGGGCTGGCAGGGCGCCGCCTGGCTCGAACGCGATGAGCGTGATCGCGAGGAACGCACCGACCTGCTGCTGGCCGCCCTGGCGCTGCGGCCGGGCATGGTGGTGGCCGACATCGGCGCCGGCACCGGCTACCTGTCGCGGCGGATGGCCCCCGCAGTCATGCCGGGCGGCAAGATCTGGGCCGTCGACGTGCAGCCTGAAATGATCAGCCTGCTGCAGGCTGGTGCCAAGCGCAGCGGGCTGGTGCAGATCGAGGCGCGGTTGGGCGCTGTTGACGACGTCAAGCTGCCCGCCGGCACGGTGGACCTGGCGGTCATGGTCGATGTTTATCACGAACTGGCCTACCCGCACGAGGTGATGGCGAGCCTGATGAAGGCCCTGAAGCCCGGCGGTCGAGTCGTTTTCGTCGAATACAAAGCCGAGGACCCGCGCGTGCCGATCAAGCCACTGCACAAGATGAGCGAGGCGCAGATCAAGCGCGAGGCCGCCGTCTTCGCGCTGG